>Ga0268262_10004855_pt1 | contig 13635 bp, 12 predicted proteins | sample TergutNc150P3_FD_190354 | JGI IMG/M metagenome (GOLD analysis project Ga0268262, IMG submission 190354) | Nasutitermes corniger P3 segment gut microbial community from laboratory colony in Florida, USA - Nc150 P3 (SPAdes) (version 2) | ecosystem: Host-associated > Arthropoda: Insects >... | reverse complement strand
TAAAAACTGGTTCAAACACGATGGCTATCACTATTAATGTAAAATCAAGTTGCTATAATGTTAGCGACTTATGGTAAATTGATTAATCGTCCCACGCAGACGGGTGGGAAAATGTATGATAAATTTTTCATCTATGTTCCAATAGAGATTGTAAGAGATAGTGCATTTCCGTTTAAGTCTAATGAAAGGGTAAAAGTGAAGATTAATGCTGAAAACAAGCAGTTAATAATAGAAAAAGCACCATGATACGTTAGTTACTGGAAAATTATGTTGTTATATTGTTGTTGTTCTGTTGTTTTGTGTGTTTTTGATCTTTGTTTTTTAGTATGAAAGCTGTTATTGCCAAGATTAGTGTGATGCTGCTTAGTGTAGTTGTAACTGATATAAAGTTTAATCCTATTGGTGAGAGTCCGAGGAATAGTCCTGTAATGCTTGTTATGCCAAAGCTTAGTGCAACACTTAAGACGGCTTCTTCTATTATTTCTAGTTTATTTTGTTTTCTAAATAGTATGTTAATTAAACAGTTGCCTGGGATAGTAAACAAGAATATGACGCTAAATGCGTAGCGTATGATGACAAGTTTGGATTCTGCGGGTATGAGGTAAGCGGAGAGGAGAGTTAGTGCTGTAAGTATTATGATTGTTTCTAGCCAGCGCAGTGGTTTCATGGTTTTTATAATGTAATTACTTAAATAAAAATAAGCTTGTTGAAAAATAAAAAAGAGAAGAGGTTTAGGCAAACATCTTGAATATTGGATGTGATTCAACATCTACTGGTTGTGTCTCAAAGTCTGCTGCTGCAGATGCGATGTATGTGTCAACAACTGCTACTGCTGGGAAGACCCATTCAGCTTGTTCAGCTGGACCGAACATTAACCAGTTAGCGCCCATTGTCTGCAAAATTGCATTAGTTGCTGTAACAGTGCCTTTTCTGTATTCTTTTGCAATGTTAGCTTTTACCCAACCCATGGTTGTAACAACATTACCGCTACCTGTGCCTACAGGATGACCATATTTCTCTTTCATCATTGGAAAAGCTACAACTGAGCTTCCCATGTCTGGTTGGAAAGATGGCATGGATGTGTCAACTAGGGGTTTTGTAATTCCGCCTTTTGCTGCAAGTGCTAAAGCTTCGTCAGCAACATTCATTCTACCTGCAAGTGATGTGTCATGCGGATCGTCTGCTAAGACGATTGACATTGTAATGCCGCTTTCTTTCAAGTTTGCTAATTCAGCATCAGTTACTCCTTTGTAAACTGAGTTGTAGAAGCATCTCTCTTGTAGACCCATTTTCTTTGCAATAGTTGCTGCTGCCATACGTGTTCTTGGGCTCATAGCATCAAGCATAAGTGGGACATCTGTGTGTTTGGTAACGAAGTCAAAATATTTCTCAAAAGCTAGCTCTGTTGTGCCGACAATGTCAAGAGCGAAAGGTACGCCTGAAATGTCACTTTGTATTTGACATCTGTTAATGATATCTTCTGCAGCTGCAGCATCAAAGATGCCTTTATTTGCATCAGAAACCATTTTTTGACCAAGCCAGAAAATGGAACCAATAAGGAATGTTGGTAACTCGCCTGGTTGGCCGCCGACCTTTACTTTTCCAATTTCATAGATTTTTTGTGGCGTCTTGAATTTTTGCATGTTGCTTCATCAGCCGATGCTTATTTTTTCAATGCTTTTTTGGCTAACTCTGGTGCTTCTTCTTTGTTTTTGCCGAAGAGTGCGCCAAATGCGTCTGCGTCTTCTTTCTTTACTGCTGCGCCGCCCATGATTATGCCAACTTTGTCTTTTAGACCTGCTGCTTTGAGTGCTTCATCAAGTTTTGCCAAGTTGTTTTTTGCTGGTACAGTGTTAACTGAGAGTGCAATAAGATCTGCCTTGTTTTCTTTTGCTTTGTCAACAAAAACTTGTGGTGCAACGCTTTTTCCAACGTCAATTGTTTTGAATCCTGCACGTTTTAGTGATTTTCGGACTGCCTCTTTTGCTGTATCATGCATATCCGGTTCAATGTTTCCGATTACTACTGTGCCTATTGGATTTTCTGGTTCTGGGGGTTCTTTTTCCATCATAGATTTAAGCCAGGACATATAAACACCTGTTTTCCGTTTTTTTACTCTGGCTTTTTATACTCGAAATTGCTATTTAAACCTTTAATCTTTCCACCTATATACACTTAAAAAGAAAAGCAAAATTTGATGGAATTAACATGGTTAAAGTTACAAATAAACATTTGATGCTGCTTTTTGTAATATTCGTTTTTGCTTTTCTATACCGTTTCTTATTAATGACATATGAGATCTATCCGTCAGGCTCTGATATAGGCTTACATAATAGTGTCATACATTCAATAATTAATCAGGGCGGTAACGTTGATTTTCTTTATAATAATTATCAAATGGGTGGCGGTTTATCTATTACTTTTCCCGGTTACCACATTTTTGTTGCTCAGCTAATGATGTTGACAGGTATGCCTGAATATCTAGTACATGCCCTAGTAGCTTCATTATTTTCGTCAGTAATAGTTTTGGCTTCCTATATTATTACGCGGGTTGTTTGGAAGGAATCTGCTGCGATTGTTGTTGCATTTCTTGTGGCTGTTTCACGTTTTGATATTGAAATGTTGCTCTGGGGTGGTTATCCAAATGTTGTTGCTCTTCTTTTAATTCCTATAGCTTTTTATTTATATATTCAAAAAAATCGTTTCACAAAAATTCCTTTCTATATTACAACCTCAATATTGATTGGTTCAATATTTCTGGTGCATTCACTTAGTAGCCTTATGTTTGTAAGTATATTGTTTTCTGTGATTTTAGCTAGTTTAGTTTTTGGCAAAAAAATTGGAACTACACGGTTTGAAGCGTTAAGTTGGTTATTGCCTGTTATTTTTGGTGCTTTACTTGTTTCTCCTTATTTGTTGCAGATTGTTCCTGTGTATTTAACTAATCAGACATCTATAGAGATTAATCAGGCAATTCTCTCTTCTAGAGTATTGTCTTTAGAGCTTGTTTTGCCGCTTTTTGCGGTTTTTGGTCTTTTCTTTCTTTTATCTAAAAAATATCATAAACGCTACTTTACCGTTCCCACTATTTTGTTAGCCTTATGGTTGTTTGTTCCTACACTGTTTACCCAAGGGTATCTTATTGGACAATATACTGATTATAACCGGTTTTTGTACTTTGTACTAACTCCTCTGATAATTTTAATGGGTGTCTTTATTGATCATGGTTCAGGTTTTTTTGCTCGCGTAATTGATACATACCGTACATTAACAGGGCAGTTAACTAGTGCAGTCGATGAGGCAGATAAGGTAACTCCCAATTGTTTAACTGCTTTTTCAAATAAACTTTATAGAAAATTGACAAGAGCTAATTTGTATGCAGGTTTTATTATTGGTCTCTTATTGACTTGCTTTTTATTTATACCTGTCTTTATAACTCCCAGCGAAAGCTTAGCTCCCCAAAGTTTTTATCAAATAATGTCTGACCCCCTCTATCAAGCTATGGAGTGGGCTAAAGTTAACACCCCTGATAATGCCACATTTGTCACCACAGCATATTACGGTTGGTGGTTTGCAGGATTTGCCCAAAGACCTACATGGAGTGCTGTTGAACCCCAGTTCATTTCACTTTCACGTGAATTCCCAATTGCCCAAGTGGCAAATAACCTGCTTGACACCAACTATCTCTTTGGAAGCTCATACAAACTAGATGACGAAATTATGTATATCCAAGTTAAAGAAGACGGCGGATACATGGCAAGACATAACCCTCAAATTCTTACAAGCTTAAATTGGACCTATCTCCCCTACGCACTCTTCAATTTCAATAATGATCAAACAACAATTTTATATGACGTAAACGGTATTCCCCGCTCCGTACCCCTATCTAGGCTGCCTGTTAAAAACATGTACATGGAAAATGACACCCAGCATACCACAGTTTCAATAATTAAAGGTAATGAATACTTTACCTGTACCCAGCTAACAACAGTACATCAAGGCTCTAAATTTGTTAACATAACTTACATACTTGAAGCTACGGCAGAGAATGTCTCTCTATCTTGGTTGCAGTCTTCATTAGATGTTAATGCCCTACAAGTAGGTTTTAAAAGACCTAATACTATCGGGTTTGTAGCAGAAGATGTAAGTGCTTTTGGGCAGGTAATATTTGATCAAAGTATTCCTTTGGTAAACTCTAGAGCATATCCTGAGTTATGCTTTACTAACGTTCGTCTTGATTATAATTTAGATGGTAAACAGCAGGCAAAGATACAGATGTCGTTAACAACCTATTCAGTTACTAATGATAGAAAAATATATAGTGATGACGAGGCCCTCAGCGACTTTTTTAACCAACAAATCGCTCTCAATTTAGAACCTGAAACTCGTGATAATTCGCCTCTTCTAACACCCTTTGACTATCAGGCTGAACTAAAAATTAATAATATAAATTACATTGCTATACCAAGTTATTATGAGGCAGAGGTTAAAGCTGAAATGAAACTCAAATTTGCAAATGACCCCTTGTTTAACCTTGTGTTTATTAGCGATGAGGTCGCAATATTTGAAGTAAAATAATGTATATACTATAAAAAGGGATGGAGGATCTTAGTTTGGTGCTAAAGGCTTCAAAAAATAGGCTATTAGAGCTTGCGTTTTTGATAGGTATGTCTCTAATAGTTATTCTGGTCTTTTACGGTACCATATCTGCTAATGGGCTTATACTTGGAAATGACAATTCTGTGCATTTGGCTCGTGCTCAAGAATTCTTAGACACTGGACGAATCTCTTTAGCTAACTTAGGCTGGACGCCTCCTCTTTATCAAATTTTGTTGGCTTTTTTGATAACTTTTACAGGTGCTACAAGTATCGAGCAGCTAATTTTACTTGTTAAAGTGTCTGCTGTATTAACTAATTGGCTGCTAATTTTTGGTGTATATCTTGTTAGTGCACGTGTATTTAACAAGAAAGTAGGTGTGATTGCGGCATCTTTGCTGTTTGCGTGTTTTCCCATGTTTGAAATTAACCTGTGGGCTGGTTACACAAGCGTTTTGGGTATAGCCTTTATGCTGCTTTTATTTTTGTATCTGCCGCTCGCTATTGAACATAAGCGTTACATGATAGTTGCCTGTGTAGCTGCTTTCGCATTGGTGCTATCTCATCAGCTTACCCTATTTGTCTCCGTCTTGATTTTAGCACCAGTTACCCTATTTATGATAATTAAGTCTAAGGGTAAAAATGTTAAAGCCTTGCTTTTCATAATTATTGGCGGTGGACTTGCTTTCTTCCTCTATTATGTTAGGGCGATGCTGCCCTATTTAGGTGGATTAATTGAGCACGTATTCTTTGCGCAGAAAGCTATGGCTTATCAAATTCCCGCTGCGTCTCTATCTTCGTTTTGGACAAATTTTGGATTTGTATTACTTTTAGGTGCTGCAGGGTTATTTGTAGCTGTTTACAAGTTGTGGCTTGAAAAGAAGCATGTTAATAATCTTACTTTAACTCTTAGCCTGATTGTCCCGTTGATTTTGGCAGAATCTTTTATTTTCGGCTTATATCTACCTTTTCACTGGTTTATCTATTACATAATGCCCTTTCTGACAATATTTGCTGCTGTATTGCTATTTTTTGTGGCTGAAAAGGTTTTAACTTTTTATAAACTGCATAAGGCAGGCATAAAACGGCTCTATGTTACCCTTTTTGTTGTAGGCTTAGTTGCTCTCTCATGCTTCGCACTTGTAATGCGCGGAGATACCTTGAGTGTACGACTTAGTGAAGGAGTCGTATTTTATTCATCTGCTGACCCTCTAGCTCTACAAGCCGGTCAATGGCTTAAGACTAATTATCCCGAATCTGCAACAGTGGTTGCTACATCTTCACCAGGATTTTGGTTTGGCGTTTTTTCTGAAAAAAACGTGGTAGTAGCCACAAATCCTGCAATTGAACGAACGGTACTCTCTGAGTCCATTTTAGACTTATCCTATGAAATAGAAACTCCCTTAACTCTTCTCCGCGCCTATGAGGCTAAAGGTAACATTTCAAGCGAAAATTACGTATCCGTAAACAACGTCTGGCGGCTCGCAACATATTGTTCAACAGCCGGCGATTTTCTCTCTTATTCTATTGACGGCGTATACAAAAAAATAGATTTAAGCCAAATGACCAGACACTACATACTAGATAGCAGTCAAACGGCAAAAACTATAGTAATTGTCTACATTAACGATGATATTGTAGTAACTCAAACATTAACAATACAAAATACTTCCTACACTACACAAGTTAACTGGACTATAGCTCCAGTAAACCATCCAGTGGATAATGTTACATTATACCTGTCTTTTTTCTTCTATCTATCTTTTAACTTTGAAAAAGCATACCTACCTGGCATATTGAACTGGGAAAACCCTTGGGACAAACCCACAGATATGCATGAAACCCTATGGGCCGTAACAGACTTCTCCAAAAACAGCCTAACCGACAACTATATAGCCGTATATGATGAACAAAATCAGGTATATTGCGCCATAAAATACGATGACCTACCCGACTGGGGAAACGTAGGTGCTCTACATAATATGCAAATAGACGCCTTCCGTTTCAGCTACACATTTGAACACATTAACCCTGGCAATAGCACAGCTTTCTCTTACCAAACTTTAGCCTTCTCTGAAGATAGCTATCAACAAAGCGTGCCATTAACACAAATAGAAAAAATATTCACTGAACAACCCACATCAAATTTCATTATCGCCAGCCGAGACTACTTTGACACCATTAAAGAAAACAATGTTGAATTCATTGTCTACGACAAACTACAGCTTGATCCCAAGTTTGTCAGAAACAGTACAATAGAGCTCGTTTACTCAAACGACCGCTACGCCATCTTTAAAATAAACCTATAAGACAAAAAAATTTTAAAAAGAAAAAAAAGACTAAAAAAGTTGGTTTACTGCTTCTTTTGTAGTATATCAGGATTCTCACGCATAATCTGCGGTATATATGCGCATGCAGGATCAGTTTCAAACAAGTCACCAGTGTAAAACTCAGCACGAGTCCTACAGCCACCACAAATTTCCCTATACTCGCAAATCCCGCACTTACCCTTAATCTTGCTCTTATCCCTCAACTTTAGATGTAACGGATTAGTCTGAAGCTCATTCCAAGCATCCTTTAAACTCTTATCTTTAACATTAGCCAAACGGTAACCTTCATGGAAACCACAGGGTCTATAATCTCCATTTTCAGTTACACCAATATAGTCACCGCCAATTGTGCACTTGCCTAAGAATTCATTAGTAAACCAATCCCAGAATCTTGCTGGATTACGCTGCTTTACAATACGTGCATAGAATGGTGAGTAAACATTAACGCGGAAATTATTATTCTTCTTATTATGATTATACTTTAACTCGTAATCATAAAGCTGGTTAAGCGCTATTTCATACTGCTCAGCTGTCGGCGCTAAATCTAGCATGTTATCACTTGCTCTCCCAACTGGAACAAGATTATGATAAACAACCATTTTACCGCCATATTCTGCTGCTAACTGACAAGTATGTTCAAGCACATTAATGTTATACTTATTCATAGTTGTAACAATGCAGTCAAGCAAACCCCGCTCGCCAAGTTTCTTCATAGCATAAGTCGCTTTATCATAACTACCCGCCCCTCTAACAACATCATTTGTCGCCTTATCACCATCTATACTTACGGCAGTGTGAACCTCATATTTTGTTAGAAGATCTAAACGTTTTTGGTCAAAAGCAAAGCCACTTGTGATTAAACTTACTTCCATACCATACTCTTTTTTGGCATGTTCAATAATCTCAAAAATGTCTTCACGTACTAATGGTTCTCCTCCACTAATGCCAAACCATTTAGCCCCAAAATTGTGCATTTCATCAACAATCTTTTTGCCCGTTTCAGTACTTATCTCATCATCTTTAGCAAATTTGGGCACATAACTGCAATAGATACAATTACCTACACATCGTCTTGTACATCGCCAAGTTACCATGTACAAGGGTGGTCTATTTTGAGCCAATTAAATCACAAAGTATTAACATTAAACTCTATCGATATAAAATTTCCTGTAAAAGGTCCTAAACATTAGCTTAACTACCTAGACCAAACACCTGAAAAAACAACTTTTTTACAATATTTCTAAAGTCTCTAAGAAAAAATTGGCAAATGCATATGGTTACTAATAATCCAATTTTTTCCCTCTAAACTTGGAAAGGTTTACTCTCGTCATTTTTTAAAATTTACGTGTAGATTTTGTCAAAAATTTTTAATTTTTGCTTTTCCGAAAGAGTTTAATATTTAATGCGCTTAATTTGTCCCTCATTATAAGAGGTTAATATATGACTAATAATTCCTCTGTTGAAAAACCTAAAGAATTAGTTGTTACACCACCCCCACAAATTACTGGTGCAATGTCAAAAACTCGAATAATGACCTACACATTCGCTGCACTGTTGGCTATTACTATAATCACGGCTATCTTATGGTGGCCAGCTATGACCCCCCATTCGGATGTTATAGCATGGTATGGCTTAACTGGTGTTTTCGCAATGCCCCTCGGAGCAATCCTTCTGGTAAATGCTTTGATTGCTATTGGAGTAGCTGTAATAAGCGACTTTGTAATCGGAAAAGCGGCTGTTGATAGTGAAGTAAACACGATGTCTGCAGCTGTTTTTGGTTTAATTGTTGCGCTTTCTTACTCGATTGGTATTCCTACGATGAACATGGGTGAAGTGCTACCGCTTTCAATGTTATGTGCTCCTGGATGCTTTATCTATGTGGCTTTGATTTCATTTATTGGTCTTGTGGTTTTCAAGAAACTTCAAGGTGGTCTATTTGGTCGAAAACTTGTTAATCCCGCTGCAGCTGCAAAACTCTTAGTACTGTTACCTTTCTTAACTTCAACATTCCTTGTAAAAGATCACTGGGCCGCAATTGATGCAGGTGGCATGGGTGTGCCCAGACTTGCAAGTAATCTAGTAGGTGAGTACGGAACATTTGCTGACAGTATCCGAGGTTGTTATGGTTTACCTGGTGCGGATCCTGCTAGTCTAAACTCTCTGATGTTACTAACGAAATTCCATGGTTGGCCTGGTGGAGCATCTAGTATTGTTGTAATATTTGTCGGTGCTGTATTGATTTTCTTGCTACGTGATTACTTCAAATGGAAGATTACTGCTACATACCTTGGAAGCGCTGCTGTAATGGCTCTTGTCATGTATGGCATTTACGGTGGAGATCTAGTGACACGATTGCTTTTCACACTATTTGTCGGTAGCTCGATATTCTTAGCATTCTTCATGGCCACTGACCCGGCTTCAACGCCATATTCGCGGACTGGACAGATACTCTTCGGTATCGGTTTAGGTGTACTAACAGTGCTCATTCAAACATACATGAACTTCTTTGGAGGCGCGCTGCTTGCATTAGTAATAATGAACCTAACTGTGCCACTATTGGATCGTATAGGAATCCATAAGCCCTTTGGGAGATGAACAAAATGCCATATGAACATATAAAAGAAGTCAAAGAACAAGCACGTATAACACCCATTGAAACCTTCCCAGACCCTAAAACTGCAATAGTCATACTAAATCAGCACTCGGGAAAACCTCTTTCTTCCCTTGTCGCTGTTGATGACACAGTAGCAATAGGACAAAAAATTGCCAGCTCAAAAGAACGCATAAGCTCACCCATACACAGCCCCATATCAGGAAAAGTCGTCAAAATAGGCACAATCTATAGCCACTGCTCAGAATCCTTTGCAGACGCAATCTTTATTGAAAACGATGGTAAACGAACTAAAGCAAACGAATTCTCACCGATATCTGAATCAGAACTAGGAAAAGCTAAATCAGCTGATTTACTTGAAATAATTCACGAAGCAGGCATCATAGGTCTTGGCGGCGCAGGCTTTCCAACACACGTCAAATTGGCACCACCCGCAGAATTTCCAATTAAAAACTTGGTTGTCAATGCAACAGAAGGCGAACCATACGACACAGCTGACGAACGTTTGCTCGTAGAAAAAACTGCAAATCTACTACGAGGCGTAAATGTACTCAAAAAGATTCTAGGAAATCCAAAAGTAACAATTGCAACAAAAGTATCTAAAGCAGAAGCAATACCAAAACTACAAGAAGTCTTTGGTAACGAGCCAGATACAACAGTAGTTGCAGGACACTTTAAATATCAACAAGGCGACGCAAGCATTCTACAGAAAGCACTCTTCGGCTATGAAACACCACCAACAAAGCGCTCCTACGAAATGGGTTGCATTGTACAGAACGTTGCTACAATTAACGCAATTGCAAATGCAGTATTTGAAGGCGAACCACTCATAAGCAGAGTAGTAGCACTCAATGGTGATATAGCACAACCTAAAAACTTGCTAGTAAAAATCGGAACTCCAATAAGCAACATCTTTAACCAAAACAATATTGATATGACCAATATTGGCCAAGTCGTCGTCGGCGGAGTTATGATGGGACACACAATTCCAACAACTGAAGCACCAATAACTAAACGAAGCTCAAGTATCATAGCATTCTCAGAAAGCAGATGCAAAAAAGCCCAAAAACAAACGGCATGCATCCACTGCGCAAAATGCATCAGCGCCTGCCCAGTTAGGCTTCATCCAATTATGATCTACAAAGCAATCATGAAACCAGACTTTGACACAGTAGACAAACTCTGGAACAAAGACTGCATCGGCTGCGGAACCTGCTCATACGTTTGTCCATCACGCATACCCCTAGCAAGCACTATCATGGCATCACGATAAATGCCCAATTATCCCTAAGCATGGTTTTCCATGCAACCAATTTTTTTAATTAGACAACAACCGTTTTAATCTGACAATGTTATCAGTAGTTCTGTTTCCTTCTAAGAATATTAGCCGCAAAACTGTTTGCGGTTTATCTGACAGGTATGTATTTAGCTCTCAGCAAAAATTTCGTTAACATTTAACCTCTCATGCCATTTTTTTGCGCAACAAACACAGCTACATACACAAATTCATGTTAGATGCTTTAATAAAAACACGCAAGCTAAATACATACTCTGACAGTATGTAAAAACTGTGGCGATATCAAGTTTTTGTGCCATAGCTTTGTTGATGATTGTATCCTGTTCTTGTTGTCTGTGCTTGTTTGTTTTTTTGTGACTGTTTTTAGTTTTTTGTAGCGAAGACTAAATATGTTTGGTTGAACGAGTTTTTTATGCTGATTAAATATGACGTATTGTCCTGAATGCGGTGGAGAAATGCAGTATATGGCGGTAACTAAGCTATATGTTTGTAAAAGTTGTGGTTTGTCAGTTACTGGTCAGGATCTTGAAGAGTTTCGTGTTCGAAATAGACCAGGTGATGAAACTGAAGATGAAATAAGGGAAAACCGTCGTAAAGAATACCTTAAATGGTACTTAAGCAAAAAATAGCTCTGATACTTAACTGTATCATAATATTGCGTTTTCTTAGCAAACACTATAAAATTCTGCTAGTACACATATTGTTGACTATTAACTAGGTTGATTTAGGCCTGTTTTGGAATGAATTACTATTTAACTGTACCAAAAGATTATTACTTCTATTGAGTCAGTGTTTGCTGTAGTGAGAATTATTATGCCTCTTGCCTTTATTATAGGAACAGCTGGTTCGGGAAAAAGTTTTTTCACCGCAGCTTTTAGTGAATGGTTAAAAATGTCCAAACAAGACATTGCAGTGGTTAACCTTGACCCTGGCGCATTAAAGCTGCCATATTCTCCAGATGTTGATGTGCGCAATTACGTTGACGTTGGAGATTTAATGGAGAAATACGGTTTAGGACCAAACGGCGCGCTGATTTTAGCTGCTGATTTAATAGCTGATCAAATTGAAAACTTGACCCGTGACATTGAGTCAACAAATGCTGACCTCGTACTCGTAGACACCCCCGGCCAGATGGAATTATTTGCTTTCCGAGCTAGTGGACCATATATTGTAAATGAACTCACACGTGACCCTAAAGCACTAATTTATCTATTTGACACAGTTTTTTCAATCAATCCTCTAAATTATGTTTCAAACATGTTCCTATCTGCTGCCGTTTACAACCGCTTCTTCCAGCCACAATTACATGTACTATCAAAATCTGACCTAGTCCCAAAAAAAGATGCTAAAGCAATAACTGACTGGTCAGCTAGCCCAATGGCACTTGAAGACGCAATTGAAGAAAAACTCGAAGGAACCAAACGCGTTTTCAGCCGAAACATGATGAAAGCTATAAACCAATTAGGCATGTCATTCCCCCTAATGCCCATCTCCTCAAAAACAAACGAAGGAATGACCAACGTTAACACAGTACTCGAACGCATATTTATGAGCGGCGAAAAATACACAACATAACCTGCTAGTTGTCAATTAAGGACCATGCTGCTGCGAAGGCTCCCATTTTAGCCTTTAGCGGCGTTTCCGCTCCTGCAATAATAATTACATCCTTATTATCATATGAAGCTATCCTCTTTAAAATTTCTAATGCGGCCTTCCCATATTCTTTCTCTATACATTGATCTACTGACGCTACATGTAGATGACCTTGTTTAGCAATAAGGACAATAGCCCGTTTTGCTCCTGCAATAATTGCCGTATCACGCTGGTCAATACCTGACTTAATACTATCTCCACAGCCTTTGACCATAAAGCCATAATTGAATTCTGAAGGTGTTATCTCCGTTTTAGGAATTTCTGTTCGCTTAGGAAAAACCTGCTCAAACTGACGCCACACCTCCTGCCCCCCCTGAGTTAACACGCAGCCTTCTTTAGTGTTTGAAATTAACTCTGCAACTTTTAAGCGGTTAATAATAGTTCTTACTGCGCCATCTCCAACACCTATTTTGTCTGCAAGTTTGTTTCTTCCCAACGGTTTTTGAGCGAGATTTTCTAATGCACAAAAAATATGAAATAATGTAAAAGTAGTTGACGGTCCAGGCGCTTTTTTATCGACTGTTGCAGTTATTAACTTTTTAAGTGCTAACACAATATTTTTCACTACATCTATATGATGCCTTCAAGTTTTTATAATTATTGAAAACATTCTACATAAAAAATTGGAGAGTTTTCACCGTAGAGAGGTAAAGGTGTTCTGTTAATCTTGTTAGCAGGGTCAGGGTCATTATGGCGACGTGTAAGAAGTGTTTGTCTGAAAAAGTAGTAAAAAAGGTATAACTCGAGGAAAACAACGTTACACATGCAGGGGATGTGGGCGCATCTTTGTAGAAGGCGATCATCGCACTAATGAGGGTGTTATTGTTAAAAAAGCCATGTGTACTCTGCTCTATTCACTGAGCAAAGCTTCCTACACTATGCTCGCACATATTTTTGACACCTGGCCCTCATGGGTTTATCGCTGGATTGCCCAAGCAGGTGCTCAGTTGCCTGACACAAAAGTATCGGGTGAGATAGCAGAGATACGGGTTTGATGAGGTGTGGCATTTTGTTGGTTCAAAAAAAAATTGTGAGAGTGGTTACCTAAATATACTTGTTGCGGTGTTTTGTAGTTGTTGGAACAAGTTTGTGGTGGTGACAGCGTGCCATATGCGTAACGATAGGTCTACCATTGTTTCTTTTTTGGA
>Ga0268262_10004854_pt1 | contig 13641 bp, 14 predicted proteins | sample TergutNc150P3_FD_190354 | JGI IMG/M metagenome (GOLD analysis project Ga0268262, IMG submission 190354) | Nasutitermes corniger P3 segment gut microbial community from laboratory colony in Florida, USA - Nc150 P3 (SPAdes) (version 2) | ecosystem: Host-associated > Arthropoda: Insects >... | reverse complement strand
ACAAATCACATGATGTTGCAGTGATTCCGATATGCAATATGAATAAATCGGATTGTAATACATAAAATGCATGTCTGGATATTCTTTCACCCATTGCATTAATTCATCATTCCAAAACACATCAGGTGTAGAATCATTGACATTGTGATCAATACGCTTGGTCTTTGGGGTACAATAAGCCCTATTACTACCAACATTACTACCAAAGATTGTCACGCTTCCACAAAACATATTGGCACAATCTGCGATGTCTGATTCTCTAGCTCCGACCCAGACCAGCGGTTTCATAGCTACCTATTCCTTATCCTAAAATTCTTTATAATATTGACTAATCTCTTTTTCAAAAGATAATTCAAAAAATATCCGAATATCCCTTCCCTTTGTAATCTTCCAAGCAGCATACAATATTCAGATAATAATTAATTATCCTTTATTCATCTCTAATTATACATCCCATTTTCTCAAAAAGTCAACAAAAATCTCACATATTAACGACAATTTTATTCCGGGGATGCTTTGTAGTCAGAATTTGGCGCTGTTTTTCAACGGTAACCTGTGTATAAATCTGTGTTGTCAGTATAGAACTATGGCCCAACATGCGCTGTATATAGCGAATATCCACATCTTCTTCAAGGAGCAGCGTAGCAAATGAGTGTCTAAACATATGCGGTGTTATGTTCTGTCCGACATCAGATTTGGCGCAAAGCCGTTTTATCATAAAGCGGACGGATTGTTCGGAAATGCGAGATGATAACCGATTGACAAAAAAACAGCCTGTTTTGCGTATAGGTATGGCGTTTTCCTCGGCATAATGCCGCAAAATCGAAAGAACCTCCTGGTTTCCGATCTGCAGGACGCGTTCTTTCGCTCCTTTTCCCATTATAAGGATTTTCCCACTGTCAAGATCAATGGACTCTACATTGAGGGAACATAATTCCGATACCCGTAGTCCTGTTGCAAACAACAATTCAAGCATTACGGCATTCCGCAGAGTTGTGCTCAATGCATATGCGGTTTGTGCCTGTTTAAATTCTTGATATGCGATGCGTAAAATATTTTCAATTATTGCCAATGGAATTGTTCTGGGCAGTGTCTGTGGTACATGGAATTTTGTCTTAATCTTTTTCATCGGATTTTCGAAAAAGAGTTCCTCAAATTCAAGATAATTCAAGAAGGCACGGATACTCGCTATTTTACGCTTAACCGTCCGTGGCGAATATGTTTTGTGGAGATATGCAATATATGCAGAGATATCCGCCTTTACGGGAATGTTTTCAAATGCAGTGTACCGTCTTAACTGCTCAAGGTCAATCGTATATGCTTTGATTGACTTTGCGTTCAATTTTTTTTGTTGTTCGCAATGTGCCAGATAATCGGCAATTGCTTGTTGTAGTATAGTCATTTTTGCCTCCTTAAGATAATATAACGTACTATTGTTCAAATGACAGCTTTAACGTTTCAGAGAAGAACAAAGCAAATAACTATATATAACTTATACAAACCAATACCAGTATGACATAAATGGTATATCAAGGCAGAGTACACATCTAGAAAAAGTCTTACTTAAGAGGAAAATACTCTTTGAAAAGGTAATTCTTTGAAACAGAAATTGTTCTTTCCTCTGAGAAGGATAATATTTGCTTAATTTTGAATTAGGTTACACTACGCCCACTCCTGGTATTTTGCATGTTAAACCATGTGTTTACGAATGAAGATTTCGTAGTTCAAAAATCACGTGCTCGGCTTTTAATAGTTGCGAGCATATTGTTTGCTAGCTTCCCAATAATTTCCGCACTGGTTTGGCTTGTGGATTTTTTAATTACAAAACAATGAGTTTTATAACGCAACTTTATTTGCTGCTCTTTTTGCTTTTGGCTGAGACGGACGCGGTTTCGGCTGTTTGGGCTTCTTTTCCAGCGGACAGTCGAGTATGAATACAGAAAACTGGGTGAAGTCAAAATTACATATTGGTCTCATTTATTGCACGATTATTGGCTTGCCGTATTGATAAACAGTAACCGTAAACACGGTGCAATTGATTATCTATAATAGTCGCTCTAACAATTTGGTTTAATTTCAAAACATCAGCAATATCATAGATATATTCTCCAGTAATTTCTCTTATATGAACAGAGCCTTTCTCACGATAATCAATAAGTTCCAAATACGCAAACGAACTATTCCAGCCAGTAACTTTACAATTAACAACAAGGCCTTTCTTTAGGTGGGTGAATGATTTACTAATAATTGTAGCTGATACATCCACTCCCAATTTTTCAAGTAATAAGTTAGTAAATTCCTTCTGTCTTATGATTGAGTTACCATCTTTTTCATTAATTATAGATGATGCAGATATATCATCAATAATTTGTATTATCTTAGGAATATTTATCGATACCCAATCAGCATCTGCAATTTTCCTAAAAAGTTCATCACATAATTTTTTCATCTCATTACTGTTCTGCTTAGGAATCTGCTTGCCAGCAACGATACAACGAAGTAATAATGCGATGTGAAACTTATATTGCCTGTATCGAGACAATAAATTATTGTCTTTCAAGTATTTATCAACTGTATAAACGTACATTGAAGCCATGGAATACTGTTCAAGAATATCTCCGTCACTGTATATATATTTATATGATTTCAAAAGCTCTCCATAATATCTATGAGTGCTGTGTGGTTCACCTAAAAATACTGCGGTATAAGCTGTTGTCTGAAAAGGAAATGAGATTATCTTGTTTCTGTTCATATCATCACCACTAGAATCGTATTGTTTAGACCTGCGTTCATAGTATAATCTTTGTTGTACCGGATATGATGCATAAACATCCTCAAGATTCTTATGAAAATCACGCAAAGTTTCAAAAGCTTCATTTTGGACAGGAGTTTGTCTGTTGGTAGTTCTAACTATACGATCGGTAATATCTTTATCCGTTGTAGAAATTATTTTAACAACAACACAAGTATCATCTTTCAGTCTATTTCTATTTTCATATAAAACAAAACTTGTTTGACATCCATTTACGATTTGAAAATCAGAAAATGTTATATTTTTCCCGGTAAGTCTAACTTCCTTGGCAACTATGGTTATCCCATTATTGAGTATTGAAAATTCCTGTTGTTTATTGATATCTCGAATTGTGCTCTGCATTTCTGAATTTACAATATTGTCACCTTGAAAATATCGAACATTATCTTCAAAAAGATTTGATATAATAGCTCCTTGTTCATTTGTAATGAGTTTAATAAAATCCTTGCAACTAACGATGCCTACATATGATTCATTTACATTGTTTATTTGAGGAATAGGTGCAAAACTTGATAATTCTATAGTACGTTTGATACTACTTCGTATTTCTCTGCAAAGTCTCACAATGCGATCAGCATCAAAAATATTGATTGAAATATCATCGAAAATAGATTTCTTCCTCAATTCTTCTCTTTCTTGCTCAATGAAACCGTTAGTGATGTGGTTATCACTTTTGTAACTGCCGGTATAAGCATATACAATATGGCAATCAGGATTTTTTGATAGTTGAGTTGGGTGCTCAAGTATATATTTGCACATAGACTTAATCTCAATGGCACGAGAATTATTATTTATTTTTCCGTTGGAGAGAAAATCATTTACAGCAGCAAAAAAATGGTTTAATTCGCTCGTTTCAATGTTTTCAGAAGTTTTTGACTGCACAAAAATAAAAGAAGCAGAAATTTCCCTATCTTCTGCAAAACAACTTTCGAGTTGAGGCAGTGAAAAAACAAAAGTATCGTTGATGACAACTACTACACCGTCAATTCCAACCTCACCTTTTCCTAAACTGATTTCAGCGGGATCAAAATGCCGTGATGTATAGCTACGTGCAGCAAGATAGTTCACAAAATGCTCGAATGAATCTTCCTCACACATATTAGTTAATTCATACTGAATCCTGTGGCTTTCTAAAAAAGGCTTTATAATTGTTTTCATAAATAGCACCTCTTAATGATTTATTACGGTTAATTATGTACAATTTATTCATACATTTCAATACCTCCGGTACTAATTTTGATTTATTTGTATACATTCAAAAACATATTATTATCAAGTTTGGGAATCCAGAGTAATTTTGGGGGAATCTACGAGAGTAGGGGTATATAAGCGGTGTTGGAAGCGAGAACCTTCGTATTCGACGATCTCGCTGGAATCCGTCCTACAAAGCAAGTGATTTTTTAAGTTTCCTTAAAAAATCACGATTTGGGATGCATCTCTCATTACTTCTGCCCTACGCGCACGTTCATCTTTATCATTTTGGGAACAGGCTATCAAATAATCCCGTCCACTTTTTTCGGTTTCGTATTGAGTGAATACAATTGAGTCACCTTCCGCACTAATTGAGTCTTCCAAGACGTTCATGTCATCTTTGTTAAACACTGTAGTTTCCATTCGTTTCATTCTCCTTTAAGATTATGTTTGTATGTACCCATTTTAAATGGTTTTATTGGTTTTATACCAGTCCACCCAAGACCACTACGTGTGATGAGCTTATCGCCTACGTTGTACCACAAAATTGATGTGGGCGAATTTGAGCCTGTAGCATCCATTATTAACAGGCCCGAACAAATTTTTTGTTCCTGTTGAAAATCTTCAATTTGATAAATCTCACAAACCCATATAAATTTGGGAAATAGCAGAAGCGCAAAATATTTTTTCAAGTCGTTATGTATGCCACTCCGTTCCAAAAGAAAATGTTTAAATGAATGGCTTCCGGTCAAAAATAAACGAGTCAGCCATTGTTTTCCGAATCTTCTTAATCCGACATTTGGATCATTAAACACTTTTGCACTTAGAAAGAACGCCGTCTGTGCATCAAGGTTTGTATGCTTGGGTAATACGACAATATAGGGGTCTATTTTATATTCCTGGTTGTAATGTATCAATGTTTCAAGCGCCCCTATTTGATATTGAGGCTGATTATCATCTATTACTACCATATTTTTTTCAAAATCTGAAACGTCTTGCCACACCTTATCAGCTGCAAGCGGCAAAATAATATGATCGTATTTATTTTCATGCCCAATAATAAGCACCGCATGACCATGTCCTTTATTGTCTCTTAAAGAAACATATACCGGAATACCGGATTCAATATAAATTTTTAAGAGAAATAATCTGAATTTATCAATTACGATATTATTATTGTCGTCTATATAACTAGCCCTATCCATTATACATTCACACCCATTATTATGTAAAAATTTTAGAACTTCACCTATAGAAAGCCCTGTTGACGGCAATGAACGACGACTTGAAATAAGCGACAGTTCCCGGAGTATCTCAGATGGCAACAAGGGCAGATATTGTCTATATCGGTTTCCAAGATATTCAAGAAAGCTCCAGAGGGAACTTTCGGCACAGGTATGCGTTTCAGTATCTTGTGCGATATGGGGAAATCCGTATACTTCCAGTCTGTGGCCTAACAATGATACTTTGCTTTTCATTAAGCAACAGAGTATGTCCTTCTTTTTAAATGCTGTTGGTGATATCATCGATCTGCCGAGAGGGAATAACGGCAAGGGCCTGACAACAAAGAAACCTTTGTATCTTCCCTTGTCATCAACGGTCAAATTTATTAAATCATCGGATTTAGTAATAGAAAATTCTGTAAACAAGTGGATACGGATACAATTACGGTAAAATTCTTCATGCTTTGCTGAATGATAAACGTAAAATGTATCGCGGTAATGCCTATCCACATAGGGAAATTCGAAAACATAAGAAATATTGTCCTCTAACTTTCCCAACAGTTCATGGATTCGCCTAAGATCGATAGTATTTTTGCCGCAAAATTGAGAGGTTTGCATTATTTCTTTCAATTTCTGTATAAAAGTATCTTTTGAACCAGCAAAATCAATAGTTATGACTTGATTGTACATAAAATAGTATGCCATTCCCCTCAAAAACTGGAAATACTTTTTTACTATAATACTGTTTTTTTATTCTGTCAATAGGTTTGTGGCAAATCTGATATAATATGCCCATAATTAATCTCCCCCTTAGATATGAAGCATTTAAGCCTATTATGATTAGACAAGGGGAAATATTGGACGGAACACGGTTACATTATACAAATATGGGGACAGAATGGCAAATAATAAGAGTTAAACAACTGCCAACTGGTAAAAATATGATGGGTTATGATCAAATACACGTGAAGACATAGTTCCCTATTTTTTATACTTGATTTTTTCTATTTATTTCCAAAAACACATGGAAAAAACACTAGTCTTGGGTAATTATTACCCAGAATTTTCCTTTTTATTGGGTAAAAATACTGATATTTTATGGTTCTTATAGGCGTTTTTAGAAAATTTTCTCTGTTTTTTCCATTTTTTTATGGCAAACCACGAAAAATTCCTCTTAAAACTGAACGTACTTTGTGATTTTTTAGTTTCGGTGGCAAATATGGTGGTTAAAAAGTACCATCATTAATAAAACTACGGACGAGACAGTGGATTGCTTACGACCTCCTAACATCTAGTAGAAATAATTTATTTCTTTTGATGTTTAGCCAAAGATTTTGTTCTAGGGGAGACAGTGGGTTTCCTTTTTCTCAAAGATTTTTGTTTTTTCTGTTTATTTTTTCCTTTCATATAAAGAAGGCATAATTCAACTTGTAATTGAAGTTCAAATTCTGGCATAATATCAGCTACAAATCTACTTTTGTCAATCTCATTTTCTTGACCGCATATTTGATTCCCGTAAGTCGTTACAGATAATATAGCTGTAATAATATCATTGCCCTTTTCATCTTTAATGCCGATGTCTTTGCAATAAATTGAGCCTAAATTATTATAAAGTTCATCGCACTGACCCGAAATATACTCGTTCTTTTCCTTACCTACTCGTTTATCGGGCCAAAAGATAAGTTGTTTCTTTCCGTCAATAATATGTCGAATAGAAGAATTAGTGTTATTTACAAGTTCTTCTATATCTAGATCATTTTCAATGTTTATTTTATCAAGCCATGTCCAATCATTACCGTTGTAAAAAAGAATACTTAGCCCGATTTTGCTTTCTTCTGTATCAGATACGCAACTTACCATATTTCGGATACTTTCTAGTAATACGTGTATTTGTTCCTTGGGAGAGACCGTATCTTCAAAATCAAATTCCGTACTATTTTTTAATAGCGCTTTAGTATATCGATCCAGTTTAGTTAATTTTGCACCATTTAAATTACTTATTAAATTTGTCAATATATATTGTCCTCTTGATTTTTTATCTGTATCAATTCTATCACCCAAAGTCTTTAATACAGAAGCAGCAATATTAATAAAAATAAATATACACGTAAATATTTTTCCTGATCGGCTTAATACACCCGTATTATCAACTAGCCCCCAGTTTCTACCAAAAAACTGTAATAAAATAAACCATATAGATGCCATTGTAAGAAAAAGTGAAGAAACCCACCATTTACTTACAGAAAAATCATATGCTCTTCTTTGTAAAGATTCTGTGTAAGCCATAGACTTCTCTTCCTTAAATAATCAATGTTTTAAGCAACTTTCTTATCTTTTCATGTAATGAAGGTGTCCTCATCAGAACTACCTCATTATTTTTGTAAAATTCAGACCCAATCAATATATTTCTCGGAGAAATGCCTCTACTTCCATAGATATATGCTCCGACAAGGCGATTTTTGGGAGAAAGAGCATCCTTTCTTTTTATTAATACAGCTTTTTTCAAGTTATCCTCCATGTGTCTTATTGGTTATTATAGAAACATTTTTTTTCTTGATCAATAGGGTTATTTAAAAATAGGCTTGGATTTCCGGGGTCTAACCCCGCAGAATCAACGGGCTCTGCACCAAGGGAGTCTCCGTTTTCGGCTGTTTTTTCTTCGGTTTTGGACTGATCTCTTGGTTGAAGGGGCCAATTTCCCGTATTCGTGGTGGGGTACACCGTTTTTACCAGGCGGTTCATCCCGTCGTACTCGTGCCTGATATACTGCCCGTTCTTGCGCAGTTCGCTGTTGGTCTCCTCCACCAGATTTCCCGCGCGGTCGTACACGTATTCGCTTCTGCCCGCGTCGGCGCTTTCCATGTTTAACCTGCGGCCCAGAAGGTCGTAGGTGAGCGTCAGCTTTTTTATTATGAGGGGGAACACATTTATGGGTACTGCTGATTTTTTTGTTAATCTGGTAACCATTATTTACGCGGCTCCCCCTGCTTCTATATGACCACTAAAAGCATATACTAGTCAAGTAGACATTTGTTGAACAAAGCTTTTAGTGGTCATATTCCAGCACCCCCACTCATGGTACTTCGCTTATTAAACCATGTGTTTACGAATGGAAAAAATGGAGAGTACACTAGCAGTAGTGTACCGTTTCGCCTAACGGCACTAGAGAAAAGTAGTTCCTGGCACTGTGCGCGGCCAACCTGCGCGTGGCCACGGGCACTGTACGTGTCCATTGTAATAATCAGGTCTCCTGGGTTGTGGTTTTCCGTTTTTCCACTCTTCTCCATAGCATTCATCATTCCAAATAGTTCTTACATAATATATCGTAACAAAACAATCTTTTGTTTCATAACCGTTATCTCTTATTAAGTTTCCCGCTTTAAGCATTTTTTGAAAATCATCTTCATTGTTTATCAACGGCAAAGATTCAACAAAAGCATAAATATTATCATAATATGTTATTAAATCTTGTATTGTTTTTAATTGAACTCCTATCTTTTTCGAAAGATACGGCAAGCTGTAACATTCACCTTCCCAAAAACTAATACGGTAGGTTTCTTTTGTATGTTTATTTACAAAGTAATATATTCTGGTAAAAGAATAATCACCTATACTTCCCAAATAAAATGGCTGTCTTCTTGGCTTTTTCCTCCAATTTACAAAAGTCAAAAATAATTTTCGTCCTCTTTCCAACTTCAATTCAAGCGCAATAAATTTATAATCCGAATTTGTCCAGTCAAAAATAATACCAACATCCGCGACACCAGTATTGTTTTTTATTATTTTTTCTGGCATATATGTAGTTGGTGTTAATAGACAAGAATTCAATAGGAAGGGGAGAGATATAAATAACATCCAATTTTTTTTCATTTTTATTCATCTTCCTTTTTATTATATCCATCTGGATAATCATATCTAAAATTATAAGCTTTACTATCCCAGCTTTGAGTGTTATTTATATCTTCATCTACAATTTGAGTTTTTTGCATTCCTTTAGTTGTCCACCAATCCCCACCCATTTGCGTCCCATCACCTTTTTTATACTTATCACTACTAAAGTCAAGATTTTTACCTCTTTTCCACCCATCTATCCATCCAAATAAGTTATACATAAATTTTCCTATGTTCCCACAAGTATCATTCCACCATCCTTTAAAATCACGCTTAACTCGGTAACCTCCTCCTTTTTTTTCAGAGACGGTAAACGTAGCGTTGTCATTACCATCTGTCCCAGATAATTGCCGCGGTACTGGAACACCGCCGTCTTGGCGCGGCCCGCGCCCGTCTGCTTGTTGAGCGTTTTGCGTTCTTTGACCGTCTCGCCCAGCTTCCCGTATTCGTACTCGACCGTCCCGCTGGAGTCGGTCAGCCGCACCAGCCGTCCGGCCCGGTTCTGTCCGGCTTCTTCAGGCGGGCCGTACTCGTACACCGCCGTCTGCAATGTGGGGTACGTTACCTTGACCTGCCGTCCGAACTCGTCATAGCCGTAGTGGATATACTGCCCGTTCTTGCGCAGTTCGCTGTTCGTCTCTTCCTCAAGCTGGCCCAACGCGTTATACGTATACTCCACGCGCCCGGTATCGGCGCTTTCCATGCTTAACCGCCTGCCCAACAGGTCGTAGGTGAGCGTCAGGGGGTTGTCCGCCGCGTCATACGCGCACAGCATTTCGCCTATCCCGTTGTACTCGTACCGGGCGTGCGTCAGCGGCGCGTTGTTCTTGTCCCTTCGTTCCACCCGGAGCGTCTGTACGCGCGCGTCGCGGTATTCCACGCTGCGGTTGCCCTGCGGGTCGGTCGTCTCGGTTACGGAGCGCGGCCAGCCGTCCAGCCGGACGACGTCATAGCGCGTTACGTTTGCGTTCCCGTCCGGCAGCGTTACCCGGGTTACCCGGTCAAGGCTGTCGTATTCTTTTTCCGTCGCGTTGAGCATGCGCAGGTCGCTTTGCAGCAGCGCTTCAACAGCCGTCCCGGCAACAAAATAGGTCTGCCCGGTTCTGACCGTTCTGCCTTTTCCGTCGTACTCCGCCGCGCCGGAGACGTTCCACCCGTACGCCGCTCCTGCCGTCTGCCACACCTGGCCGCTCTTGGCCGTCCGTCTGACGCGGCCGAGCCCGTCGGCCTCCGCCACCGTCGTTATCACCGATTGGTCGTTTGAAGCAAAGCGTATCTTGTTCTCCGTTACCGCGTACCAGTTTTTCCCTGCTTCTCTATGATACGCGTACTTCACCGCCGCCGGCTTGTCCGGCCTGTCCGTTCCGTCCGGCCCGTCATAGTCCGTACGCACCGCGGTCAGCCGCCCGCCGCGGTCGTATTCGTACCATATGCTGTTCCTGTTCGCGTCCGTTTCCTGTTTCTTCAGGCCCCAGTCGGTATCCCAGCGGATAGAGCTGGTGTAGTACGCGCTGCCGCCGCTGCCCCGCTGGCGTATCTGTTCTATATATTGGAACAGAACCTGGTCGTACACGTATTCCACCCGCACGCCGGCCGCGTCCTGTACCGCGCTGAGCGTCCCGTAGCGCCGGTCGTATTCATACTGCCGTATAATTTTTATTATGAGGGGGAACACATTTATGGGTACTACTAATTTTTTTGTTAGTCTGGTAACCATTATTTGCGCGGCTCCCCCTGCTTCCATATGACCACTAAAAGCATTTGTCAGTCAAGTAGATATTTGTTGGGTAAATCTTTTAGTGGTCATATTCCAGCACCCCCACTCCTGGTACTTCGCTTGTTAAACCATGTGTTTACGAATGAAATAAAATGGAGAGTACACTACCGGTAGTGTATAGTTACGCCTAACGACACTAGAGAAAAGTGGTGCCTGGCACCTGTGCGCGACCTCTAGAGAAAAGTGGTGCCTGGCACTGTGCGCGACTCCTGTGCGTGGCAGCCCTAGGAAAAAGTGGTTCCTGGCACTGTGCGTGACCGACTTGAATTAGGTTACACTACGGCGTTACTTTTACCACATTCTCTACAGTTAAATATTGGATTAGCGTATCATTATTATTCTGTTTTTTATATTGTATATATATTTCCTTGCCATTGTCCGACTTTAGATATAGTTCATAAAGATCATCATGCATTTCTTCATGTGTCAAAACTTTAAATTTAGCGTCCATGCTAAATTCTTTATAATGTTGTAACTGTGCATCCATAAATCGTTCTGAAACATCTGGAATAGAATTATTAATAATAAAAGTATATTCTCCCGTTCTAAAACAATCCATTATCTTCTTTTCAAATAACACATCATTCGTATTACGACAATTTATAATTGTTGAAATACCCAATAAGAATAATATTTTTTTATCTATATTCATCTCTTGTTGCCTCACCAGCTGCTTTATGGTAAAGATTTTCTCCATATAAATTTATATGCTGGTTATCAATTGCATTGTTTGCATAATCTGTTGCATGCCCAAGTACCTCATGTGCTGTTGCCCCCCCGAAAGTTTGTTGGTAGTAATTATATTTCTTTTCACCCTTAAAAAACCATGATAAAAACCCCGTATAATTTGGGTTGTTATGTTTATATTCCAAATAAACCTTGTCAGATATATTAGCATAAGCTGATATACCATTTTTTTTCGCCCACGATATTTTGCTTTGTTCATCGCTATTATAGATTGGATTAAAACCCCATCCTCCCGAGAACAAACCTTCTGCATTGGTGGTGATACCTACTACTACATCTGAATTCAATAATTCAGCAAATCGTGTCCTAACTGCATCCCAGTTTGCTCCGGTTTGATTTATCTTCCCCATCGAAATAAATCCTTCTGTATCTATGTTTATATCACAGCCTGCCATAATTGAAAGATTCATTACAATAATGGCCCTGTTTTCGGTAGGTGTCCTATTCTTGCTTGAACTTCCATAAGCTTCATCAACAATTTTTAGCTTCCTTCCATCCGGGTCAATATACTTAACGGGATTATTCCCCGCGTAGTGGTAAACGTGCAGATTAACCGTGTTAAACACCCCACCCATGCCCGGCAGCTTGCCGGCTTCCTGGCCGGGACCGGGCACATATTCCCCCAAAGCCGGGTCAACAGAAAGCCAGCGGGAATCCCTTGGGTCCAGGTAACGGGCTCCGTAGTAATACAACCCCGTCTCCTTGTCCCGCTCCTTGCCCGTAAACCGGTACGGCACGTCCAGCGCGCTTGCCGCCGACGCTTTCTCTACCCACAACTCCCCGTAGGGCGTGTACTCCAGCCGCTCGTACTCCTGCCCCTTATAATCCGTTATCAACTGCGCGCTGCCCAGGTGGTCTGAGTGGTAGTAAAACTGCCGCTCCTGCTCCGCCGTCCGGATAAAACTCCCGTCCGCGTACACCACCTTCGTCGCTATCCGCGTCTCGCCTACAAATATGTGCTTGCTGTTCATCCCCGTGTAGTCCGCCGACATCCCGTCGTAGTGCCACGTCCACAGCTTCCCGAAGTACAAACTCTCGCTCTCGCCGCCCACATTTGAATTAACCCACTTGCCTGTCCGCTGTCCGTCCTCCCCGTAGGTGTAGCGTACGCTGTAATGCCCGTCGTTGCTGTACCGTAGCCGATTTTTGTCGTCCCAGCGGTATTCCTTCCGCGACTTCGCCGCCGCCGCGGTTCCTGTCGTAGTCCCCGTTTTCGGCTCGTTCAAACCCCAGCCGCCTTCGGTATAATACGCGCCGTCCCCCAAATCGTGTACCGCCGGATTCCCGTGCGCCGCCTCAGCCTCGAACGGATGATCCTGCACCGCCGTCACGCTCCCGTTCAGGTCATAGCGGTAGTATTGGTTGCCTATCCGTGAGGCGCGGTGCGCGTAGCCTGGCTCGTATTCGTAGCTTAACTGGTAGTCCAGCGGGTCGCCTAACAGCCGCGGCGGGTTGGTCGCCGTCGAGCTGGATTTCAACATCATGTTCCCCAAACCCTCGCCGTCAAAGCGGTACTGCTGGGTATAGTACCCCGTGTACTCGGTCATCCCGAACCGCAGGCTCTTCGTTTCGCCTTCCACGCCGGTTAATTGATAGAGGTTATCGTAACTATAGTCCTGTTTCGTTTGGTACGTCCCCGCGTTGTTCGCGTAGCCCAACACGTTCCCCACCGGGTCAAAACGATATTGTATGTTCTGCAGTACCGTGCTCCCGCTTTCGGTCCGTATGGTATCAAGCCAGCGCCGTTGTTCGTCGTTGGAAAAAAATCTTTCCCTGATTTTTTTCCGTATTTAAAAGAAGCAATAGCGCCGTTTATACGGTAGTTATTCTTTAATTGTTTTGCTAATTCCTTACAACGTAAGCAATTAGCTTCATTTCCCCAGGGAGGATTTGAACCCCCACAAGCAGATCCAGAGTCTGCCGTGCTACCATTACACAACCGGGGACCGTATCCAATACGGAAGGCTGTATAAGCCTAATCAAGTTCAGATTATATAGAA
>Ga0268262_10004853_pt1 | contig 13644 bp, 11 predicted proteins | sample TergutNc150P3_FD_190354 | JGI IMG/M metagenome (GOLD analysis project Ga0268262, IMG submission 190354) | Nasutitermes corniger P3 segment gut microbial community from laboratory colony in Florida, USA - Nc150 P3 (SPAdes) (version 2) | ecosystem: Host-associated > Arthropoda: Insects >... | reverse complement strand
GGGCGCCGCTCCTTTTCAATTACCGCAAAAATCCTTAAACGAATATAAAGAAGAAATTGAAAAACATAATCTTGAAATAAAAGAAATAGATAAAGAACTTGAACATTATGCGGATCGCAAACCCGCGTTGCTTAAAGAAATGGAACAGGTTGAATATGATCTTGAATTTGAAACGGCTGTGGCGGGTCTATGTAAAGTGGAAGATCTTCCTGCCAATCAAGGGCTTTGTTGGCTTACGGGTTATGTGCCCGCCGAAGATCTTGGACTTGTAAAAAAAGTGGCTTCCGAAAACGGATGGGCGTTATCCGCCGAAGAACCGCCTGAAACTGATGAATTTGTGCCGACTAAATTAAAGAACAACAAATTTGTACAACTTATTACCCCCATCACTGGCTTCCTTGACATTAATCCCGGATACCGCGAAGTTGACATATCGCCGATTTTCCTAACCTTTTTTTGTATCTTCTTCGCAATGCTCTTCGGGGACGCGGCTTATGGTTTAATTATTACAACTATGGCGTTAATTGGCATAATTCTCACGTTAAAAAACAGAAAACCGGTGGGAACTCCGTTAAAAATGCTTTTATTACTGGGGGCGCTTAACACATTATGGGGCGTGCTTACATGTTCATGGTTCGCTATGGATAACAAATATATTCCTGATTTCTTAAAAGATATTTCGCTGTCTTATTTTTCTTCCGCAAAAACAGACGACGCGATAGTAAGTCAAAATTTGCAAATATTCTGTTTTTCCCTCGCGTTGGTACATTTAATAATCGCGCACATTGTCGTAATATTTAAATGCAAATCATTAAAAATATTTGGAGAATTGGGAACAATCGGAATGTTATTGGGAATGTATAATGTGGTGTTGTTCCTGATTGTCAGCAACGCGACAAGACAAGTTTCCATTCTGCCAATGCCTGTGACAATATATTTAATTGGCGGCGGATTCTTCCTTAGTTTTATTTTCTCCTCTTATGAAGGCAGTATATTAAAGTCGATATTAAACAGTTGTCAAAATTTCATTAGTGTTGTTCTTGGAGTAGTAAATGTATTTTCTGATATAATGTCATATATCAGGCTTTGGGCGGTAGGGCTCGCGGGAGCGGCTATCGCGCAAACAATAAATGGCATGGCGGGTCCGATGCTTGGCGGTTTCCTAATTTTTGCGGGAATTATACTGCTGATTTTCGGACATGGGTTAAATATGGTACTCAACGTATTATCGGTACTGGTTCACGGAGTACGTCTTAACACATTGGAATTTTCAGGGCATGTGGGTCTTGCCTGGTCAGGCACGGCTTACAAGCCTTTTAAAGAAAAGAAAATTTAATATTTATTAAGGAGAGAAGTATGAATTTAGGATTATTAGGAGCCGGGTTGGTTCTCGGTATTGCGGCTGTTGGATCGGGATTCGGCATTGGTATAGCCGCACAGGCGGCTGTTGGCGCGTGGAAAAAGTGCTATTTAACAAATAAACCGGCTCCAATGACGCTGCTGGTATTTATTGGCGCTCCTTTAACGCAGGTTTTCTACGCTTACATTATGATGGGTGCCATAAAGGGTGCCGCGTCGTCTTCCGCTAACTACAGTTGGCTGAACTTCAGTTTTAGTATCGCCTCCGCGACGGCAATTGCGTTTTCGGCAATCTTCCAGGGAAAAGCGGGCGCTTGCGCCGCCGATGCCTTGGCTGAATCAGGAAAAGGCTTTGCCCAGTACGTTTCCGCCATCGGCGTTATTGAAACAGTAGCCCTCTTCACGATGGTTCTGACAATGCAGAGCTTGCTGTAGTAGGGATAAAGTTCACACAAAGAACACAAAGTAAGAGAAGAACACAAAGAGGAACAAGGGGTTATTGTCCAAAAGTTAAGCGTGAATTTCACGATGAGATGGACAAAAACCCCTGGTTTTTCTTTGTGCCTTTGTGATCTTTGTGTGATATCTTGCGTACTTGCGTATAAATTGATCGAGGAGAGAATCGAACTCCCGACCAGTTGCTTAGAAGGCAACTGCTCTATCCACTGAGCTACTCGACCGTGTTATCAGTATAAAAAAAATAATTTATAAAAGCAATACGTCACATTTTCAGTTTTTCAAGAAGAAGTTCTTTAAATTTTAATGCGGATTTATTAGTTGGTTCCAAAGCGAGGGAATTTTCGCAGTCAGCCAGTCCTTGTGGATAATCGCCTATGTGGTAGTAAGCCTGACCGCGTCTGAACAGGCAGTACGGCTGATATGGATTTATTGACAATGAAAGCGTATAGTCGTCTATCGCCTGTGAATATTGTTTGATAACGGAATAAACCACGCCACGGTAATAAGCCGCTTTATACGATGTCTTGTCAAGTTCAAGAGAATTGGTAAAATCTTCTATGGCTTCGTTATAACAGGAGCAGGCAAAATTTGCCATCCCACGGTGTTTGTAAATAATAGACAGAATATTGTCGTCATTCGGCTTTAATTCTAAAATTTTTGTATATTGGCTAATTGCCTCGTTAAAACGGTTCTGATTGTGGGCTGACAGGGCTTTGACCAATAAATCGTCAATTGAATTGTTATAATCATGCGATATGATACTGTCGATTTCGATAACGGGAGATGCGGTCTTTGGCTGGTCTTCTTGTACAAATAGAAGATCATCCGTAGATTCTTCAATCTTTTGATAAAAACTTTCCCGCCTTTTGCTCATTTCCTTACTGTACTGCCGCTGATAACTTCTAATTTCCTGAAAAATCATATCCGCCAAAGAAAGGCTTGCGTTAACTGCCGCAAGTTTTCTTTTCATAGGCTCGTCAAATGGGTTAAGTTCGGCTTTATAAACAAGTTCATGTTCAACTTCAGCCCATGCGTCCTGCAGAATGGTGCGTATTTGTATTTCCGCCACGCCAATTCCCGGATCGCCGTATTTGTTAATCAGTACCGGAGGTATTTTTATTAAAAGGTGAATTGATTCATAACAGAATTCCTGAAAAGAATAATGCCCCTTAATCTCACGTTCAATTACTTCAAAATACTTTTTAATCAGTTCTTCAGTCGCTTGTAAATCTTCGATAAACGGGCAGATGATTCTAATGCCTAAAAGGTCGGTAATTTGAGGGTTTTTTTCACCTTCTTTTAAAAGGCGTATGTATTTGGAAAAAAAACTTGTAAAATTCTTAATTCTGCCACTTACAACGGGATTGGAATCCAAAGATGTAAGAATATTATCTGTAAGCACTTTAAGGTCATTTACAATAAAATTGCGAATCTCAAGATATTCCTTATATTCCTTTTGTAATTTATTCTTTTCAGGAGTAGGAGTATGATTTTCTTTATCTTTAATTTCTGTCATTTGCTTATAAAAAAAATGCTGTCCGAAAACATTGTCTTCAGACAGCATTTCTATAAATAGCCTGTAGGCTATTTTACCTTAATTTGTTGGTTGCTGCTGCCGTGAAGGATCACTAAACGGAAGCTCTGTGGCCTGCTTGGACTGCTCAAGATAACGAAGAACCTGAGTCTGTCCGAATCTTTCCATTTCCCAAACTTTGCGGGCTTCTTCACGAGTCTGGATGATGTTCCAGATCGATTCGTCGTTAATATCGCGTTCGGTATCAAGAGTTGCCAAGTCGTAAATAAGGGCTACGTCTTTGAAATAGGTTACAAAATCTCCACCGTCATTTGCCGCATCGCGCTGGACAAGGAATCCGCCGAATTTAATAAATGGGGTATTAAAAGGATAGAGGGGGATAATTCTAAGATCGCGGCTTCTGATTTCCTGCAAATATGCGGGATTTCTCCAAATAAGTTCTTGCCAGCCGTCAAACTTAAGGAAGCCCATGAAAATGGTTTTTTGATTTCCCATGCTGTCTATAAGGAGTGTTGACAGACCATGCGGGAAATTAAGACCGTAAACATTTACTTTTACTTCCCTGATAACCCCAACGTTCTTGATAACGCCATAAGCCGGTTTTCCCTCTTCCTGGGCTTCAAAACGGCTCTTAACATTGGTTATGCCGGCGGAGGAATCCATTGGGGAAATAGTACCGTCAGTGCCGACAGTCGTGCTTTCAAAGGCAGGAATGTCAAACGGCGGTTTAATTATCGCCCATGAATTGAACGGCTCTACCGGGAAGCGAATCCTGACTCCCATTACAGTGTCATATTCCTTGGATTTGGCTTCTTTTGTAAAGCTGAGCGTTGTATTCTGAACTGTCCTTGAAGAAGACGCCAGAACTACTTCCCAGTTTTTAATAGCCAGAGATGTTGTCATAAACTTCTTTTGCTGGGGTGTGAAACTGCCGCCCGCAACAGAGGCAAAATCCATCAATGTCTGACGGTTTTGGTTGGGTGTGTCAGTTTTGTCATTAGCACTGCTATTGACATGAATATCCGCTTTAAGGGTAGAGAAGTCGATAAGCACGCCTTCCTCCGCAAACAACGGAACCGCGATCATCGCAATTACGACTAGAATGAGCATCTTTTTCATGTAAAGCTCCTTTAATACACTTCTTTCAAAAATTTTGTTAGTCCTCATTTTATAAAATTATTAATATTTTGTCAACGACAAAATACTAAATTTTCAATATTTTTGAATTTTCCTTTATTCCTAATTATCGGAAAATTCTTGATGAATTGCAACCGTTTCAGGCCAAAATTCCTCACTGTAAATGGCGTTTCCGTCAATAAAAAAACGCACGTCCTTTACATACGAAAAATTCCTTAAAATACCGGCTTTGAAGGTACGATAGTTATCAATCGTATTTCCCCCTTCTATGGGCGGCAGGGCGGCATCGGCTGAAAAATCAACAAAAACCACCCCATTTCGGTATAATAACGATTTAAGCCTGGTTTCCCTGGGGAAAAGAGGCAATAAATCGGGAGCAACCGGTCCTAAAAGCGTTTCCTCCGTATAACGGGTAATATCATCCTCCCGTGATTTTGAACGCTTTAGCATCCGGTCTTCAACGGATATAACTCCTTCATTAATAGTATAGAACACAAAAGTTCTTCTTGCAAGCCCTAAATTGAAAAATTCTGCTGTTGCCGCTATGGCTAAAATAGCGATAAAAAACAGGCTGCGTTTTACCCCTGAGGAAAAAAAATCGGCAATTGGGCCAAACATCGTGTTTTTAGAACCTTTCCTTAATGTTCAAAAATACCAATAAAATTGATTATCCCATTATACAATGAATCGGTAAATTTGTTCAAGCCGTCTTCACTGGTCATAAAGAGCGCGTCCTGCTGGTTGGATATAAAGCCAAGTTCGACAAGAACCGCCGGCATTCGGCTGTTTCTTACGACAAACCAGTCGTTTGCCTTTCTGCCTCTGGATGGCATGGAACTGCCGAATGTCTGTTGAAGACCGGCAAGTATGGAATCGGCCAAAAGTATGCTTTCAGTCGTGAATTCCTCTTCAAGCATGGCGTTTAGTATCGCGTTAATATCGGAAGAATAATTATTTTTGGAAGAGTCTAAAAGTTTTCTGCGCTGTCCCGACGTTATATGCCAAACTTCATAGCCGCGCGCGTTTGAATTAGCTCCCCAGTTTGCGTGTATAGATATGAAGATTACCGCCTCATTATCCCTAACTGTTACGGCGTTTGCCATTTCAGCGCGTTGGTCAAGGGTCGGGTAAGTATCGCTATCTCTGGTCATTAATATGCGCTTGTCGGGATATGCGCTAATAAGCCTGTCCCTTAACGCAAGACCGGTTTTCAACGTAATGTCCTTTTCGTAAATTTTAACGGTTTTTCCATTGACGCTTAAATTCCCCCCCGCTCCAGAATCTTTTCCGCCATGTCCCGGATCTATGACAATTGCCGCGACGCGGAAACGCGACATATCGTTTTCATGAAGGCGTAAAAACGTGTTTTTAAGGGTGGAAACAAAATTTTCAGGGAACACCAAATTTCCGTTACTGTTATATGGAAGGGGAACGTTAAAAAGTTCGCGGTTGTCAAAGACCAGAAATCCCATTTCTCCTTCGCGGTTTGCGACGGAAAATGTCCCATAATGACCGCCTAAATTGAAACTTCCGTCACGGAATAAAGGGTCCCAGCGGAATTGTACCGATTCATTCGCAGATATGGATTTTATCGTATTAAGTGTTTCGTCAAGAGAGATGGCGTAAAGCAGGGTACATTGAATAATGAAAATATAAACAACACAGAGTGATTTAAGTATTCCGTTAACACTGTGATTTTGAATCAATTTTTACTCCCAAATTATCGATGTAGTAGACCGCGCCCTGATAAGAGCCGCGAATAAACGCGCTCCAGAATGATCTGCCAAGTCTTACTATATTTTCGGCATTTTCGGAGGTTACTGGAATGGGAAAACCGGTCAATAATCGGACGGCGTTAAGGGCTTCTTCAATGGTTCTGCCCATGTAGTCTTTTAAACCTGAGGAGGTGAAGGCAGGGAATGGGTAGAGTTGGGTAGTGGATAGTGGGTAATTGGTAGTGGGGAAGTCAGGGATTTGAGAAAGAGCTGTTTTTAATTCATCAGTTAATTGAAAGGCGTTGGGCGGGAAAATGGAAGTTGATGATAAAAACGCTTTTGTTTCCAGATCTGACTGATCTAGCCTGATAAGGATTGAGCGGGCGGCGGTTTCTGCGGCTTTTATGGCGGTTTCTCTGTTTTCGGCGGAGGCGATGATATTTCCGCATTTTGTTACATTGTTCTCCGGGAAGGATACTTTGCTCCCTTTCGCGATTCGCAGAAAAAAGTCATTAACGTGGTCTGTGGCTTTGGCTTTTTCCACACCCGCTATTTGTTTGACGGTTCCCGGTATGGAAATAAACGCCCTTTCGGCGCAAGTCCAATTTTTAGTTGAGATAAGTCCTTCAGGCTTGCGTCCCATTGCCGCAAGAATAGCGCCTTTAATTGGCAACGCGCCGGATGAATAGGGGTATGTCCACCCCGACATATAACCGCCTGAAAGACGCGCCGCTATTTCTCCAATCATCGGCCCTTTAGCCGTCAGTTTAATGTCTCCCTTAGCGGCTCCTATGTTTTCTTTTCCGGCAAGCCCCAGGGCGTAAATTCCGGCGCGGAATGTGTCAAGAATAGCGTTTTGTTTTTCTTCTTCTATGACGGTTGGCATTGTATGTCCCATTTCGATAAAATACGGCGGGAAAAAAATGTGCCTGTCAGCAAGGCCGCAGATGGTTATTTCCCCATGATAGACAATAGCGTCTACGGAAAACTCAGGTCCTTCCATATAACCTTCTATAATAGCGCGACCGGATCTTGAAAAGCCTATGGCGGTTTTAGCCGCTTCATTTAATTCTTCCGCGCTGTCAACGCGGCGGCAACCACGGCTTCCCATGTTGTCTACGGGCTTGATTACTAGTGGAAAGTTAAGATTTGCGAGTAACGGAATTGTTTTGCCGCCATTTGGAGTAAGCGGCAAGTCCGCTACGGTAATGGTGATAAAATCGGGGGAGGGCAGAGCGGCTTTTTTGAAACATTCGCGCATTCTTGATTTATCGGACGCGTTAAGGGCGGATTCGTAAGGAATGCCGGGTAACCCTAATTTTTCCGCTACCCATGCGACATTGGCTGAAAAATCAGTCCCCGCAGTCATTATTCCAATGCGGCTTGTCGTTCCCTGAATGGAGCGTGCAAACGCTTCTATCCCTTCTTTGTCTTTTAAATCAATTTGTTCAAACTGATCCGCCATAGAAACGCACGGCGCGGAAGAACTGCCGTCCAAGGCGATGGCGTAAAATCCTAACTCTTTAGCTATATTGATAACCGGCCCCTGCATGACTCCGGCGCCAAGGATGATTAGTTTTTCTTTCATATTAAGGATACTATTGATATTTTTTCAATTCGTCAAAGGTGTTTTGAATTTCATTTGATAAGGATGCAATCAGTTTTTTCTGTATGGATTCCATGTATTTTCTATGAGCTGATTCATTTGATTTTATTGTTTCATCATAGAATAGCTGATACGGCTCAATTTGCAGGGCTTTGGCTATTTTCCCGATAAATGCAAATGAAGGGTGTCCGTTTCCGCTTTCCAACTGTCTGATATATGAATGAGACGTACCGCATTTATCAGCAAGGTTTTTCTGGGAAATACCCATTACTTTTCGCCATTTTTTTAAATTTTGAATAAAAAGCTGATTCAAATCCATATTTTGTATTCTATGGGCGATCTTTTTTTATCAAAAGAGACGCTTGACACATACATTGTATTTATTTATGATCGTTTAAAACTAACATTATTGGAGAAATATGGTATTTAGCTCTTCTATTTTTTTGTTTTTCTTTTTACCTCTGGTCATTGTTGGGTATTACCTTCTCAAAGAAAACTACCGCGTTTATTTTTTAATGCTTGCCAGTTTGTTTTTCTACGCGTGGGGCGAGCCGAAGTATGTTTTAATAATGTTATTGTCAATTGTAATAAACTATTCTTTCGGATTGTTCATTTATACAAGTATAACCGCTCAAAAGAAAATCCTCGCAAAAGTTTTACTTTTTCTCTCCGTTATCTGTAATTTGGGCATTTTGTTTTATTTTAAATATTTGGATTTTTCTATTAAAATAATTAACCGTGTTTTTAATAGCGATCTTGTTCTTCGTAATATTGTTTTGCCGATAGGAATATCGTTTTTTACTTTTCAAGGAATGTCCTATGTTATTGATCTGTACCGGCAAAAAGTAAAAGTTCAAAAAAATCCTTGTTTGCTCGCTTTTTATATTTCTTTTTTTCCGCAGTTGATAGCGGGTCCCATAGTCCGTTACATTGATATTGAAAAGCAGATATATAAACGCGATGAATCTGTTGAAAAATTTGTTTCCGGAATGCGCAGGTTTATAATAGGGCTTGCAAAAAAACTTGTAATTGCAAACAGTATGGGCTATGTTTCGGATCTGATATTCGCGAATCTGGCAGTGGAAAATACAGCCGCGACAACATGGCTTGGGGTGATATGCTATACGTTTCAGATTTATTTTGATTTTTCAGGTTATTCAGATATGGCTATAGGACTAGGCAGAATGTTCGGATTTGAATTTCTGGAAAACTTTAATTATCCGTATATATCAAAAACAATAACCGAATTCTGGCGCAGATGGCACATATCTCTTTCATCGTGGTTCAGAGACTATGTATACATACCGTTAGGTGGCAATAGAAAAGGAAATGTATATGCCAATTTATTTATTGTTTTTGTTTTAACCGGATTTTGGCATGGGGCAAGTTTTAATTTTCTTGTATGGGGGCTTTGGCACGGTTTGTTTTTAATTATTGAGCGTTTATTTAAAGCGAGAGAAGTAAAAAATAAAAATTTTGCTCCTCTTAGGTGCGCGCTAACAATGTTTATTGTTGTTATAGGTTGGGTTTTTTTTCGCTCTCATGGATTGCGTTATGCGCTGTCGTATCTTGGAATAATGTTTGGCATTATACGGCCTGAAAACGTGGGGGCTACGATTTGGTATTATCTTAGTCCAAAGGTCATTTTAATGTTATGTTTATCGGTTTTTGCGTCAACTCCCATATTAAAACAAGCAGGTAATTTTTTCAAAATACAGGATAATGTTATGATAAAAAAAATAACATTGATATTGCTTCTTGTTCTTTTCTTTGTATGTATAGTTATTGTTACATCTACATCATACAATCCTTTTATTTATTTCAGATTTTAGGAGATTAAATTGCGATTTTTTAATGGATGTTTTATCTTTATTTTTGTTTTAATACTGACGCTGCCTCTTGTTTTTATTGATTTAAAATCGGATAGAATTTCTGTTACCGAGAACAGAATGCTTGCGAACCCTCCTTCTCTTTCTGAAATAAACAAATATCCAGAAATATTTATCCGGCAATTTGACGAATGGTTTAAGGACAGTACCGGCTTTAGGGAGAAAATGCTGATTATATACAAAGTTTTTATTGAAAAATGGATAAACAATGGTATTAGCCAATATACTGATGGACAGTATGTTTATCTTGTAGGAGAAAATGGACATCATTACTTTGCGAATGTAGGCGGCTGGATGATATCAAAATTTCAGGGAAAAAAGTTTCTTTCTGATGAACAATTATCAGGGATGGCAAGAAAACTTGAGAAAGTAAAAACATACCTTGATAAAGAAAAAATACCGTTGGTTGTCATGTTTTGCGCGGATAAGGAATCTGTTTATCCTGAATTTTATCCAAAATCCATTAAATCCGGTCCAGAGCCTATTCAACTGGATATAATAACAAATTATCTTCAGGAAAATACAAACGTTGATATATTTAACATTAGGCAGGCATTGCTGGCAGAAAAGAATAATTATTTATTATACTATAAAATTGATACGATGGCTTTTACCAGCGCTTTTGCCCATTATAATGAGATAGGGGCTTTTTTTGCTTATAGTGAATTGATGAAACATATCAATAAATATTTTACGCAAATAATACCATATACAACAGATGATATTGAAATAAACTATGATGAAAAAGAAATACCACATGTTACATTAAAATCAGGATTTACATACCAAAAACTTGATTTATCTTTTTTTGATGATGTTAATGTGCATAAACCATTTACATGGCAGAATAGTGCTTATGAAAATAAGAATTTGAATTTACCTGTAATCTTAATTTTATGTGACAGTTATGCCGCTGAACATTTTATCAACAAATATATTGCACAACATTTCGGAGAAGCAATTTTTATCCATTATTCAAATGCTGGTAATATTAAAGAATATATAAACCAATTCAAACCAGATATTGTGGTTTTTGAATCTGCGGAACGTGCACTTGGCGATTTTGCCAACTACGTTATCGGGATTCCGGAACTGCGGTAGTTTTCGATGGAAGCTGTCAGTTTATTTGGTTTTGCGCATAAATCTCAAAAGTGTCGCCCAGGCCAAAAATTTTACTAATAGCCAAAAACATCCAATACAAAGGACTTTTTTTGCTTTTTGCGAATTTTCCCAAAAGCGGGAAACGCTCCGGGTGACAGCCGCTTATCACTATTTTTTTTACTTTAAAGCCCGCGAGGGCAAGCGCTTTTTTACACATTTTGGGCGACCAGATTGTAAAGTGATCGGCGGGACTGTTTTCTAAAAATTTGCGAAGTGATTTGCGTCCGCTGATGCCTGAAAAAGAAGGGGTTGAAAACGCGAGAATGCCGTTGGGTTTTAACAGTTTTTTTATTTCAGCTAATACGGAAAGACAGTCAGTAAAATGTTCGACGACATACCATAGTGTGACGACATCGTAGAACAGGTAGTGGGTAGTGGGGAGTTGGCAGTTTGGAAAAAAACCTTGAACGGCTGGGATTTTAAGCGTTTCTTGCACATAACGTACCGCGTCCCCTGCAGGATCGATTCCAAACGGTAAAAAACCTTCTTCTTTTGCGGCGACAAGAAACGGCCCATAAGCGCAACCAATGTCAAGAAGGAGAGGAGAATCCCCGCTTTTTTCTTCCCTTTGTGCTCTTTGTCTCTTTGTGTTCTTTGTGTGAAATCTTTGGGAAATATGCCTAATGCGGCGTTTTGCCATAGCGACAAGATTGGGAAAGTCCTCCAGATAGGTTTTGCCGTACTGCTTTTTGTACGATTCAAAAAAATATTCCCTCTCATACTCAATGGGCGGCGGACACGTTCTGTCTATGTATATTACGCCGCACTTTGAACAGCGGCGGTATGTACGCTCAGGGAAACGGGCTAGACTGCGTGATGGCGTATCTGTGCCGCATACGGGACAGGAGCGGTTCACTTGTGGGGAAAATGAGTTGAGTAAATTAGCAAGGGTTTCCTCTTTTGATTTTGACCACGAACCACACGAACAAGGAGCGAACGGAGAGGGATGAGCGGGAGATTCATTGATTGGCGTAAAACGAGAATGGGGATTTATGAGTTGTTGTCCGAAAGCTTGTTGTTGTTCGTATTGGTTCGTGTGGTTCGTGGTAAAATTCTTAATTTTATTAATACCCAAAAAACCTGCCGCTTTTGCAATTTTTTTATGGTAGGGAGTAGGATGGTCTAGTAAAACTGTTATTCCAGCATGTAGTGCTTCGTAGGCTGTGATGCCGTAATGAGTTATCACAATGTCGTATTCGTGAAGGTGATCCGCGAGGTTGGGGATAGAGTCCAGTGTTTTTACATAGTCAGGTATTGGGGATTTTGAATTGTTTAATCCGCCTTTTAATAAGGTAATCTCAGCTTCTTTTAAATTCATTTTGGCAATTTTTTTTACAGCCGAAAGTCCAAGCCCTGCGGAGTCTTCCTGTCCAAAGCTGATTAAAATTTTTAATTTAGTGTTTTTTGCGTCCTGTTCACTCTTTGTCTTTTTTGGCAAGTCCAATAAACGCCATGAAGTGATATTCGCGGAAGGTTTTTCAAAATTTTCGGGAATTAATATGTCTATAAGGAAATCAAAGTAATCACGGCAGGGACCGCCTTCGTCAATGCCGATTACGGGGGCTAGTTTTTTCCAGTTTAGAAATTCGTCACGAGGGGTTTGGAAACGGTCTAAAATTACTAGTCCAAAAGGGCGATTTATATCTTCTTTGTCAATAATCCATGACGCGTTAAAATTTTTTAAATGCAAAAGATTGGTTATTTTTTCAGTTTTTTTTTGTAAGTAAAAATAAGCTTCACGTCCTACCGAGCGTAAATCGTTTGTTAGCGTTATACATCTGTTTATGTGTCCGCCGCCTCGGCCTTCTTCACAGTAGGGAACTACCAATATCGGTGTTTGGTTCATTTATGGAATATCTCCGCGAATTTTTTTATTATTGTCCCTCCATTGTATCTGTTTGGTTCATTATTTAACGCGCGGTACAATTCCACGGCGCGGTCATAATCCTCCTGAGTGTCTACGGTGACTCTGATATCAGGATAATACCAACAGGCGGGCGCGACAGGACGGTAAATAGAGAACGATTCAGGGTGATTGTATAAATATGGACAAACATGCTCGCGCTCGGAGGGAAGGCCGGCTTCATCCGCGGCGCGAAGGAGAGCCGAAGCTGAAACGGATTCAATTCCCGCTCCGTAGGGAAGGTTTGTGTAACCTGCGTAATCCGTGTTAAGGGATGAAGCTTCGGCGTTAATTGAAACGGCAGCGTCAGCAAATACAAAGGGGTTGTCGCCTGTCGCTCTGATTACCCTATTTATTGAATATTTGCGGATTGCAAGACAGTAGCGTTCAAGAACATCATCCTTAGGTCCTGCAAGTATTTGAAAACCTGCTTCCTGCGCTAAAGGAGTAAAAGAAGAAAAGGAGTCTTCAGGACAGGCGAGTATTCTTAGATCGCAGGGAATACTGTTTAACGCTTCCATTACCCTCAATATTAGCGGTTTTCCGTCAAGTGGGAGCAGGGATTTTCCCGGCAGTCTTGAAGAATCAATTCTTGCCTGCAATACAATCGCCGTCAATTTTACCCCGCTTTTTCTGATGTTGAATCCCAATTTTTTGTAACTTCACGCGCGTCACATACCCACCTGAATTTGTTTTTTGTTACCCATTTTCTACATTCCTTGAATTCTTCCCATGATGTAAAAAAATCATCTTTGGATTTAAAAATATAAGAAAAAAGACGGTAAAAGGGAAGATGGGCGTAATCGTTTCTGAAAACGGGGGCAATATTTTTCATGTAAAACCGCCTGTAATTTTCTTCTACGGTAACATTTTCCGCGGGT
>Ga0268262_10004852_pt1 | contig 13647 bp, 12 predicted proteins | sample TergutNc150P3_FD_190354 | JGI IMG/M metagenome (GOLD analysis project Ga0268262, IMG submission 190354) | Nasutitermes corniger P3 segment gut microbial community from laboratory colony in Florida, USA - Nc150 P3 (SPAdes) (version 2) | ecosystem: Host-associated > Arthropoda: Insects >... | reverse complement strand
GAAGCCCGCTCACCGGAGCATTATCTATGTTACTATTTAGTTTGGGCACTGTGCCACTCACCTTTAGTTTTGGAGCTTTTTCTTCTATGCTAGGTCAAAAATTCACTCGCAAAGCAACATTGGCAGGCGCAACTCTTGTGGTTGTGCTTGGAATGTCTATGTTCACAGATGGTTGGAGTTTAACGGGTTTTGAAACTGAATATAAAGAAATCTCAAAAGAAGAAAAAGGAGGGAAAGGAGAAAAAAAAGATGTACAAATAATAAATAGTACCCTTACTCCTTATCAATATCCAAACATTACTGTTAAAGCAGGCGTTCCAGTAAAATGGTTAATTGAGGCACCGCTGGGAAGCATAAATGGCTGCAATAATCGCATATTAATTCGCGAATATGGAATAGAACACGCTTTTAAATACGGCGAAAATATAATTGAATTTACCCCTGCCAAACCCGGGAAATTTCTATATACCTGCTGGATGGGCATGATGCGCGCTACAATAACAGTGGTAGATGATTAATGAATAGCATTTCCATTCCCATTGGCGGCATGACCTGCGCGGCTTGTGCCAAGCGAATTGAAAAAGTCGTTCTAAAATTGGAAGGAGTGGAAACTGCATCAGTGAATTTTGCCACAGAAAAAGCTGTGGTCTCTTACAATTCACAAAAAGTTAAACTGCCAATCATCAAAAAAACAATAGAAAAAATAGGCTACAAGGTATTAGAAAACAAAAACATTGCCGAAGAAGACAAAATACGAAAACAGAGCGAAATCAAAACACTCAGGGTAAAGCTCATAATATCCGCTACGTTTTCTCTGCCGTTGTTATATATAGCTATGGTACCTATGGATTTAGGGCTCCCCCTCCCCGCTTTGGGTTTGCCATTTCCAGCGCAAATTAACCCTATGAATTTCCCTTTGATTTACGCACTGCTTGAACTATTTTTGGTTATACCCATTGTTGGAATGGGATACAAATTTTACACAGTTGGTTTCAAAGCACTAGTGCAGCGAAGTCCAAATATGGATTCGCTAATAGCTATCGGAACAAGTGCAGCGGTTTTATTTAGCCTTTACAACACTTGGCTCGTTGCAAGAGGTCAATTCATAGCTGTGGAATCGCTCTACTACGAAACTGCGGGCATTATCATCACATTGATTTTACTCGGTAAATCTTTGGAAGCTGTGTCTAAAGGAAAAACCGGAGAGGCTATTAAAAAATTGATGGGGCTTGCACCAAAAACCGCCATAGTGATGCAAAACGGCGAAGAAAAAGAAATACCCATAGAAGAAGTGAAACCCGGCGATATTATTTTAGTGAAACCGGGCACAAAAATCCCAGTTGACGGCAAAGTGATAGAGGGTCGTAGCGACATAGACGAATCCATGCTCACAGGCGAGAGTATGCCTGCCCACAAGAACATTGGCGATTTGGTTTATGCAGCAACAATAAATACCACAGGGATGCTGCGTTTCAAAGCAGAAAAAGTTGGAGCAGACACAGCACTAGCACATATCATAAAATTGGTAGAAGATGCTCAAAGCGACAAAGCGCCCATAGCGAAAATGGCAGACACTGTTTCTGGTTATTTTGTTCCCATAGTTTGCATAGTAGCCTTGGTCGCGGCAGTTGCGTGGTTTTTTGGAACGGGCGGCAATATTGAATTTGCGCTCAGAATTTTTATATCCGTATTGGTTATAGCCTGCCCTTGCGCTTTGGGGCTTGCCACGCCCACTGCCATAATGGTTGGAACAGGCAAGGGCGCAGAAAAAGGCATTTTGATAAAAGGCGGTGAAGTGCTAGAAATGGCACATAAAATAAATGCGATAATTTTAGACAAAACTGGCACAATTACCGAAGGCAAACCAGAAGTAGTAGCGGTAGAAGGAGAAGTTCTCCAACTAGCAGCATCGCTTGAGAGATATTCCGAACATCCCATTGCAAAAGCTATTTGCGATTATTACAAAGGCGAGTATTTAGAAGTGAGCGATTTTAAGAGCATAGTGGGGCAAGGCGTTGAAGGCATAATTGGCGGCAAAAAAATTGAAATCGCTCGTGGCATTAAAGTTTTGGAAGATGGAAAATATATTGGGCGGCTAGTTGTTTCTGATAAACCAAAGCAAGGTAGCCTTGAAGCTGTTGAAAAATTGAAAGGTATGGGCATTGAAGTTATGATGCTCACAGGCGACAATAGAGAAACCGCCGAAAACATCGCAAAGCAGGTTAAAATAGACAAAGTACTTGCAGAAGTATTGCCGCAAGACAAAGCAAGCGAGGTGAAAAAATTGCAGGAGAAGGGCTACAAGGTAGCAATGGTAGGAGACGGCATAAACGATGCGCCCGCTTTGGCTGGGGCTGATGTTGGAATTGCGATAGGTTCTGGCACTGATGTAGCTATGGAATCGGCAGACATTGTGCTTATGAAAAACAATTTGACAGATGTTCCCGTAGCAATAAATTTGAGCAAGCAAACCATTCGCAATATAAAGCAAAATCTATTTTGGGCTTTTGGCTACAATGTAATTGGCATTCCAATAGCAGCAGGAGTTTTGCATTTATTCGGCGGTCCTTTGTTGAACCCAATTTTTGCAGCGGCTGCTATGAGTTTAAGTTCGGTTTCTGTTTTGACCAATGCTTTGCGGTTGAGGAAGTTTGAATCTAAGTGAAGCTACCACTCTCTGAACACAATAAAAGCTCCAAGGCACATAAGCACAAATCCAACCACATAATTCCATTTTATGCCTGTGCCCAAATAGAAAACCGAAAAGATTAAAAACACAGAAAGAGAAATTACCTCTTGAATGGTTTTAAGTTCCGCAGGCTTATAAAAATAAGAGCCTATCCTATTTGCCGGCACTTGCAAGCAATATTCAAAAAACGCAATGCCCCAACTTACCAAAACCACAAGAGGCAAAGCTACAGTTTTGTACTTTAGGTGGCCGTACCACGCAAAGGTCATAAAAACGTTGCTGAAAACGAGGAGGATTATCGGATAAAAGGGATTGTTTAGCATATATGAATTATAGAAAAATAAGTAATTGAAAAATAGAAAATCTTTTTAATAATCTACAGGCTCTATCCATTTCCAACAATAAACCTATAAATCCAAATCCACAAATTATTTTCTGCCATAACAGCACTCCTTTTCTAATTAAACCTAAACCAAACGCCGCGCTGGCTTTGCCATAGCCCTTTCAATGATGCTACCCATAAATGCCGTGTAGGGAATACCCGCCTTCTTTGCCTGTGCTTTTGCCATATTCACCACATACACAGGAAGTCGCATAGAAACGGACGCCGTTTTATTCAGCTTCCTTTTTTCAGCGGCTTTTTCCGCAAAGTGCCTTTTAATGGCTTGCAAAGTACTTTCCCCCTTTTTTGGAATAATCAAATTGCCTTCTTTCTTTGCCTGTATAAAGTCATCAGCAAAGCAATGATTATCGTAGTAGGCTGGATCAATACCCTTTTCTTTTTTTGCAGGTGTCTTATTTGTCGCCTGTTTCTTGTGCATATATCCTCCGTTCCTTTTTGCTCGCTCTGCGAACCGTTATCACGTTTAGGGTTTTGAAATTAAGCACAACGCCCCAAACCTTGCCTTCATACTTGCCTAGCACTATAACAGCTTCCGGGTCCCTATTGCTTGGAATAGTAGCGGTGACACTGCCGGCTAATATGCTCCTAATACCATCTTCTGTTATGCCTCGCTCAACTTTCTGTCCGGTGGCGTGGTCGCTTAATGTTAATTTCACAGGTATAATATAGAAAAATGTATTACAAAAATGTAGTGCAGGGCTTGGGGTGCAGGATTAGTTTGTTTATTGACATTATAAAGCAAGGTAGAAATTATGGCAATGGAACTGACAAATTTACTATATTCCTAATATACCCTTAGCGGAGGAAAAAATATGGGATTTATAGGCGTACAAGAACTGCTGGTGATACTGCTCATTGTGCTGGTGTTGTTTGGAGCAAAGAAAATTCCCGAATTGGCTAGGGGCTTAGGCATTGGGCTTAAGGAATTCAGAAAAGCTACCAAAGAAATAGATGGCGATAATTCCAAAGAGAGTTCTTCCGTAAGTGACGGAAACAACAGCAAATAGCGATGATGGCGGCAGCAAAGAAATGCCGCTTATAGCCCATATTGCTGAATTGCGACTTGTACTGATTCGCTCCGGTTGCGCCCTTATTATTTGCGCCATTCCTTGCGGGTATTATTGGAAACAAATTTTTGATTTAGTTGTGTCCCGTACCTTGGAACTATGCAAGCCTTTATCGGTACGCATAATTTACACCGCTCCAGCGGAATCGGTGATGTTAAGCATAAAAATTGCCATTATATGCGGACTGATGCTCGCCTCCCCTATCATATTCCAACAGGCTTGGAGCTTTGTGTCGCCAGCTCTCTATAAAAGAGAAAAACTTTTATTGCTTCCAACCGCCTTTGCCTCTACAATATGTTTTTTATCCGGTATAGCGTTCAGCTATTACACCCTGCCTTTTGTGCTAAAATTTTTAACCGAATTTGCAACCGGAACACTTGAACCTTTTTTCAGAGTTGATGAATACTTCGGTTTCTTGATAAAAATATCCTTTTCATTTGGGCTTGCATTCCAACTACCTGTACTCGCTTTTGTATTTTCAAAAATAGGTTTAATTGACCACAAATTTTTGCTACGCAATTTTCGCTATGCAATAGTGCTGATATTTATCGTAGCCGCAGTCCTCACCCCGCCAGATGTTTTTTCCCAAGTGCTGCTCGCCTGCCCTTTGCTATTGCTCTATGCTATTAGCATACTCATATCTTTTTTCGCGAGGAAAAAACAATGACAAGCGGAATAGGTCTTTCTGAAATTCTTTTGATTTTGGCTATAATAGTTATCTTTGTTGATTCAAAGCACATACCCGGTCTTATACGTCAAAGCGTTAAAACTATGGCGCAGTTGCGCGCCGCGGTTAAAAAATTTATAGATGAGATAAATGCAAAGTAAGGGCGACCCTTGCGGTCGCCCAATTTTTAAAACCCAAAATCTGTTATCTCTTTTTCTTCATTTTTCTCAACCTCAAAAGCACGTGCCTGTTGATGGATTTTATTAGCTTCCACATATATAGCTCTGCTAGGGCGAACAGGGCAAATAAATTCGCAACCGCCGCAGCCCACGCATATACTTGCATCAACAAAAGGAATGGTTAAACCATTTTTATACGGAATCATTTTCACCGCTTGAGTTGGACAATGTTCGGAACACGCTCCGCAACTCGTTCCCTTTGTATTCACAACGCAAAGCTCTGGAACAAAAACAACCTTACCCACTTGCAAGCGATGTTTCTGCTCAACGGTTAGCGGAGTCAATGCGTTATTAGGGCACACATTTGTGCATACAGTACAATCATAATTGCAAAACCCTTTTTCAAAATACATCACGGGCATCATCACTCCGCGGGCGCCGTATTCCATAAATGCGGGCTTCAACACTTTTGAAGGGCATTTGGATATGCACAAATGGCAAGATGTGCAGTGTTTTTGCAAACGCTCTGCGCTAATCGCTCCGGGAGGGCTAATGGCATTTCTTTTGTTTGTTTGCGCAAAAACCGCTGGAGCAGCTATGGCAATAGTTAAGCCAGTCAAGAAAAATTTCCTTTTGCTTTTATCCACCTCCACTTGCTTTTTTTTACCCATAGCAAAAGTTATCGCTTTTTTGTTGCAGTTGTTCAAACAACTAAAGCAATTAAGGCACTGGTTGTAATTCACTGTTCTTGTTTTTGAATCTATGCAAGAGGCTTTGCATTTCTTTTCGCATATACCGCAAGAGGCGCAGTTGTCGCTATCTATTCGGATTTTTAAAAGAGAGAATTTATTGAAAAATCCAAAAAGAGTACCAACGGGGCAAATTGTGTTGCAATAGAGCCGCCCTTTTTTCCAAGCCAACACACCTATAATTGCAAAAGTCAATAATGCAACTATAAACGTAAAAACACTGAGTATTGATATTTCAATTCGGTAAAAAGTATAATTACCAAAATGGTTGAAAATGTACGCTAATACATTATTCATAGCTAGGTAAATTGGTTTGAATATATGCACGGCTATTCTGCCGTAGGCACTGTATGGGTCTAGAAATCCCACTGCTATGGTGAAACCCAAATTGAAAAGAAGGAGGAAAATAGCTAATATAGACCAACGCAATACCCAATTATTTTTCCTATACTTATAACCTTTTTTCTTGCATACAATATTTTGAAAAATTCCCATTGGACAAATAAAGGAGCAATAAACACGCCCAAACAACAAAGCGCAAAGCAAAAGAAAAACCATAGCGAGAACATTGCGCGAAAGCCAAGCCGGAATAAATTGAATTTGCCCCAAGATGTAAAGTTGCGGTAACAAACCTGCGAAATCCAAAAAAAAGAATGTCAGTAAACTAAAGATAATAAGTGATATGATAACTCGTAATTTTTTAAGCATAAATTTTTCTCATATCACCTCACAGCGATTTTTCTAACTGAATTTCCCTGCTTAACTATATAAACGCCTGCTTTTTGCGGTTTTGCATTTCCAAGCGGTTTGCCTTTTAGGGAGTAGTAGGTTGGAGAGTTGTTAGTTGTTAGTGGCAAGCGGTTAACTATCGGAGTTGCATTGTTTCCTGCAATTTCCTTTATTCCTGCCACTAGTTGTTGGTCTGTAAAAGCAGGAGGATTGCTCTTGCGGTTGTAATAATAAATCACCTCGCCATTATCAGGATTCAACTGAACGTCCCACAGCACAGGACACATATCGCGTGCGTATATAGCTTCTGCAACCTTTAATGTGTAGTTACGAACTTGCTCCTGAGTTCGCCCACGTTCATCATTCAATTTGGATGCAAAACCGTATTCGCCGATAATTACAGGAATATTCTTATCTACAAAGTTGGTCTTCATTTTATCCATTTCATTGTTCAATGCATCTATATCCGTTTGAGTTCCCCACGTGGCGATATATGGTGTCCAATCCCCGTCTCTATCTATATGAGTAAATCCAAATGGGTCGTAGTAATGCACCGATACTGCTTGACGATTTTTTGAATCTGTTGGCATTTTGAATAGAGGGTCAATGGTTCTATCTATATTTGTGGCATATCCAGCTATGAGCAGATGACGCTCACCATTGTTGCCGCCAGAGGCACGAACCAAATCTGTAAATTTTTGATTTATGGAATTTAATAAGCCGTAAGCCCTTCCTTTATCTCCAGAATTATCGTATTGGTTCCACACACTCTGCCAAACTCCTTCTTCATTAAGAGATTCAAAAACAAGATACCCGTTGTGATTTTTAAACCTTTCGCTTATTTGAGTCCAAATGCGTGTGTATTTCTTCATGCACTCGGCAGAATCAGTAGGAAATTTCTCCCACCATCCACCATCCCAATGAATATTTACAATGGCATACATTCCATTACCGAGTACATAATTGACAATTTCCTCAACTCTATTCATAAGTGCCGGATTTATTGTATAGTTGCCACCTGCATTATCACCTGTCATCCTATTAGACCACGCAACTGGAATGCGCACTGTTTTAAATCCAGCATCCGCATATCCCTTCACAATCGCATTGGTAATTTGCGGGCTGCCCCAAGAGGTTTCCAAAGTCTCCATACCGTTCACCCAATTTTCGCAACCGCTATCTCCGGGGTCGCAAACTATTCTCGCTTCCATAGTATTGCCTATGTTGATCCCAAGCCCCATATCTTTTACCACTTGTGCAGTGGTCATATTGAGCGGATTAGTTTGCGCCCATAGCACAACAGATGCAAAAATCAAAATTGTAACAACGTTTTTCACATTCACCTCACAGCGATTTTTCTAATTGAAGACCCTTGTTTAAATATATAAATCCCTGCTTTGGTTGGTTTTGCATTGCCGAGAGGTTCGCCTTTTAGTGAGTAGTAAGTGATTAGCTGAGTGCCCGAAGTTGAAAGACCAGAATTGATAATTGGTGTTGCATCTTCAGAGCTGGAACTTGATTCTGCAATAGAAGAACTGCTAGATATGCCAGAAGATGACGAAGTTCCTGCCGAGCTGCTGGATGCTGCCATAATTATAAAACTGCCGCAAGATATTGATGGATTAAGTGTCACGCTTGTGCTACCACACGTAACTGCACTCAAAGTGACGGCTCTTGTGCCAGGATTACAAAATGGGTGGGTACCACCCGAATAATTCCAGCCTGTGATATCTGAACCGCCAACGTTAAATGTCGCTGATCCAGGTGTGGTTCCATCTGAGCAGCTTATGTTCGGTCTTGGAATGTCATTGCAACCCGTATAAGGAGATTTAAGATCATCTACATTGCACACTACGCTTGGAACTGCCACACTTGAGCTGCTCGCCGCTCGGCTGCTGGAACTCGGTGCGGTGGAAGAACTGCTGGGCGTGGTTCCCGTTCCGCGTATGCCTACAAATGTTGTAACGCTCCGAGCGGGAAGGCTAGCGGTGAAGCTGCCGTTTGTAAGATTAATATCTGCAATCGCTACTAGATTTTCCGTTCCAGAGGTTCTTCTGCCTGTAACTTTTGCTATTGTACCATTGATGTTGCTTATATTAAATTGCTGGTTCACAGCCGATGTTTTTTTGTTTACAGCTACAATAACAACACTATCGGCACTTTTGTATGCAGACACAAAAACATCCGTCTCGGGAGATTTGGTAGCATCAACCCTTAAATATCCGTGGCGGACAAATTTGGAAAAATGAGCCATCATATAACCTCGTTTACTTATGGAACCGTCCTCTTTCATAGGGCCATAGCTCCTGCGTATATACCACCACACATAAGATTGAAATTCCGCCTCTGCCATAGCACGGTGAATATGCACCGCAACATCCAAGGCCTCTGGCCAAGTGTCCGCATTGCTTGAACTGTTGGGAACGTACACTTCCGTCATCCAAAGCTCTTTCCCTGCACCCTTAGACTTGAAAAGCGGATATGGGAATTGGCTGATCTGAGTGCCATACGTATGCGCTCCGAGAATATCCATATTGGCAAGTGCTTGCGCATCATTCAAAATAGGATCTGACATGGCTTTAACATATTGAAATGATTCAGGTGCCATAATGCGGCATTTTATGGAACGCGCATTGTTTTTCAAAAAATTGACAATTTCAGTTGGAGTCCAATAGAGCCAGCCAGCATCGTAATCGGGTTCGTTCTGTATGGAAATGGCGTATAATTCCACGCCATTGTTTTTCATAAAAGTTACAAAGTCGTCTAGATGCTTCGCGTAATCCGCATATCTGCTAACTTTCAGGCGATACGTGGTTTTTCCGTCTGCTCCACCGCAGTTGCTGGTACAGTTATAACTTTCTTTCATATCGTCTGGAGGGTTCCAAGGCGAAGCAAAAACAAGTGCCCCGTGCTCAATGGCACTCTTTGCTGTTGCAACTTGTTTCTGCCAGTTATTTTTGTTTGGATCCACGTGAATTCTGAGAATCGTAAACCCAAGTTGCCCGTTGCCGTTACCAAAAGCCGTCTCTCTTTGAGATGCAGTTAAATCGTCAATCCAACCAGGGTAATTCATTCCGCCATAACCGCGAATCAACTGATACTCCTTAGACAAATCAATTGTAGCTGGACCTGCAAAAGTGTTTGAAATTAAAATTCCGGCTAAAATAGCCATAAACTTAGCTGTTTTCATAGAAAACCTCCGGTTTAGCTGATTATTATAATATATAAATTATCACCTCACCGCGATTTTTCTAATTGAAGACCCTTGTTTAAATATATAAATTCCTGCTTTTTGCGGTTTATTATTTCCGAGGGGTTCGCCTTTGAGAGAGTAGTAGGTTGGAGAATGGCTAGCGACAAGCGGAGAGCGGTTAATTATTGATGTTGTGCTTTCGCTAGAAGAACTTGACACTATAACAACGGAAGAACTGCTGCCAGATGCTGCTACAACTTCAAAACTTCCGCAAGATACGGCTGGATTAAGGGTTACTTCGGTGCTACCGCATACAACCTTGCTCAAAGTAATTGTTCTTGTTCCGGGATTCCAGAACTCGTTAGTACTACCTGGAGAATTCCATCCAGTTATGGGATCGCTAGAACCGCTGGCGTTAAATGTAGCTGCTCCAGCTGTAGCTCCGTTTCCGCAAGTGACATTTGGCCTAGGAATGTTACTTCCTGCAGCATAGCTAGATTGCAGGTTATTCACATTGCACGTTACGTTAAATGATGATGATGAAACCGCTACGCTGGAACTGCTTGCCGCTCTGCTGCTAGACGAAGGTGCTATGCTGCTGCTAGACGGAGTTGAACCACTTGCTTTAAATATATACTTGCTTATGCGAAACTGATTATTAGATCCTTTGAACACGAGATATAGATAATCTTTTACTCCGGCAGACATATTGATATCACATTCAATATCTTTCCATGTGGTTAAACCGCCAGTCGCAGGAATAGCACAGGTTCCAGCTAAAGTACCAGTTTGGCTACCAGTTCTAATTTCAATTGAGCCGCCTGCGGATGCACTTGCCGCACGTGTCACAAATTTTGTGGCACCAGTTGCAAAATCCACACTCTTGAGATTAACCCAGCTCGCATCCGTTATTGAAATTAGCATCACGCATTTATCGCCAGATGTGCCAGCACTGCCACTACCGCTACCGTTGTTGTTATTGACGATGGCGCCGGGGTTAGGAGCGCTGCATATTGCCGTTTTTATGGTACCGGATTGCTTGAACATAGTCGTTGCCAAAACAGTATCATAAGGATTAAAGTTTTTTATCTGAGCAGGGCCAGCGTCCGTAGCTACTACCTGCTTTATAGTACCGTCTGTGTTGTATTCCAATTTATCAACGCTCACACTCCTGTATTCGCCGCTACTAACATTGTTTGTTTTTCTAAGTTTGCGGTCGTGGTAGAAAATGTACCAATTATTTTTGTACTGTATAACCCCCGCGTGATTATTGCCACCGCCAGATGCACTATTTGGCAGCATTGTGCCTTTGAAAGTAAAAGGCCCCATAGGACTTGTGCCTGTCATGTAAGCGATGTCAGCTGAGCCATTCGTGAAGTTTTGTGAAAAAGAAAAATAGTATGTGCTGCCGTTTTTATGCATATAAGCGGCTTCAAATGACCTAGTTGTACCGCTAATGGTTGTTGCTGGCCAAGTTGCGCTTATCATATCACTGCCTAATTTTGCCACACGCAGGTTAGAGCCAGGGCCAGGGTTACCGTCTGCGGGGCCGCCGCCGAAATATATATAGCCTTGACCATCGGAATCAACAAAGCCAGCAGGGTCAAAAAGCCACGGAACGTTGGTATTTTGATTTGCGTTGCTCGATATAAGCGTTTTACCGCCGGTGAATGGACCTGCGGGATGGACGGCAGTAGCTACTCCTATTCCGCTTCCGCCATTTGGAATATAAAGATAAACCTTATTGTCCTTCACAGCGACTCCCGGAGCATAAGCCTGATTATACGAAGACAAGTCGCGCTTCACGCTGAATACCTCGCCGTGATCTGTCCAATTCGCCATATCGTCTGAGGACATCAAGGTATAGAACTGAATATCGTAACCTTTATCGGTTGGGTTGTTGTTATCGTAAGAAGCATAGACGTAAAGCCTATCGTTCCAGATAAAAGGATTTGGGTCTGCGGTGTATTTTTGACGAAGGAGCGGATTTGCCGCAAATGCCGTACCTACAGAGATTACCACCGCGACTGTCAAAAGCAACGCTTTTTTCATGTTAACCTCACTATCTTACTAATCTACATTTTTTCTCTACGGCGTATGACCTAAAGCCATACCATACCCCTACCGTGATCATACACCGCAGAAATTAAGACTATCTAACCCCAAGCGCGTCATTCAAAAAGTTAAGTATCTCTATCGTTTTTGAATCGTTTTCGCCATCAAAGTCTGCGTGGCTTCTCCCGCTAACTTTATTGAATTTCGCTTTGCCCGCAACAAAACTATTGATTTTGGTCACCATTATGTCCGACTGTTGCCAAGGAACTAAATTATCACTGGTTCCGTGCATCATATATATGGGAGGCGTTTTCGCCGATATGTGAGTCAAGGGATTCTGCTGTTTGAGATATGTTTTCATGGGTTCTTTATCTTTATCGTTTTTCAAGTTTCCACCCAGCATTGCCCCTTCGGGAGATGCATCGTGGTCTAGCATACCTCCGCCATTTGCAGCCTCATGTGTCTCCAACAGCGAAAAATCTGTGAGAGCTGCAGAGCTTGCCGCCCCCTGAACCGCGTGTGAAACTCCGGCATTGCCGAGGCTGGTTATATCATAACCGTGGTTTGTAGCATTAGAAAGCGCACAGACTATAGCAGTCATATAAGCACCTGCCGAGAAACCTGATATGGCGAATTTATCGGGGTCAATATGGTATGTGCTGGCGTTGGCTCTTAAATGGCGGATAGCCGCCAAAACATCTTCAACATTTTCTGGGAAAGCCCTTTGACCTCCGCTCCAACCGCTCTGACCCATAAGGAGGTACCCTACGCTGGCAACAGCGTAATTGTTGTTGTTAGCCCTTTTAACAAGCCCATTTTGGTTCTGAGCTAACTGCCAATCGCCGCCGCTAAATCCACCACCGTGTACATAAATTAATAGAGGGAAAGGACCGTTGCCAGAAGACGGCAATTTGATGTCGTATCTCTGACGGGAGTGCCTACGCGAAGCGGTGGGTGCGTAATCCACATTAGTCCAAGAACGCGTGGTAATAGGTGTAGATGCCTGACTGCTTGAACTTGCTGCTGCCACAGAACTGCTAGACACAGTGCGGCTACTCGAACTTCCTGTCACAGAGCTACTTGAGCGGCTGCTTGAGCTTCCTGCACGACTGCTTGAACTTGTTGCTGCTACAGAACTGCTTGAGTTAGTAACTTCTGAACTGCTTGAGTCTGCAACTTCGGAACTGCTTGAATCTGGCTCACTGGAATCGCTTGAACCTTCAACCTCGGAACTGCTTGAAATTACATCTTCGGAACTGCTTGAAGGGCTTGAAGGTGGTACAGAACTGCTGCTCAATGTGCTACCGTTAGCGTTTGAACTCACACCTCCTCCGCTTCCTGAAGTTGGTGAATCTGATGAGCAAGTAACTAAAGCCAAAAGCATTGTGAGAAAAAGGAAACTTACGAGACCTTTTTTGAATTTTTGAGCAGACATATAGCATCCTCCAATTTATGGCACTATCACTATATAAAAATATGTGATTTTTTTAAAAACCGATATTTATTTTTTGAAAAATGCAAAATTAATAAAAAAAATACAAAATAATTCTGTTTTTATGGCAGTTTCCATAAAAACAGAATTGTAATAAATTCCCAATCCTACTTATTTAAATAGTTTCTGAACGAAGAGATATTATTTGGCAAATAATTTTTAAGGCTATTTACAGCACTTGTCCACGAACCCTGATTGATATTAGGATCCTGTTGCACATATTGCGAGATTAAATTTGAATGTTTGGTTATTTTGTCATTCAATCGCTGACTTACGAACAGGTCTTTCAAAAATAGGTCTCCTAGTTGCACGTAACGTTTCCAAAAAACAGCAGCCGTGAGTTTAAACAGCTTATCGCAATTTGGCGGCACAAAAGTATTGCCTCCGCCAAAACCAGCAGATTGGTTTGTACAGTTAGTAGTAG
>Ga0268262_10004851_pt1 | contig 13648 bp, 20 predicted proteins | sample TergutNc150P3_FD_190354 | JGI IMG/M metagenome (GOLD analysis project Ga0268262, IMG submission 190354) | Nasutitermes corniger P3 segment gut microbial community from laboratory colony in Florida, USA - Nc150 P3 (SPAdes) (version 2) | ecosystem: Host-associated > Arthropoda: Insects >... | reverse complement strand
CGAAGTTGTAGCCGCAGCTTTTGCACTTGTAGCGCTGCTTGCCCCTGGCCGTCCCGTTCTTCACGATTGTCTTGGATTTGCAGTTCTTGCAGTCTGGCATTATGGCACCGCCTTTCAATGCCATTAAACCACATATCTATCTATTTGTGAATACTCTCGAAAAAAGAAAAAAAGCGGCCAATGGAATCATTGAACTGGCGAAAGAGCAATGTTGCGGTAGCCCTGGCTTCGATAAGACATTAGGGAAAATTGCAGCCGACGATGCCGCACTTTATCACCTTCATTATGTTTATGAAACATATGAAGATATGATTGGAGGCCCAGGGCCAACCCCCGCCGTATTTGTGAAATCATACATCAAGCCAATTTTGAATGACCTGAATAGCTTAATCGAGAAAGTCGAGATGGCCAGACAGGAGGGATCATGGCTGCTGACAGAATCCGTGACCACAGCGCCGCCGGGTTATTTGTGGACGAAGGGCGGCAACGCGGTTGAGAGGCTGCTGGAACTTAAAGACATGTACGAACTTGAGGCAAAGAGGATCAAGGGCAAAAAAGGGCAGAAGCATAAAAAAATGTTTTTCATGAAAAACGCCACATGGGATGGAAAACAATATGCAATAAAGTTAGAATCCCCTCTTGATTGGCTTGTATTCGAAATATATGAAATTTTGAAGCCCCGTGTCGACAGCGTGAAAAACGCAAAAAACTGGACGCGGCTACTGGCAGGAACCATTCATGCTAAGTGCGATGGGAAATTTTTTAAAGATTTAGCCTCCGAGTGGGCTGACCGCGCCATGAGAAAACTAGCAAAGGTAAGGCATTAGCGCAAATTACGTACAAAACGGTACCCAAAAAATTTTTTGATTTGTACAATTCAGCCAACAGCAGTCATTGAATACTCTTAGAAAACCTGCGTGGGTGTCCACGCTTCTAGGAGTATTGCAATGACACTAAAAACACAACCACAACCAAAGGCAGCCACGGCGGAGAAGCCGCTGCTCATGACCAGAATGGAGGTTACTTTCACACTCCGTATTGGCTTGGGCAAGCTGAACGACATGCTGCGAAAAGGCGAACTGCCCAAGGTAAAGATTGGACGCCGCTGCCTCATCCCAACAAAGGCAGTGGAGGCATTCGCCGCCCAGGCAGGGGGAGGCACTATATGAGCGCATCGGTGATTCACGAAGGCATCTTCTTGGGCCACGTCCTAACCGTCCTGCCTTCCGGCCTGGCATTCGGACGAGTGGCTGGAGCAGGCCACAAAGGACTTGCTAGACCAAGCCAGAGGGGGCGCATGTACGGCGTGACAGCAGAGCGGGGGGACGGCGGATGGCTGACCTAAACAAAAGCGCCGACTCCATGCACCACCATGAAGCCGACGCGGAACTGCTGCTAGGTCACACCAAACACAACCACAATTTTGCCGACATCGCCAAACAAAGTCAAGCCCCCGCCCAGAAGTGGCAGGGCTGCAAGAACAGCCAGGCCAAGGCCCAGGCTGTAGTCGCCACGTTGGATGCCGCCTTCGGCAAGTCGAGGAGGCGGTGATGGCTATATCAACACTAATGGCCGCTGCGCTGGAGTATGCGAAAAAGGGCAAGGCCGTGTTCCCCTGCGCCCCCGGCACAAAAAAACCCCTGACCAAGCACGGCTTCAAAGACGCTACCACGGACGAAGAGCAGATCCGCCAATGGTGGACTAAGCATCCCGACGCTTGGATTGGCATGCCGACGGGGGAGAAGAACGACATCTTTGTGATTGACGTCGACGTGAAGCACGGCGCCCCGGGGCTGGAGAGCCTGGCGGCACTCGAAAAAGAGCATGGCAAGCTGCCTGACACATTGAGCCAGACCACTGCCAGCGGCGGCAGGCATTTCTTGTTCGAGTACCCGAAGCACGTCAAGCTGGGCAACTCAATTGGAAAGCTTGGCAAGGGCATAGACACACGCGGCGCGGGCGGCTACATCATCGTTGCGCCAAGTCCGGGCTACAAAATGGCGGATGGCGCGATGGCTTTACTAGCCACACTCCCATCATGGGTGATTGACATGCTGATTCCCAAGCCCCCGACAAAGGCCCCTAACAGCCCCACAGAGCGGCGGAGGGGAGGCCCCAGCAAAAGGTACGGGCAAGCTGCATTGAATGGCATCTTGGACGAAATGAGGGCCGCTGGCAGGGGTGAGCGCAACTCCAAGCTGAACGTCTCGGCGCTGCGGATTGGGAGCCTAGTCGCCGGGGGCTGCATCTTCACCATGTACGCAGACGACGCGCTGAACGCACTGGCGGACGCGGCGCGGGACACGGGGCTGGGCGACTCCGAGATCCGCGCCACGATCCTTAGTGGTTACGGCGCCGGCCTGAAGCGGCCATTTGTGCCGGGGGGCGCTATATGAATGCACCACACGAGCGAGAGATAGCCGCTAGGTGGAAGGCGCTGTACGAGGGCCAGTTCATCTACGTACCCGAGCGCAAAGACTGGTATCAGTTCGATGATCGTTCCCGCTGCTGGCGGCCGGGGGCGCGGGCAGCCGTGGTGGAGTCCATCATGCGGGTGTGCGACGACGCCAACAAAGAGCACCTTGTGAAGGCCCTTGGCAGCGCCGCCTTTTTCAACGGCGTGGAAGCCATATTGAAGATCATGACAGTGCTGCATGTTGGCGCGGACAAGCTGGACACTCACTCCGAAATAATCGGCACTCCCGATGGCCCATACTGGCTGGCTGGGCGCGGCGACGCATTCGATGAGGACGAGCGCAGACTGTTCATCACGATGCGGACGGCGGTGGCTCCAAAGGGCGGCGAGCCGGTATTGTGGATGTCGTTCATCAGAAAAGTGACCGGCGGCGATGAATGGTATGCGGTGTTTCTGATGCAAATGGCTGGGCTTTGTTTAAGCGGCGTGACCAAAGAGCAGATATGTTTTTACATCTACGGCCCCGGCGGCAGCGGCAAAAGCACGTTCATGGACACGCTGGCGGCGATATATGGCAACTACGCAAAGGCCGCAGACCCCAGCCTGTTCCTTGAGACTCACGCAACGAAGCATCCCACCGGGCTTGCCAAGCTGCGGGGAGTTCGCCTAGTCTTATGCTCCGAGCTAGACGGCAAGCCGCTAAACGAGCCGCTTTTCAAAAGCTGGACGGGCGGCGACTCGATAACCGCGCGCCAGATGTATTGTGACGAAATCGAATTCAAGCCCGTCGGCAAGCTGGTATTCACCAGCAATAGCCAGCCAGTCCTGAAGCGCGTCCACAAGGCCGTGCGGCGGAGGATCATACTGGTGCCGTTCAACGCCGACTTTGACGGCGAAGGGCGCGACAAGGACTTCGGCCAGAAGCTCAAAAACGAATATCCGCAGATACTCAATTGGGCCATCCAAGGGTATCGTGACTATCTGAAGCGCGGCTTGGTCATACCAGAGGGCGTGCGGGAGGCCACGTCGCTCATGTTCGACATACAGGACATGCCCAAAGCGTTTTTAGAGTACCTGCACGAGAGCGGCCAATGCCGGAAGGACGGAAGCGGGACCGTATTTACGCGGGAGCTGCTGGCGGCCTACCAGCAGTTCAGCGAGGCCGAAGGCGAGCCATGCCCGCATCTTACCCCGCGCGGGCTGCGGGAGCTGCTGTCTGGGCATTTTGCCGAGTTCCAATTAACCCCATTCCACGGCCGCACGGCGAATGGCTATTATGGCATCCACGCGCCCATTACCCTGCCCACCACCGGGGGGCAAAACACAGACACTTGGGTTCCGTGAAGGATGTGAAGGCACCATCTAAAATCCTTCACGGCGCAAAAACACACGGGGCGCGGCCCGTGAAGGAGGTGAAGGAGGTGAACCTTTCTCTAAGTAAAAAAAATATAAAAAAAAATAAGAGAGAGAGAATAGGAAATTTGCCTCCACGCCTTCACAGCCCCAACGCCAAAAACATCGAAAAACTAGACGGCAAGCCATTCTTGGCAACATGGCATGCCTTCACGGCATCCTTCATTCCTTCAGGGGACCAAAAATGGACTGCACACTTCCTGCAAACATGAAAACGACAGACCTCAAGGCCAGGGCCGAGCGCTGCAACAGGAGCTTTGAAGACAACCACTTCCTGCCGAGGACGCCCGACGGCAGCGATTACTGTTCCGCATGCAGTTTCTTGGGCTTCTGCATGGCGGCGTCGTTCACAAAGTCCAAAAAAACCAACACACCCCATAAATGGGGTACACCATTTGGAGGCAGCAAATGATTCGAATAGGCAAAGTGGTCTCACATGCCAGCAACGGGTTCGCCCGCGTCGAATTCTTCGAACTGGACAATTACAGAATGCTGGAAGATGGCACAAGGAAAGGTGAAACATTTATCACCAGCCACCTACAGGTGCTTTACGCAAAGACGCAAGACGACAAATATTTTTGGATGCCCGATATAGGCGAGTATGTTGTCTGCATCTTTCTAGACACCGGAGCCAATGGTTTTATCCTTGGCGCATTTTATAACGCCCCCAGCACACTGGGAAAGGGCGCAACGTTCCCCCCCGAGACGATTCAAGAAGGCACTACTGTGATGGAAAATTTCACGGTGCCAAAGTACTCCCCAGACAAATGGCACGTCACCTTCAAGGATGGCACTGTTCTGGAATACGACCGCAAGCTGCATGTCCTGAAAGCGGTGTTCAACGATGGCACCCATGTCCAGTACGACGCTTACGGCCACGCCATGGCTGCAAACATCAAAGGCAAGGCCACTATAGCCATTGACAAAACACTGGACGCGACCGTTAGCGGCGATGTAACGCTGACCGCTGGCGCAAATGTTACGGCCAAAGTGCAAGGCAATGTCACGTCAGCCATCCAAGGGGACCTAGACGCAAAGTTGCAGGGCAATTTAGACGCGACCATTGGCGGCAACGCCACGGCCAAAGTCGCAGGCTCCCTAAAGGCGCAGGCCAACCAAGCCACTATTCAGGCCCCAACAATCAATCTTACTGGCAACGTCGTCATAAGCGGGACGCTCTCAGTTGCGGGCGCGGCTATGCTGTCAGGCGGCGTGTCTGCCAGCGGCGGCGCGGGCATGAACCTGACTGGGCCGATAAACCAGAGCGGCGGCGGCATAACCAGCAGCGGCCCACTCTCGGCCCCAAGCGCGACCATCGGCGGCATCAATGTCACCACGCACGTCCACCAGGGCGTCCAATCTGGCCCCGCCATCACGGGGTTGCCGCAATAACGAGGGAGACGCATACATGCAAAAGCACAAAAAGCACAACCTGTTCCCGCATCTACTCCACTGCTGCGAACCTGCCAGTCCTGCGGACGCGCTGAACTGCTACCAAGCCGGCTGCAAGCACTTGAAGACGTGCATAGCAGCCAAGACCCCGCAAGGCAGCCACGTCAGGGCGATGGCGCGGGAGGTGGTGGCGGCATTGCCGGAAATGAGCGACAGGGAAGCCCCGTGGTGGCGAACGCCAAACAACGAGGCTGGTGATGTGGCGTTCGCATGCGTCTTTAGAAGCGGCCAGCTTGCCGCCCGCATGGCCCGCCTGCTGGCAGAGCTGCCGGACGGCTTGAAAGAACCGGGCGACCCCGTAAAGCCCGAATGGCTGCTAAAGATCGAGCGGCAAGCACTCAAAAAGCCAGTGCCATGCGAGGATTTTTGATGGCGGGATCACCATGCAGCATCGGGCGAGGGTAGCTTGCCCTTCCCCGCAACTATAAGCCAGGCCAGGCTGGCGCTGCTTGCCCCGGCCGCACACCACAACCCAACAACCGGCCCGACGCAGGGCCAAAAATAGGAGGCAACAATGCCAATGCTAGCTGAAATGATGCAAGCCTTTGATGTGAAGAGCGTATTGCTCTTGCTGGAAGACGAATTGGAAACCTATACCTATCCGAGGGAGCCATCAGAAGGCGAACGGCTCATCGGTGCTGCGATGAAGACAATCATAAGCGATGCGGCGGTCGCGGGAGCCGCTGACGATGATATGATGCAGGCCTATCACGCTTGGGAAAAAGAAATGGAGAAAATAACAATCAAAGCCAAAATGAAAGACCTGTCTGTAATATCGGGTCCTATTTTTAATATTACAAATAGCTGCATCGGCAGAGGCTCTTAAGGAAGTCTGGTGGCGGCGTTCAGGCACCCCTGCACGGAGTCCATCAGCTCCTATATGGTTATTTACAATAGGACCCGATATAATTGGATCTGAGGCAAGCCACTGCGCCTTCGAGTCCGACAGGGAAGAGAGCATAAAAAAAATGCTCAGGTTTATGCACGATGAGTGCGGCCCCTATCGGATCCGTTATGGCGCTGTAATGGACCGCCTTAAGCGCAATGCTGAGTTCGCAGCAGAGATGGCGCAAAATCGCTGCTATGAAGTGGATGATGTTAATGCTTTCTTCGGCGGCGAGACCGATTGGCAAGAAATCTCCCAGTTATTTTTCCAAGCAGTGATGAAATTCATGGCAGCCGTCGTCTACTTGGGCCCATCGGAATTTAACTTTATGGCCGAGGGAGTAGCGATGGAAATTGAAAAGGAGGCCACAGCGTGACCCGCGCCAAGCATCCCGGCGTCGGCAGGGGCATGGGCGGCGGGAGGCCAAGGCGAACTGATGAAGCCGTTAGGCACGTCCTGAACCTGACCCCAGCGGCAGCCAAGGCACTCAAAGAACACTGCGCCAAGGCTGGGCTGTCTCTTGGCGCGGGAGCCAGTGACCTCATATTGGCGGGGCTTCCCTCTCACCCAGAAAGGGGAGCGGCCAAAGCATTAGAACCCGTTTCTATTCCTACACTGCCCCGCCCAAGTTGGATGCTAACCCCCTAATGGCTGGGAAGATTATGGCGCCTAAAACATTCCACTGGCATGGGGCGCAGCGGTCTGAATGGAACAGACCCCAGCCCCTGCGATTCTGAGAAAAAATCTAGGTTCTTCCAGCCGAACCCTTCGCCGAGATTGGGGCAGGGCAACGCTTTTATAAATTTTTAACGATTTTATTGGGGTTTACGAGATGGACAGAAATGGCCTGGCGACACTAAAACAAATTGCCGACGAAACAGGGCGGACACAGCAGGCGCTCAGAAAGTGGGTCATCGCCGGACACTTCGCCCCGAGGGGCAAAGCCACAATCAAGGGAAGGCCCGTCGACTTGTACGACCGCGCCGAGGTCATCGCCGAGCTGGAGGGCCACGGGGACACGGCAGCATTGCAGAACCATGCGGCCTACCTTGGGGACGGGGGCAGAGGTGGACGGCCAAAGAAGCGAACAACAGCCACCAGCCCCACTAACCCAGCAGCCCCTAGGCGACGCAGGCTGAGCCCTAAAGAACTGGAGGCGTTCAAGAAGAAGTGCGATATAGCTAGGGAGGTGACGGACTTCTTCCTTTCCCACTACATCTGCGATGGCGAAGCGCCAGACCGCGACCGGATGGATGGATTAGGGCCGCTGATTCTGTCCGCGTTCGGCTTTTGCCCTACGGCGTTCAAGGCGGCGTGGATGGTAGAGGACTGGATGCAGTGCATAGAAACGGAGGTCGCCGTCACTCCCGCCTACGAGCGCAAGATGCTGCGTGCCATGAGCAGCACAATTTATTATGGCTTCACACCCTCCGGCAGGGCCGAGCGCAAAGCACAAGAGGCACCGCAGCCCGACTTGGACTTCGAGCCCATAGACATCGAGGCCAAGCTGGCGGAAATTGAGCGGGAACTGGCAGCGCTGAAACTCACGTAACCCCGGATAGAATGAAGATAAGAGGGCGCAATTGGACGAGGGGCAAAAAAACGACTTCCGGCAGACCGACATATTCAGTGACTGGCTAGAACACCTGACAGACAAACGGGGCGCCAGGCTGATAAGGAGGCGCATTTGGAGGGCCGAGAACGGCAATTTTGGGAAGGGAAGAGTAAATATCGCCGAGGGTGTTTCAGAAATGAAGCTAGACTACGGCCCCGGCTATCGGATATACTACTGCCAGCGGGGGGAGAGGCTTTACTTGGCGCTGGTTGGCGGAGACAAAAGCACACAGCAAGGCGACCTTGCATGGGCCATAGAGATCAAGAAAGAAGTCGAAGGGGAGAAAAAATGGTGACATTCAGGCGTTTCAACATCCTTGAGTCGCTGGACACCGAGGAAGAGATCAAGGAATTCTTGGAAGGCGTCAGGCAAGACATAGAAGAGGGCGAGTGCGATGCCAGCTTCTTCGCCATTGCCCTTGCTGACGCTGCAAAGGCCCGAACCATCAACCAGCTTGCGAAGGAGACGGGGATTGGCCGCTTGGAGCTATGCGGGATGTTCGCCCAAGGCGGAGAGGCCCCCCCGCCTAGCCTTGAGTCAATGGCTAGAGTCACCAAAGCCTTCGCCGTCCCCGCCCATGCAGGGGCATAGGCCGCTCTAACCACCACGCCCCGCAACCACAGACGGCGGCGCGGCATTGCAAAGGGGGTGACATCCGTTGTCACTCCCTTTTGCATTTTGGCGGCATTCAAATGCGCTTAGCATGGCGGGGTGGGCAAAAAAATGGAGGGAGTCTGCCCCGTCCAGACGCCCCGGCGCCGTGTGCAAACCATTTTACACGCCTAAAAGCCTTATTTCCCAAAGCTATTTTGGCGCGTGTGCAAATGTGCAACGATTTTCGCATACACACAAGGGAGAGGGAAAGGGCAGCAGACCCAGAGCGGGGGCGCGTTTACGCCACTGACGTGCATGGACAGTTATGAAGGTTCATGGGCGAAGTTATAACTGGGGTTATAACTGGGGGTATTTTTTGCCAAAAATTGCCGCAAAAAATCCAGCGTTCCCGAACACTTTCAAGGATTTTCCCCCTGAAAGGCTTGGAAACGCTGGATTGTCTTTCAAAAATTTGGTCGGCGCGAGAAGATTCGAACTTCCGACCCCTACCACCCCAAGGTAATAAATTCAGCATTTTCAAGGTTTCCATGAATTTCAGTGAACAAAAGAACCCATTGAAAAATAAAAGAATGTTGATACTGACGTTCATGGGTGTAAACTGACATTCACGGGCAAAGTTGCCCACGAAAGTTGCCCACGAGTTGCCCACGGAGTTGAAAATGAAAAAACTGGACACAAAGACGGCGCGGGCGGCCATCGCCCCAGGCGGACAGGCCCAGAACCGCATAGGTGACGCGAAAAAAGAGCCAGGGTGGTACTTGGTCTATAGGCGGCACACAAATGGGCGCATTGGCTCATGGGCAGCCCGCTGGGTGGACACGGGGCAAAAGGGCAAGGGCGGCGCGAAAAATGTATGGCTAAAAGAAGCCCTTGGCATTGCGGACGATGCAGCCCCAGCCGATGGCGATTCAGTACTCTCATACGAACAGGCCGTCAAGAAAGCCAAGGCGTTCTGTAAGCGCTGCGTGAACCGCGAGCCCACCACGGATGGCAAGCCCCGGAACCCTGAAACAATCACAGTCGCCGACGCGCTGGACGGCTATTTCAAAAACAAAGAGGCCACAGGGCGCCGCGCCAAGGGGCTAGCGATTTACAAAATAGTGGCCGCTCGTTGGCTCGTCCCCGAATTGGGTACCATACCAGTCGCCAAGCTGAAATTGAGCCATCTAACAGACTGGCAAGCATGGATGGCCAAGCAGCCGCGCAGGGGGAACGGCCAGAAGAACAGTGCCCCCAAGGGGGAGGCCGAATTGAGGGCGAGGCGGGCCACCACTAACAGGACATCGAACATTCTGCTTGCGGCGCTGAATTGGGCGATAAAGACCGATGACGACTTGGCGGCGGTGACATATCCACCAGCATGGCGCAACTTTGAGCCACTTCCAGACGCAGAGGGCGTGAGGGATGGCAACCTGTCCGCCACTGACCGCAAGAAGCTGCTAGAGGCATGCCAAGCCGACTTCCGGCTGATGGTCACGGCGGCGCTGCTGACTGCGGCCCGACATGGGGAACTGAGGCAAGCGCAAGTCAAAGACTACAGGCACACAGACGACGGCGCGGCCTACTTGCACATACCAGCCAGCCACAGCAAGAGCGGCAAGGCCAGAAACATACCACTGACCAGCGCGGGCGCGAGCTTCTTTGATGCCATTGTCGCGGGTAGGGATGCGGACGCCCCGCTGCTGACGAGGGCGGATGGCTCGGCGTGGCCGTCTCACTCACAGACAAAGGCAATGGACAGGGCTTGCGCTTCGGCCGGGGTGACTCCAGTCTGCTACCACGAACTGAGGCACACACGGATAACCCAGCTAAAAGTGGCTGGGCTTCCGGCAGACCTTACTTCCATAGTCGCGGGTCACTCCCTGGCTTCGATGACAGAGCGCTATACCCACAGGCCAGTGGAATACATCGCAGTGGAGATGGAGAAGGCCGTGGGCGAAGCGGACTGGGGTTTGGTAGGCCGACCATCGCCAGCGGCCATCGCCCCGCTGCGGACGAAGCGGAGGGCATAGTGCGTTTGAATCTGGCTCTCATGCTAATAATAATTTACACATTTACACACAATACAATAATGGTATGATTTTACACGCATCCGGCTTGTGCAAAAACGTGTGTAAAATGCTTTTTCGATTTGCACATTTGCACAAAGTGGCCGGGTAGGGAGGCGAATATGCTGATGGATATGCTGACGGATGAAGAGAAAGAAAAACTGCGCTGCCGATTGAAAGATGTTAGTGAAATAAACCAAGGCAGGATTAGTACCCCGAAAAAGAAGCGAGCAGATCGGCGGAATAGCGATGACGACATAGAGTATTGGCTGTCTAAAACCAAAGAAAATAGAGAATTGGCTAGAAAATTCATTAAGCGGGCGAAAAAAGAATGTGGCGGTGGCCCTAGCTTCGATAAGGCATTGGACAAAATTGACGCTGATGCCTATATGCTTGATCAGCTGGGGTATGTGTTAGGATTCTACATGGACACCATTGCCATATTGAGTATCCCCGTAGGCGAGTTCATCAAAGATTACATCCAGCCGATTATAGAAACGCTTGACGCTCTTATTGCTGCATGTGATGCAGCCAAGAATAGAGCCTGGTACTTGCTGACAACATTCAATGCTAAGGGGGAGGCGGTGGTGAAGCTAAAGGAGCTTAAAGACAGTTACTTGCTAGAAGTAAAGAGGCTAAAAGGTGAAGTGCCAAGGGGGGGGGTGTCTGTGACCATATCTGTTCTGGGCCGGAAAAATAAAGGGGGGAACAGAGGGTACTCGATACGCGGGAGGCTTCCGCTTACACACGCGCCGAGCCTCCGCTGGCGGGCAGGGTCTTTGTGTCAGGGCAGTAAAGTTTTTTGTTGGTTGGGGAAATGGGCACTTGGTACCTTTTGACTGCCGCGATTATAGGTAACCATCACTATCGCACCGCTGCCTCGCGGCTTCATTTATAATCTTTTTTAAGTCTTCAAGATATTTCTCTGGGCCATAACGCGATAAGTGCGGCAGACCTATCATCGTGACTGTTTTGTCCCAGTAGAGTCCCTTGGCAACGCGCAACTTTAAGCAAACTTTCCCAACCTTTTTGATGAAAATCGGGTCTCCCATTTCCCTCATTCTTGAAAGATCACGAAGCAACAAACCGTATGTGCTGCACACACCACTATTGTGGAATGCAAGAATAAAATCAGGCCTGATGATTTCAAGCAGTGCTTTGTGGACAGAAAAATCGTTAAAATATTTCAGCTTTTCTTTACCTCCGCCACCTTCACTTCTGGCAAAAAAGAGATTTGAGGCGCATACTTCGCGGGGATCGGCGTCAAGGGCTTCCAGTAGCATTTTTACGCGCTTCTGCAATGGAGCATGACCCGTTTTGAGTGGCTTCTTGGATTTGCCCTGAATCCATCCTTCGTCCAAGTATGCATTGAAGCTGTAGTCTTCATTTTTGAACCATTCACTGATCTCCTTTTCAAGTGTAGTTGGGTGTTTGTCAGGATCACCACCAGGATTGTAGCCAAGGAGATAAAATTTCCCAGATTTTAGCGTGGAAACGCCGCTGTAAAGAAAGCGTCCCGATGTGTCGAGTATCTTTTGGGGCGAATTCCGCAAGTTTTGAATGGCCTCGTAGAGAGCGTGACCCTCTGGCCATTTTTTCAGCGAGTCGCTAGGTTCCTTGGGGAAAGACCGCAGGGCATCCGCAAGCCTTTTCTGTTGCTCGGTAATAGTTACAGTCACCTGCTTTTCCATTGAGCCTCCTTGGCTAGGGTAAATGATAAAACACGCCAGCATTGCCACTGACACAATTCAATGATGGTTTTTTTGCGTACGGCACAGCTAGGCCAGTGGGACGGGTCGTCCCTTTGGCCAAGGCGCGAGCATGGCAAACACGGCTGGAATCATACTCATCGTAGCTCAGAAATTCTACCCTGCCAGCGGTTTCCCGCCCAAGGGCATAGAACACGCACGTCCTTGTTCTGGTGTCACATGTGGTGTTGTTCATAATTGCAAGCTGACGGAGCTCAACTGTAAAGGGCATCGGCGACGGCCTTGGCTTTTTCGACTGTCACGCTTATCCCGCAGCCTACTTTTATGTCCGCCGCCTCCCGCATTAGCTCTTCCAGCGTTGACGGCGCAAAGCTGGGCGTGAAGGCCCCTTTGAGCTTTTCTAGAACTTGGGCTTGGCCTTCAGTCAGTGCCGCAGTGACAATCATAGCCTAATGATAGCTTGAAATGCAATAACAATGGAAGGTTTTTGGTCTGCGGCCTTTGGCCTGGCCCCCACGCGCCGAGTAGCCGCTGGCGGAGCTGGCGGCGGAACGGCAGCGTGGGGATAAACCTCGCTTGGGCCTAGTGCGCCTCTGCTCTTTTTGCGTACCAAAAAAAAGAGCTTCGCTTCCGACCTGAGAGTGATCTATACGGCCCCCAGCGCTGGTACGTCAACGCCTTCGGAGAGGCAGCGCACGTTGCTGAGTATCTTGCAGTTCTTTGGGTCTTTTGGGCCTTCGCGCAGATCCTGCACCATCTTTTGGCGGGTGGAGGCCCCCATGCCGCCGTCTATGTGCTGGACTTTGACGCCCACCAGCTCATCGCGGCACTCTTCGGGCAGCCTAGATAGATAGTCCTGCGTCAGTGCGCGGACGAAAGTCCAAAGTGCCTCTGGCCTTTCAGCGTACCGAAAAAATAGGGAATTATCCAGTTGACTTGAAAGCCACCATGACCGCCCGCGAACAAACTCTTATTTTACAAAGGACAGTGACTTGCGAACCCTAGAATCTGCCCGCGCCAAAATGCGTTGAAAACCAGGCGTTCCCAAGTCAACACGATAATTCCCAAAAAATGAGAGGCAGTGGTAAAATAGAATCTTATTCTTTCAGCAACCGTGTCTCAAAATCATTGACACGTTCCATTCCGAGGAGTATGACAATGCTAAGACATCTGATAGTTGCCGTAATGACTGCTGGAATACTAGGGGCACAGAGTCCTGACGAAGTGGGTTTACTAAGTCTTAAGGATACAGTGGTCAAGCTCACTGGACTGACAAAGCGGGAAGAGGCTCTTCAAAAAGCTCTTATACAGCAGATCAACATGAATCTGTTGCACACACGGCTACGCAATGAGTTGGTAGCGACTACTAGGGCGTGTTGACACTAATGTAAGGCATCGTGGATGAACCCCATGTGGACAAACATCACAAACATGCGGTCGAGCTTGTCGTAGCGCGTGCATATCCTCCGGAAGCGCTTGTACCTGCAAAAAAAG
>Ga0268262_10004850_pt1 | contig 13650 bp, 13 predicted proteins | sample TergutNc150P3_FD_190354 | JGI IMG/M metagenome (GOLD analysis project Ga0268262, IMG submission 190354) | Nasutitermes corniger P3 segment gut microbial community from laboratory colony in Florida, USA - Nc150 P3 (SPAdes) (version 2) | ecosystem: Host-associated > Arthropoda: Insects >... | reverse complement strand
GGCGAAGACCGCAACTACAAGCGCGACGGGTACTCGGTGCGGTGCGTTCAAGACGCGTGATTGATCGCGCCCTTATTTTACGGCAAATTCCTAAGCTCCCCCAAAAACTTCTCACGCGAAATAATATCCCGCATAACTATCGGGCTATTAGGCGCGCCGCTCGAAAATATCGCTATGAACGGCACGCTTCTTGACCCTAAATGACGCATCAACTCCTGGGCTTCAGGATTGTCGTTTGTAATGTCGGCTGTCAATAATAAAATATTCTTTTCGCGGTACAGTTGTTTAGCCGCCGACGTGTTCAACACCGCGGCTTTGTTCAGCTTGCAATTTGTGCACCACGACGCCGTGAAGTTCACTATAACGTTGCGATTCTCTTCGTGCGCCTCAGACAACGCCTGTTTTGAAAACGACGTCCAGTACGGCCCGCCGACTCCGGGCTGGTCTTCGCTGAATATCTGCGCGTCTATGCGCAGGCAGGTTACGGAGACAATGATTCCCGCCGTCAATAATGCCAACGATACCAACGCTACGACGGCCCTTCGCGCGGCGGGCATACCGAATTGCGTGAAGCGCTTGTTCACGCTCGCCGCTATGAGAATGCTCAAACATATCCCTACGGCGGCGACAATCAGGCGCGGGTCTAAACTGCGCATCATGTTGACGGCGAAAGCGAGCAACAGGAAGCCCATGATATGCTTCAAGTCCTCTATCCAGCGCCCGGGTTTGGGCAGGAGGGACATGAGGCGCTTGCTTGACGCGAGGAGAACGTAGGGGAACGCCATCCCGACGCCCATAGCGGCGAAGAGGGCGAAGATCATTATCGGCTTCTGCAACAGCGCCCAGGCGAGCAGAGCGCCCAAGAACGGGCCGCCGCAGGGGGTGGCCATCACCGTCGCCGCCGCGCCTTTCAGAAAATCCCCGGCGAAAGAGGGGCCGCCGCCCTTGCCGCCCCCGCCGCCTATCGACGGGACGTTGAGGGTGTAGAAGTTGAACATCCCGAGCGCGAAGAGAAATACTATGGCGATGATCCCAACCATCATACTAGGATTCTGGAACTGCTGCCCCCAAGAGAATCCGGCGAACGCGGCGAGACCGGCCAAGAGCAGGAAGACCGCCACGATCCCCAAGGAGAAGACCGCGCTCCTTATAACAGCGGAGCGCCGCGACTCCCGCGAACTCTCGGCGAACGAGAGCACGCGCACGGACAGCATCGGAAATATGCACGGGGTGAGGTTCAGGGCGAGTCCGGCCAAGAGCGCGAAGAGGACGGCGGTAACGAGACTGTACTCGCGGCTCTCCTCAAGCGGGGCGTAGTCATACTGTTGATGAGTTTGTATTTCGGCGGCGGCGTCGGATTGATTAACGTCGGGTAGGCTTGACAATCCCGATAGATCAATATTAATACCAACGGAGGCCGGCGCGGCGGCGCCGACGCTGAAAGGCACCGGTTCGGATTTGGCGTAGCGCGACTGCCAGTCAGGGGCGGACGGGAAGGCGGCGCCTATACCTACTCCAGTATCAACAGGCGGCGGCAACTCGAAAGAGGCGCTCTTCATGATTGGCACGCACGCGGACTTGCACATCAGCGCTTCCAATGCCACCTCGTAAGCAAGTACGGTATTGGCTTTGGCGTTGACGGCGTCAACCGCCGTTACAACGCCGTCGCGCCTCATCACGCCCTTCACAAAAAAGTACGCCTCCGACTCGTAAGCCCAAACCCAGCTCCCGATCGGCGGGTCGTAGCGCATTGGGACGCTCTTTCGCGCCTCGACCCAATCGACGCTCCACGGAACGCCGAGCTTGTCGCCGCCCGCGTCGCGCTTGTTGACAAACAGGCTGAACGGCTTGCCTATGCCGGGGCCTAAGGGATTGGAGTAGAGGTGATAGCCGGGCGGGATGGAGGCCTTGACGCCTACGACAACGGTGTCGCCGACGGCGTATAGCGGACGCCCTTGTTTGACCTCTAATACGATGTCGTCCTGATTATCGGCGTTGACATCACCGCCGAATATCGCATATAGCGTTGTTAATACTATAACTGTTATTATCGAACTTCTTTTCTTGTTCATTCGCTCTTCTCCGCCCTAGGATGAGCCTGTTTATACACCTTTAGCAGATGCTCCCTCGATATATGCGTATAGACTTGCGTCGTCGACAGGGACGAGTGGCCTAAAAGCTCCTTTACCGCCCTGATATCGGCCCCGGCGTCTAACAGGTGGGTGGCGTAGGAGTGGCGCAGTACGTGGGGGCTCTTTTTTTTCTGTTGGGAGACCTGAGATATGGAGGCACTGACTATGCGCTCTATCTGGCGGGCGGAGAGGCGCCCGCCTTTGGCGTTTACGAAGACCGGGTCTTGCGCGCCGGCGGCTCCGGGGCGGCTTTTAAGGTACTCGTCCAGGGTGTCTACGGACTGGGCGGTGACGGGCACTATCCGCTCCTTCCTTCCCTTGCCCATTACGCGGACGGTCATGTTCCGTCTGTCTATATTACTGAAAACCAGGCCGTGCAGCTCCGACAACCGTATCCCGCTGCCGTAGAAGAATTCGACTATCGCGCGGTTGCGCGCGTTGTCGGAGGCCGCCGGGCCCTCCAAGGACTCGGCTTGGGCGGCGGTCAGGAAGACCGGCAGGGGGCTGTCTAACTTGGGCGTGGAGAGGGCTTTGGCGGGGTTGACGGTCAGGGCGCCTATCTTTACGGCGTAGCGGCAGAGCGACTTGATTGCGGCCACCTTTCGGGCTACGGAGCGCGCTTTGAGGCCCAGGCGCCCCACGTCGTGCAGGAAGAGGCGCAGCGGCTGCTTGGAGAGCGCGGCGGGGACGGTCAGCGGCATCCCTTTATGCAGCAAAAACTCCACGAACTGCGAGAGGTCGCCGCGGTAGGCCTCCACGGTGTGCTCGGAGTATCCCTTCTCCTTGCGGGTATAGTCCAGGAAGCCTTGCAGAAGCCGGCAAAGCTCGGCGTCGGGGTTTTTGTCTATCACGTCCATATTTTATAAATATAATATCGCCGCGGCCGCAAAAAAAATACTTTCCGGTTGACCTCGCGCCGTTTTTAAGGTATAATATAACAATAGGAGGCCGAAATCCGTAATCCGCGGCCCCAAACCGTCAACCCGGACGCCTTTATTATGAAACATCGCCTCAACCCGCATAAACCCGACCCCGCGCGCCCGACCGGCCTGTCCGGCTTCACGCTCATAGAGGTGATGGTGGTCATCGTCGTCATGGGCATCGTCTCGGCGATGGTCTCCGTGAACTGGTCATCGTTCATGCGGCACCAGGAACTGCGGCAGGACGCCATCAACCTGCACAAGGATATCATGACTCTCAAAGCGCGGGCCATCGAACACGGATACGCGGATACGCTCAGGGGCGGGACGGGCACCACCGGCAATCTCAACCTCCTCCCCAACCAGTACGTCGTAAGGTGGAACGTCCCCGATACGAACAGCGCCACCAACCCCCCTCACTTGAAAGAGGTTAAGGTAACGCTCAACAGCGGCGTGGTAATAGACATAGACACCAGCGATATGACCCCGTTTGGCGAGTTGCCGCATATATCGTCCAACGGCTGGCTGGGCAACAGCAGCAGGGTGAAAATCGTGGTAAAACCAGACAACTTCAACGCCTACGACAGCATAGGCAGGATTATTCTGTGGAGACCTAAGGTGAACGCGCGCTACTGCATACAGAAAGACACCACCAACATAAAGCCGGAACTCTACCATCAGAGCAAGAGAGGCAGCGCATGGAGAAGACTGTAGACAGCAAAGCCGTCGCCGGCGTCTCGATCGTGGAGATCATGATCAGCCTCGTACTCGTGGCGCTCGCGCTGGTTGCCGTCACTACGGTGTTCCCAAGAATAAATATGCATCGCAAGGGCATAGTCGAGGCCGAACAGGCGAAGATGATCGCCGTCGAGGCGCTTGAGAACTTGCAATACTACTCATACTTCGGCTGCGATAAGGTCAAGAGCGGCGTAGCCGCCGGGAATATGAATAGCGTGGCGGATTCGATTATGAGCGGTGAGGATAAAGAGGCGTTTATAGACTTTCTCGATAAATACGCCGCCGTAGAAATTGGCGCGGCGAAATACAGCGTGATTTGGAACAACGGCAATGATATAACGTGCGGCGGGGACATTAACACCGCCACGGTGACCATAATGTGGGCCAAAAGCGGTAAAACGCACAAAGTCAAAATGACGGGAGCGTTGCGATGACAAACAAAAAAGGCATGACGCTCGTGGAGGTCTTGGTCTACATCGTGCTGGCCGGCATGCTGCTCGCGCCTGTCATAATGCTCATGCAAAACTCGTCGGTCAACATGGCCCGCGACGCGAGCAACGTCAACTTGCGGATGTCGGGGCGCGAACTGCTCAATATAATTTACGACGATCTGAGGAATACCGGATACAAGCTGTCGCCGAGTACGTTCAAGGCCGATACGACGGTCAGTTATGTCAACTTGAATGATTTTCATCTGAACTACGTCGCCGCTTGCACCGCCGCTTCTCATCCCGCTTCCATACCAAACTACGGCCCCTGCCCCGCCAGGCTCGGCACCGGCGGCGACGCCATCACCGGCAAGTTCGACGTCTCCTCGTTTATGCCCGCCAATAAGATCGGCGGCGACTTTTACGATAAGCTGACCGTCCGCATGGGCAGACTAAACAAACTCGGCGCGTGGGACGGCATCGATACCATCTCCTACTATGTCGACGATACAACCGCAAACGGCGGAAAGGTGCTCACGCGGGAGATCAAATATAACGGCAACGTGAAGAAGATGACGCTGGCCAGAAACGTGGAAGCGCTTAAATTCCGCTACTCCGACGACTTTGTGACGTGGTACGACACATTCACGAGCAGCGTTGACGATATATCTTTGAAAGGCTACATTCAATACATCAAGGTGATCATAGTAACAAAAGACCCTAAAAAGTTATCAGCCACAAAGACCACGACCGTCAAGCTGATAGACGGAAGCCCGGGACTCGATTTAGTTCGGAATGACCAAGCGCTTTATGAACGGCATGAGATTGTGATTCCTGTTCCTAATAATGGGTTGTTTCCGTAGTATTAATTTAAAATCAAAATCAAAATCAAAATCAAAGTCTTTAAATTCATATTTAGACGGAAGGCTTCGCCTTCCATAGATAAATCGGGGGGCTAAACCCCCCGATTTTCAGTCAACTGCAACGTCAAAGTCAAAAACCTTAATGACCCCACAAAGATTCAAGATCGTAATGCTTTCTGACATCATCTAACATAATATGCACAACCACGTCCGTATAGTCAACAAGCGCCCACCGTCCATCCTCTATCCCCTCATAATGCCAAGGGGCTGTTCCGTGCCGCGCTTTCAGGGCTCCTATCACCTCGTTAGCCACAGCGGTAGTATGCGACGTGTTGTCGCCTGAGCATATTATGAACCAATCAGCCGCCGCCGAGACCTTCCGCAAATCTATCACGGATATCCTCTCCGCCAGCTTCTCCTCCAAAACGGAGATTATCGCGTCGACCAGCTCTTTTCCGGCCAAAACGCTACGAGGTTTGTCAGCCTTATCGGCTTTATCGACCGTCTTCTTTTTTACCGCTTTTTTAACCGTCACTTTATCCTCTCCTCAAAATCAGGGCCGACTATGACCGTAACGTCGTACATTGGGTTCTCGACTCTCATCAGCACCACCTTGTCCGTTTTAAGCAGTTTTCCGATTCCTTTCGCCAGCCCCATGTCCGTCGTTCTCGATATGATCATCGTGGATTCGTAGTTGAAAGTGGGGGCGCTTTTGGTCTCCTTGACGTCGAAATCTTTGGAACGGAGGAAGTCCGTCACGCGTTTCGCCGCGCCCTCAACGCCGCAACCGTTAAGCACTTGGACGCTGCCGATGCTTGGAACCGACGAGATGAGCGGTTTAGCCGCCGGCGGCGGGACAGCCGCGGCTTTTGTCTGCGGCGATGATATTGCCGACGACGACGTATCGGCAACGCCGGTATCAACCATAGGCGGCGCGACCGGCATTGCGCTCACCTTGGAACGGGAGACGCCTATCAACATCGCCGCAATGATCACCGAGGCGACGGTCACGAAAAATATCATGTTGCGCAATTACTTAACCCCGACGCTGATAATGGCCGGCTTATGCCCGGCGATCTCCTCCGGACTGAGCATCGCGTAGGTCAGCACCATGATCCGGTCGCCCACCATCCCCAGCCGCGCCGCGGGGCCGTTCAACTCCATGATACCGGAGCCGCGCTCCCCCTTTATCACGTAGGTCGTCAAACGAACCCCCGTGTTCACGTTCAAAACGTGCACCTCCTCGTCGGGCAGGATACCGGCGCGGTCAAGATAGTCCGCATCTATGGTGATGCTGCCCTCGTACTCAAGGTTCACGCCGGTTATACGGACGTCGCGTAATTTGCTGTTCAGGAACATTCTGTACATTTTACATCACCGCCATGACTTCGTGCGTCTTCCCGTCAGTAAAGACCGGCACCACATCGCCCGCAATCGCCCTCCCGTCGACAGTCAGCACCTTGACCCCCTTGCAAGACTTGCTCTCGTTCTTCACGGTGATGTTGAACGTCGACCCCCTGAACTTCCTCGTCGCCGTGAACCCGCTCCAATCCGACGGTATGCACGGGTCGATCGTCAACCCGTCGTAATCCGGCCTGATGCCCAATATCCACTGCGAGACGGCAACGAAGTTCCAAGCCGCCGTTCCGGTCAGCCAAGAGTTCTTGGCCTCGCCGTGACGCTTCGCGTCCTTTCCGGCTATCATCTGCGAATATACGTAGGGCTCCATCCTATGCAGACCGCTTATCTCCTCGCGGTAAGCCGGCGCGATCTTCTTGTAGTGGCTGAAAGCCTCGTTCCCCTGACCCAGCACCGTTTCCGCTATGATTATCCACGGGTTGTTGTGGCAGAAGATGCCGGCGTTCTCCTTGTATCCGGGCGGATAAGAGCTGACCTCGCCCAAGTTGACGTGGTACTTCGTGTACGGCGGGTTGAGCAGGACAAGGCCGTGGTCGGTGTCCAAATACTTCCTCGCCGACTCTAAGGCCTTCGCCGCGTAGCCCTCCTGAACCCCCACCTCGGCCATCACGCAGAAGCCCTGCGACTCTATGAATATCTTGCCCTCGTCGCACTCCTTGCTGCCGACCTTCTGCCGCGAGTCGTCGTAGGCGCGCACGAACCACTCGCCGTCCCAGCCCTTGGAGAGGATCGTCTTCCTCATCGCCTCTATGTGCCCCGCCGCCTCCTCCGCCTCGTCTTTCCTGCCCAGCTTCTCCAATATCCTCACGTACTCCTTGCCTATGCAGACGAACATCCCCGCGATAAGCACCGACTCCGCCGTCTTGCCGTCCTTGCTCGTGCAGGTCTGAAAGGACTCGTCCGGCGTGGTGGAGAAGCAGTTGAGGTTGAGGCAGTCGTTCCAGTCCGCCCGCCCTATGAGCGGCAAACCGTGCGGCCCCAAATTGTTGACCACGTGGTAGAACGACGCCGTCAGGTGGACAAGCAGAGGCCGCGCCGCGACCGGATTGTTGTCGAACGGCGTGTTCTCCTCCAGTATATCCCAATCGCCCGTCTCCTTTATATAGGAGGCCACGGAGTAGATGAGCCACAGCGGGTCGTCGTTGAAGTTGCCGCCTATCTCGTTATTGCCCTTCTTGGTCAACGGCTGGTACTGATGGTACGCCCCGCCGTCCTCGAACTGCGTGGAGGCGATGTCGATGATCCTCTGCCGCGCCCTGTCCGGCAGCTGGTGCACGAAGCCCGCGATATCCTGGTTGGAGTCGCGGAAACCCATGCCGCGCCCGATCCCCGACTCGAAGTAAGAGGCGCTGCGCGACATATTGTACGTTACTATGCACTGGTACTGATTCCATATATTGACCATCCTATCGAGCTTCTCGTCGCCGCTCTTCACTGTATAGCGGGAGAGCAGGTCGTCCCAAAAGGCGCGCAACTCCGCCATTGCCTTGTCGACCGCCTCGGAGGAGGAGAAACGCTTGATCATCTCCTGCGCCCCCTTCTTGTTGATGACGCCCGGGGACGCCCACTTCTCTTTGTCCTCCACCTCCACGTATCCCAGCACGAAAACCAGCTCCGCCGACTCCCCGGCGTTCAGGGAGACGTCGACGCTGTGAGAGGCTATCGGGCACCATCCGTCCGCCGCCGATTTGCGCGACCTGCCCTCGACGACCGCGTCGGGACGCTCGAAGCCGCCGTAACGCCCCGTGAAGGAGTCGCGGTCGCTGTCGAAGCCCGCGACGGGCCTGTTTACGGTGTAAAAAGCGTAGTGGTTGCGCCTCTCGCGGTACTCCGTCTTGTGGTATATGGTAGACCCGTCTATCTCCACCTCGCCCGTGTTCAGGTTGCGCTGGTAGTTCGTGGAGTCGTCCTGGGCGTTCCACAGGCAGAACTCCACCATTGAGAAGAGGGTGAACTTTTTTACGCCCTTAGAGGTGTTGGTCAGCTTGACCCTATGCACCTCGCCGTTGAAGTTGAGCGGCACGAAGAAGAGCGCCTCCGCCGCCACGCCGTTACGCGCGCCGCTTATGACGGTGTACCCCATGCCGTGACGGCAAGAGTAATCCGAAACGTCGGCCTTGACCGGCTTCCAGGTGGGCGACCAGACGTCGCCGCCGTCGTTTATGTAGAAGTAACGCCCGTTGGTGTCTATGGGGACGCTGTTGTAACGGTAGCGCGTTATGCGGCGCAGGCGGGCGTCCTTGTAAAAGCAGTAACCGCCCGCCGTGTTGGATATAAGGGAGAAGAAGTCCTGGTTCCCAAGGTAGTTGATCCAAGGGTACGGCGTTTGGGGATTGGTGATCACGTACTCGCGGGCGGAGTCGTCAAAGTGTCCGAATGTCGCGTTTTTAGTGAATTCCGAGCTCTTGTCGCTCATATTTCTGGCTCCTGATTTTGGCTTTTATGGGTTTACGGGTTTAAATCCTAAAGTTACAATCTTATAAATATAAATAATGGCGGGCGGCGTTGCGCGGAAAATTCAAAGTTTGTCAAAATACATACCGCGCCGGTATGTTATTCTTTTTATTTTCGGGGGATATTTGCGGGAGGCGCGTTTTTATATTATATTTAATAGTATGGAGACCGAAAAAATCCCAAACGCGGAGACCCAAGCGGCGATTGATGAGTGCGAAGCAATGGTACGCGGGGAGATACCCTTTCCGCCTACGCAAACGGTAGCCGAAATTTTTGCCGAGTTGGAAGAAGATTTGAGTGACTATTTAAAGTAAATTAATTATTTTTAATATAGGAGGCAATTATGCTTACAGAAACAAAATCAGAGACCGTTCTTGACGTACCGTATAGCGATACGGACTACCCGCAGGAACTTATAGACCTATGGGACCGAGAGACCGATCTCATGAAAATAAAGCTCGCAACCGGCGAAATTAAACCTCAATCCGTCCGAGAAGTGGCGGCTGAATACGGAGTTATACTGGATTAAAATGGTTTACGAAACGGTTTTCGACGATCCATTCCGCGATCATATCAAAAAGTTTACTATGGCAGAGCGAAAATTAATTTTCAGCAAAATTGAATTATTGAAAAATAACCCTGACCATAATTCGTTACGAACACAAAAGCTGAGAAAAACGCACAATAATCGCTACGAAAGCAGCGTTAGTATGGATATTCGCTTAATTTGGCAACTTGACGGAGATACAATATTCATTGAAGACGTTGGGCGGCACGATATACTGAAAAAATACGGTTAATTCCCCACAACAACAAAAAAGGGACAGCCCCTCGCGGGACCGCCCCTGACCTGCAACCAACAACCAATAACCTGCACTGCAAACGACCGGCTGCGATGCCACGGCCTAACTCCGACGCTTCAACGATCCGACGATCCTACGTTGCTTCATAATGCCGATAGACGGATCATTGAACGAGTGATCGCGTTTATAGGCGTTAACGCTACTTTGTGATCTCAATGTAGTCAACAGCGACCATGCCTTTATCAATGGGGTCGTTACGCTCCCCGGCAACCTCCCAACTGATTTTGATTGCGTGGGTTTTGTTCCAATTATAAGGCTTGAACTCGGCTTCCCAAGTAGGGCGCTCCAGCTTTCCGGGGCCCGTTCCCAAAGGAATTGTTTTTTGCAACCATTTACCTGGTTCATCATTCCTTATGAAAATCTGGTACGATGCGTCCGCCGGACACCCTTTTTTGCTATTGGGACTGCCTTTATACTTTTTAACACCATCTACAATCGTTTCTGTAAAGTCCCCGTCTTTCCAACCACTCGCGTTCTGCGGCAATTGGTCGGCCACATCAACCTTAAATATTACGGTATCGATACCCTTCGACATTTTAATCCAAAACTTTATGTAGTTCATATCCCGAAAACTCTCACCGACTCCTTTCAGCGTATCTTTCGTCAGAAATGTGCCCATTCCCACACCAGGGTACACATCTGGCCACATGTTTCCGTTCACCGGCGAATCCCACGGCGCCCCTACATTTTCAAATTGCATAACACCGGAATAATTACCTTCTTGGGGCGTCGTGACGGAAGTCCCATATCCGCCGCTACTGAAAGTCAATAGGGGCCCATCCTGTACGAAGTCTATTATTCTCTCCAATTTATCATACGTAATATAATCCGTGTATGTCTTACGTTGACAATCGTCCAGCTCAGCACTCGGAGCCCTCTGATACGTGTAGAAAAACCATTTGCCGCCAAGCGCGTTCACGTTGTTCCCGTCCTCAAAGTCGTCAAGCAACCCACCTTTCCAAACTCCCGCGTCTTTCTCAAAGTTCGCCGTCACCGTCACATCGCCAGCCGGCATTTCAAACGAGATCGCGTCGCTGTTCGTGTCAAAGGTTACATTGTTCGTATTGACCGTCCAGTTTTTGAACTTCTCACCGGACGAAAGCGTTCCGGCGTATATCGACACTTTATCGCCCGCCTTGTGATTGCCGGAGCCGTACGAATTGGCGGCGGCGCTGATAACGGTAACTTTGTATTTCTGCTCCGTTATAAAATTCGCCGTTACTGTCACATCTTTATCGGGCATGGTAAACGTAGTCGGAGACTCGTTTGCGTTTTTAAAGGTAACACTCGGGGACGCCGTCCATTTGTAGAATTTTTGGTCCGAGGAGGTGCTTACCGCCGTGACCGTAACCATATCGCCCACCTCGTACGGTCCGCCGCCGTTGCCGCCTTCAACCTTTACTTCGAACGTCGTCGCCGTAGCCTCCCTCCATACCGCGTAAAGCGTAGTCGGCCCGGTTATGATAAACGTCTCGTTTTCATTAATTCGAGGTCCGCCGCTCTTTTGCGTGCTCCACGCGCTGAAAGAGTGACCTTTATTTACCAAGTTTCCGTATTTCATAGCCTCAACCGTCGCGCCGCTGTCGTACGGGGAATTCGGATCTATCGGTGCCGAACCGGCGGTGTTCCCGTTCCCGTCGTACGTAACGGTGTACTTGGGGACCGATCCGAATGTCGCCTCTATTTTTACAGAGCGTGGCGGCATATAAAAAAACGTCGTCACGGTTTTCGAGTTGTCGAAGCTCACGCCGTCGCTCGAAGAGGCCCATCCCCTAAACTTCTGACCGTCCCGCTCGTCTTCGGTCTTTATCATGACGAGAGCGCCCGCCTTGTATTTGTTGTCTTTTTCGTAGTTGACGATACTGCCGTTTACCACGGTCACCGAGTAGTAACCGTCCTTGCCGTCATCATCGACATCGCCCTGCTCGCGGCCCGTAAAGCTGCCGAGAAACTTATTCAACCCTTCGCTATCGCTGTTTTCGCCGTTGTTGCAGCCGATTATGACTATGGCGGCGAGGGCGGCGATTGAGATTGCCGCTACTGTGTACAGAATCGTTTTTTTCATAATGCCTCCGAAAAAAGTTTATCCTTGTAATCCTACTAATCCTAATTCAGACATTTTTTACAACCCGAACCCTACCCCCGCCCTAAACGTCAACCCCGATCCTAATCTCGCGGTTTCGGCTTGGAAGTAACTCGCTTTGTCCTTTTCAAATGAGTTCGACATTCTTGACCCGTACAGCAGTTCCGCGCGGGCGAATATCTTGTCGGTTAAATAGAAGTCGAGGCCGGCGCCGAATTTTACCCACACGGCGCTTAGGGCGTCGGCGTTGCAACCGTCGGGGTTGCTGCCGTCGAATATGTACTCTCCGGCGTAGCCGTAGTCTAGCTTGGCCGATAAGGCGTAGTCGTAATCAACGCCTAATATAGGATAGGCGTTCATAACCTTTCCGGCGACGGGGATTGCGAACGGGTATTTCACGGATAGGCCGATGTTGAGCATCGCGCGGCTCATGTACGGCAGGTCGTCGGGGTTGACGTTGTTCGGGGTCTCCCACGTTCCGCCGCCTTGGGTGTAGCCCAGGGTTATCTCGGCGTACTTGGCGTCTACGAACAGGTACGCGCCGAAGGCGTTGTAGGGCATTCCGATTATTCCGCCGTCGGCCCACTGGATCCCGCCGGCAAGGTCGCCGGCGTATAACAGTCCGCCGCCGACGCTAAAGGCCGGCCCCGACTGCTCCGGCTCTTGGGCTTGGGGCTCCTGTTTGGGTTTCGCCTCGGATTTGGGCGCTTGCGCGGCGGCGGAGGGACGCACGCTCTTTTGGTAGAAATTCGCCGTCAGCGTCTTGTCGCCGTCCATCTTAACCGTCGCGAGATTCTTCCGGCCGGCCCCGGCCACGCCCGACCAGCCGGTGAACTTGTAGCCCTCGGCGGAGGTCGCGGACACTCTGACCTCCTCGCCCGCCGCGTAGGCCTCCTTGTCGGGACTGCGGGTTATCGCGCCGCCGCCCGCGGGGGAGACGTTCGTCGTCAGCGTGTAGCCCTGCTGGAGGGACTGGAAATTGGCGGTCAGCACCAATTCGCCGGTGATCGGGCCGGTCAAAACCGCGTTTGTGGAGGACGACGCGCCAGACCAGCCGGCGAACTTGTAGCCGCTGTTGGCGGTCGCCGTCAGAGTAAGCATCTCCCCGGCGTCGTAGGCCGCCTTGTCTATGCTGCGGTGTATATAGCCGCCGTTTGCGGGATTTACGGTCACGTTAACGCTATACGTCATGGCCGGCATCTGCCCGGTCTGCTCGCCGAACATGCTCTTCACGACCTGATTGGAGACGGCCACGAGATCCGCCGAGGACTTGAGCGGGCTGAAGGATTCGCCGATAAAGACCACCTCGGCGGTCTCCACGTCCATTATGCGAGCCGATACCTGGTACTCGCCGAAAGCGGGGGTGATATCTGCTATGCAGACGAATTTCACGCCGAACTGGCGCCCCAGCTCGCTGATCTGGTTGTCGTCGATAGCCCCGCTGCGCTGCTTTGTCTGCTCCTTCTCTATCTCCGCCAAAAAGGAGTTGGAACGCTCTATCCCCTTGTAGCGCCCGCTGTTGATGAGGGTGGCGAGCATCCTCGTGCCGAGCGCCTTCTTCTCGTCGTCAGACACGTTCCCGGTAACATAGACGGCGATTTTGGGCGGGTCGCGCCGCTCTTGCTGGGCTTGCTGGGCGGCTACGGCGCAGACGAAGATCAACAGCGACAGGGCCGCATATAATAAGGAAATTCCATAATTATATGCGCGCCAGCGCGCACCTACGCGCGGGGCAATTTTCGATGGGGGG
>Ga0268262_10004849_pt1 | contig 13654 bp, 12 predicted proteins | sample TergutNc150P3_FD_190354 | JGI IMG/M metagenome (GOLD analysis project Ga0268262, IMG submission 190354) | Nasutitermes corniger P3 segment gut microbial community from laboratory colony in Florida, USA - Nc150 P3 (SPAdes) (version 2) | ecosystem: Host-associated > Arthropoda: Insects >... | reverse complement strand
GTTTTATTTGATTTTAAGCAGTTTGAAAATTATTATAAACAGTTTGAAAAAACCATTACTGAAAAAATCAGGCAATGGCAGCAAAGCTAGCATACGCCTGGTTTCAGCTACCGTTTTTCACAGTGTTACTTGAGAAGCCTATTCTAATTTGGAACAACACACCTTTAGGTATACTGACCCGTTGCCCGCGTTAGCGGACAGTAAATCCGTACCTTAAAAGAGCCAATGACGAAGCGATACCCGAAATGCCTCATTTCAAAATGGTACCTTGACAAATACCAAAAATATCTATAACAACAGTGTTATATATATTTCAAAGGAAGTGGGGTGAAAATCCCCCGCTATCCCGTAACTGTAATTGGGAAGACCCCGCCAAGAAACTTTAGTTTCAGACGGCCACTGGCAACTGGGAAGGCCGGCGGGTTAATTGCCCATAAGCCAGGAGACTTTGGTATATTCACCTCCTTATGGAGGTGCAGGTTTCGCAGGAACCTTTGATTCGCGGTTCCGCAATCCTGGATCTTTTTTTTAGGCTTCGGGGATTGAGCCTTGATAAAACAGTGTCACACAGCTATTTGACTCCAAGGCTTCCTGTTGTCAGGAAGGAAACTCTCATGAAAAAACTCAAGTTTTCAGGCTTGCTGGCGGTTTTTACTGTGCTGGCATTGGGATTTGTTTTAACCGGCTGCGACAATGCGTCCGGTGGAACTTCGGGGGATGGCTCTGGCGAAACCATCAGTGGCCGGGGGGGCGGTAAAACCTCAGGCGGTGGCGGTACTAAACCCAACCCAGCCCCAGGAGAAAATTGGTCCGTACCAACGGCTCTAATAAGTAACTCATGGGTATCAGGGTGGGGCGAAGAATACAAAATTACCGCTACAGCTTTTTATTCCGGATGGGGAGGGTCTGCTACTTACGAGGGAACAATTGTTAACCACCGGGCGGATGGTTCAGGTGCCGGGTACATTACCATTTTATATACCAGCAATCCTGGTGATACCGACGCTGTTGGAAAGTATTATGTTATCCGTTATGAAAACCTTACATCTTCAACTGCATGGATAGCGGGTGCTGGAAGTGGAACCGACCCTGAATTTACCTATCCAAAAGCGGGAGGAAAAGCAACCAAGCAGGAAGCGGAAGATGCATATACTAAAACAAACCCAGATTACGGCAATTATTTTAGTTATGGCAGCATTTGCTATAAATTGGGCAGCGGGACGAAGTTCACCAGTAATCTGTTAATAGGTACGTGGAGTGAAACCACCTATAGTGATACCTTTGTAATTACGGATGAGACTCTTACATATAAAAATAATGGTTATCTTATGTTTTTTGCTCAGATAGTCAATGTAAGGGTTGCTGGTAATACTGGATACATTACATTTAAGTATATTAGCAATGACGTTGTTCCCGATAGTACCTATTATAATGGCGATTATTGTGTTTTGTACTGGATGAACTATGTAGCGAATACTTCAGCGGACATAGGTGTTGCCAGTGGGAATTGGTCTTTTGGCGATTCAGGCGAAGCCACGCGGCAAGACGCGGAGGATACATATGTATATGACGCATCTGATGACTACTTTGAAGATGCAGGTCTTATGACCTTCAATAAGTCTTAGAAAAGTCTGTTAGCGTTTTTTCAAGACGGAGAATGCAGGTCTCTCTCCGCCTTTTGTTCGAAGGAGTTTTTATGCTTTGCTTTTTACCCAGTAAAACTTTTTTAAAAAAAGAGGCTTTAAAAAGCGCGGCTTTTCTGCTCGCACTTATAACCGCTCTGGCACTTGCGGGCTGTAGTAGCCCGGCTGGCGATAATACAAACGGCGGAAACTCCGGTACAAGCGGCAAAGTCATACTCACCATAAAAGGCGCCGACGCAGACAAGAACAACATAGAGATAGTTTTTACCGTCCCCTCAGACAAAGAGCATTCGGACAAACTCGAAACCGGTGACGACTATGTTATCACTAGGGCCGAGCCTGAAACCTCCAAAGCCGCGGTAATGGAACTTTCCAGGGGCATGATTATCGTCGCCGGCGATGCCAAAATCACCTTTGTCCCGAACAAGGGAACTAGATTTGAAGGTACTTATGACAACAGCGAGCTGAAGTTCAGCTCCGGCCCGTGTCCCAGCTTTGTCCAAGCCAAAGATTCCGGCGGCGGCAAGGGAGGAGGAGGCGGTGGCGGAGGTGGAGGAGGTGGAGCCAGCACTACTTCTATATCCATCTCTTCACAGGAAGAGATGGCGAAAATCGGCGTTGTCGCGACTTACCCACTTTCGGGAACCTATACGCTTACCGGTGACATAACGCTTACGAACTGGATGCCCATCGGCGACGAGAGCAAACCCTTTACCGGCAGTTTTGAAGGGGACGGTAGAACAATTACACTGAGTGGTTTTGCGTCTTCGGCAGTTTCAGGTAAAGCCTGCCTGGGTATTTTTGGCTATGTAAAATCCGGAGGAAGCGGGACGATTAAAAACCTGACGGTTAACGCATCGGTGACCGCGACATCAAACGCGGCGGCCGGACAGAGAATAGGCCTTTTGGTAGGATATGCAGAAAAGGCAACAATAGAAAATATTACACTGTCTGGGAGCTTTACTGTTAATACATCGAATGGGATTACGCTGGGCGGTATTGCCGGAGAACTTAACCAGTCGGGAACTATCATTAAAAACAGCAGTAGTTCACTTTTGATGAGTATTGCTCCTGGAGGTGGAAGCACCAGCTATATCGGCGGTTTTGTCGGACTTTTCAGGAACGGCGTCGTTATAGAAAATTGCCATAACTCGGGCAATATTACGGCGGCCAGCTCGGCAGCAGGCTCGCAGATTTATGCCGGCGGTATCGCTGGGGGTAATCCCTTAGCGTTTAGCACGGCTTATAACGGCTCTATAAGTAATTGTTCATTCACCGCAACCATCACAAACAAGGCGAAGGGTTATTGGACCCTAACCGGTGGCATTGCCGGCCTCATGGTGGGTGAAAATACGAAAATTGAGCGTTGCTATGTAAACGGAACCGTATCCGCCGCTGGAACGGATTCAGGGTGGCCATATACCGGCGGCATTGTCGCCTATAACTACTACGGCGCTTTGGTATCGCAGTCTTACTTTAAAGGGACGGTTATAAACGACCAGGGATCCGAATATACGGGCGGTATCGCCGGCTACAATTCTAAGGTGGCTGGGAGTACTTCCACTATTCAGGATTGCTGGTCAAGCGGAACGGTGCAAGGTTTTACTAATGCCGGCGGCATTGTCGGCCAGAATCAGGTAAACGCCTTTGTCCAACGCTGCTATTCAACAGCGAATATTTCTGCTGCAAATACTACTTACACCCCCCCTCCAATACCGCCTGAATTAATGTACGATCCCGAGGATTCTGACCCCGTGCGTTCCGGCGCAGGTGGAATAGCGGGGTATAACGCAAATAACTCGACTACTTCAATCAAAGCTTGCGTGGCTTTAAACGTCTCAATAACCGCCGGTTTCGGAAACGATATTCATCGTATTATTGGCCTTGGCAGGCCTGGATCCGATAACTACGCAAGGGATGGGTTAACACCCACAACAGGCGGTATGTACACGAATCAGCCTGGCGAAGCCAACCACGACGGTAAGGATTGCGATGAAAAGCCGAATCAGGCTTTCTATACTTACCTTGGCTGGAATTTTACCAGCGTATGGAAAATGGGTTCCGACGGGTATCCAAAACTGAGCTGGCAATGAAAAGAGAAAAGAGAAGGAAGAGCAATGAGCAATGGGTAATGTGTAGCAAACAACGACATTCCTCTTTGCTCTTTGTTATTTGCTGTTTGCTATTTGCCATATTGTTCTGGTCATGCGATCACGGGCAGCTTGGCGGAGCGGACAAGACAGATACTCACGAAAGCGGTACCGCCGTCTTTGAGGAACGTCTGGGCTTTCTTAGCGGGGTCTGGTATTCTCACTACGCCGGAATCGGGCGGCTCGACGGTTACCGCATCCGTAAGTGGAGCGCTTTAACCGCCTCGGACAAGGCAAAGGCTCAGGCCCTTTTCACCGCTGTTAACATTAATAGTATCAGGGCCTATAAAACTCTGGATTCCCCGAAAGAAAGCGACTACATCCTCCTGTACGACGACACTGTATACGGGCAGGCGGACGACAACTCCGCGAATAACGACGGAAACTGGGGTACCGCTTACATGGGTATAGTCCGGGCGATTAATATTTTCAACGACGACAAAAACCGGGGATCGGTTATCATCGAGTACTTTGAGAAGACCGACCCAAAGTGGCTTTCCGATCGCGGCAGCTCATCCTACCAGGGCCTTACTCCCGGCGAAAAGCCTTTCTTCGGTATCTACTACCGCGTGCTTGGTCAGGACATCGTCCAAATGGCAAACGCCGTTGATCTTGTCGCGCTTTCATTGGGATATCCTTACTATACCGAAAAAGGAACCCTGAAGGAAGCCATCGAAGCTAACAGCGTGGAAAAAGAAGCCGAGTTTATCTCCTGGGGCGTGGTCATTCCTCAAGACAGAGAGAAAACCAATGAACAGTGAGCAGTGAACAATGGGGAATGGTAAAACAGTCACTATCGCGCTAGCACTTTTGTGCGGTATTGTTTCGTTCTGTCCCATTGTTGGTCAGGAAACTCATGATGAAGAATACAATGATTACTATGCTGGCGATTACTACAACGATTTACTGGATTTCGGCGATGCCTCGGCCGGAAGCATTACGGTTTTTGGAACCATTGAGGTAACCCAGCAGATAGTGGTCATCACCAAAGAAACCATCGAGAAAAGCGCGGCGCGGGATTTGGCGGCGCTTTTGGAAGAAGAAATTGGCATGAGCGTTATCCGCTACGGCGGATACGGCAATCAAACCGGAATGAACCTGCGCGGTTTCGACACCGAGCGTATCGCGATTCTGATTAACGGCGTTCCGGCCAACTCCCCTCGTTCCGGTCAGTTTGACATAAACCAGATAGACCTCGGCAGCGTCGAGCGCGTCGAAGTGATATACGGCGGCTCGGATACCAAATACAACACGTCCGGCGCGCTGGGCGGAGTTATCAATATAATTACCATTAAAAAACAAAAGCCGGGCTGGAATTACGGATTCGCCTTTTCTAACACGAGTTATTTGCCCGGAGAATACAATATGCGCCTTTCGCAGAGCGCAATCGGCAAGCCTGAATATATCGATCTCCTTGATACGCAGTCCCTCAGCCTTTTCATCGGACACGGCGCGGAACAATTTTCATGGAGGGCCTCTGTTTTTGGCAACAGCGCCGGTAACCATTATTTATACGAGGACGACTATGGCTTCGCGCGGCGAAAGGTTAGCAACGAGGTTCTGGACGGCGGCGGCGATTTGCAGCTCATGTTCTCCCTGCCAAAAGACGCGTTCCTGCTTTCCGATACCAAACTGTATTACGCGCACCGGAATTTTCCCATCACAATGAATTCCGTTGGGACAGCCCTTGCTACGGATTTGATGGTTACCGAAAATGTCATGTTTGCCACCCCGGTAATTTTCCGGGATGACCTTGCTACTGAAGCATCTCTGTCCTGCCAGGCTTCGCTTACAAACTACGGACTTAACGTATCAAGCCGGGATCACTTTGTTACGGCTATTGACCGTTGGAACTGGTACCCCACGGATAAGCTCACCGTACGCTCAGGGCTTGACTGGCGTTTTCTGTATATCAACACGGAAAGCCCCACAGAGTCGCAGTCGGTAAAAACCGGTAATCAGGGCGGCTTGTATTTTATCGTAGAGTATAAGCTCAGAGATAAGTTCCTACTTATTGCCTCGCTTAAAGGCGTCACCGATACGAAACAGGCGGTGGTAGTTCCCAAGGTAGGCGTAAGCTGGCAGGCACACCCGCTTTTAACCCTCAAGAACAACTATTTTCGTAGTTTTAAATTTCCGGATTTCGACGACCTGTATTACCGAAACCTGGACAGCACGTTTGTGGGTAATCCAAACCTGCGGCCCGAGGACGGCTGGGGAACAGATCTTACAGCCGAGTTTACTCCGGAGAAATATTTCTCGGTTGTTTCTACGGTGTTTTGGCAGTACACTACCGACTCAATTCACTGGATCAAGAACCAGGGAGGCCGCTGGAGCCCCAAAAACGTGGGTACTGCGTGTTTTGCCGGTTGGGATTTTCGTCCGGTGTTTACGGTGACTCTCGACAAGTGGAATCTCAATTCTCTTAAAATCGGTTTAAATTATCAATTTCAGTTTAGCTGGCTTTTGAACGGTCTTTCTTACGCGGACAGCTTCCGCATACCCTACATGCCGGCGCATATCGTCGGAGGCTCCGTTGACATCGCGTGGAAAACAGGTTCCTTATTGGTCTCTGCTCACTTCGAGTCACTACGCTATGCCGATACGGTTAACGAAATGCCTCTTGATCCTTATTGTATAGTCAACACGACTCTTAACCAGAACACAGGAAAACACCTTGCTTTTTTTGCCTCTTTGAGAAATATACTTGACGCGAATTACGAATCCTTTGCCAGTTACTATATGCCCGGCATCTCATTGATCTGTGGAATACGGGCAAAGTTCGATGCCGGAAGGAATTAACTTCAATGTGCTTTTTACTAAGCCATTGACATAAAATTTGACATTTACTACTATGTAAAAAAACGGCGGCATAGCTCAGTTGGTAGAGCAAACGGCTCATATCCGTTCGGTCATAGGTCCGAGTCCTATTGCCGCTAAATTAGGGAGTTGCTGATTAACATGACGCTAATCAGCGACTCCCTTTTATTCGCAAGGCGGGTTTAATGCCCCGCCCTTTAGGGCGAGGTTTTTACTTTGGGCCAAATACCAGAACTGTTTCCGCTCCTGAGCTGTTTACGCTGTAGAGTTCCAATTTTCCCGATTTGAGATTCCATCGCTTTACATTTGACAGGTAGTCAAAAAATTCTTGTTCTTTTAATTCGTCAGGCTCAAAAAGCGCCAGCATCATTGTGCTGGCCAGGTTTCCGATACTGAGCGTTTTATCGCTGTTGGCGGTACAAGGGCCGAAGTAGCGGTTAGGAGCTCCCACGCCGTTCACCTTGTCTTCTTCAAAGTGGATGGTAAAAACGCCGTTAGGAAAGCCGGCATCAAGCTTTTTTCGGTCTATGCTGACCGTTTTCCCCTGGCTTCTGAATTCCAGAAGTATCCATTCTTTCCCCTGTATGTCGTCATTGAACACTGCTTTACTCCCCCCTAATGACGCTCCGCTTGCGCATGACACAAATACGAGTGCCGCCAAAATAAAAACCGCGCACAAATAAACCCCTGTAAGTTTTTTCATGAATTTCTCCTTGCTTAACTGTATCGAATACGGATATCGCAATTATATTCTTAAAACAGGAAATTTCAAGCAGGTATGTGAAGGGTTCAATTTTCCAACTAAGGAAAAGCTGAATAATCATAAAGAAAAAGAATAGAAACCACGGAGAATGCGGAGTTTCACAGAGGAAGATCAGTTTAAAACTCCGTGGTTAATTTCTTTTGTTTTCTAAGTCGAGAATTGCTTAATGTTCGGTTTTAATACCAGATTGACACTCAGAAACAGAATATGTAAAACTTTCCATACCGTGATCTTAAGCTTGCTTGCACTGGCTTTTGATTAAATTTTGGAGGATAAGATGAGTAAGAGAACAAAGGTTGTTTTAATGATGGTCGTCGCCATTCTGGGTGTGTCGATCTGCGCTTATGCGGGCGGGAAAAAGGATTCCGGGATGACCATCCGGCCCGGAACTTTGACGATTGGCATGAGCATAGAGTATCCCCCGATGGAATATTACGCCGATGACGGGAAGACCCCAATAGGTTTTGACGTTGACATGGGAAAAGCCATAGCTGCCAAAATGGGGCTAAAGGCTGAATTTGTGGACACTGCATGGGACGGGATTTTTGCCGGCGTGGAGACAAACAGATACGACTGCATTATGTCCGCGGTTACCATTACGCCTGAACGGCTTATAGCCCATAATTTTTCAAAGCCCTATATCGGTAACGCCATGGCAATAGTTACCCGTAAGGACGCCGCTGTAAAACCCCGCACTCCCCAGCAATTGTCCGGCCTCAGCGTTTCGTATCAGGCGGAAACCACCGCCAAATTTTTCATGGCCAAACTTGTGGAAAGCGGGCTTAAGTATAATCCGTATGAGTACGATACCGTAATGGGATGCTTTGACGAACTTGGCCTTAAAAGGATTGACGCGATAGTTACAGACGGCGTAGTGGCGCTGGATTACACTGCCGGCGCCGATAGCCAGTTTGAGATCACCTGGCTTGGAGAGCCCGATGAGTTCTTCGGCATTTGCATTAAAAAGGGCAATGACGCTTTGAAAGCGGCTATAGACAAGGCCCTGGACGAACTCTTTGCCGATGGAACCATGCGCAGAATTTCCATGCAGAACCTGAACGTTGACATGGTAAGCGCTGTACGACAATAGCCGTTTAGCAATAAGGTTAATGGAAACCCTGCAAAAAATGATATCCTGGATTCCCCCCCTGCTGGGGGGGGCCAGGATAACTATTTTACTGACAGTTACTTCCGTGTCCGCGGGGATTATGTTAAGCGTTTTCCTTGCTTTGGGAAAAATGTCAAAGCAGGTAGTTATAAATAAATTTTGCAGCGCTTATATTTTCTTTTTTAGGGGAACTCCTCTTTTAATGCAGCTTTATTTCATTTACTACGCGATGCCCATGATGTCCACAGCCTTTCTAATAAACACAGGCTATGCCGAAGCGGATCGCTTTATTTACGCGTTTATTGCGTACGCCCTCAACGTCGGTGCTTACTCCGCAGAGATTGTCCGGGCGGCTATCCAGAGCATCGACAAGGGGCAGCTTGAAGCGTCCCGCGCGCTGGGCCTGTCGTACGCCCAGACCATGCGGCTTGTTATCATTCCACAGTCAATCAGGCGGCTTATCCCTCCGGTTGGCAACGAATTTATTTTGATATTGAAAGACACTTCTTTGGTTTCAATGATCGCCCTGATTGACATTACCAAGGCGACAAGAAGCATCGAAGGCTCTACCCGTTCGGCCCTTGTTTATATACCGGCAATGATCCTGTATCTGATAATCACATGGGCTTTTTCATTTGTATTTCACAAGCTTGAAAAGAAGTTTTCGATTTACGAGTGAGGGCGAGGAAGCTTTATGTCAATGATTAAAACAGTCGGACTTTGCAAAACCTTCCACGGCAGGGACGGACGTGGGCCGCTTGAAGTGCTTAAAAGCGTGTCCCTGACTGTAGAACAAAAGGAAGTGGTATGCATCATCGGCCCTTCCGGTTCCGGGAAATCCACTTACCTTCGTACACTTAACAGGCTTGAGACGATAGACGAAGGGCAGATATTTATTGAAGACAAGCTTCTTTTTGACTGCCACAGGGGAATTAACAGCGTTAAAATGCACCACGACGAACGCAACAAGATCCTGCTTGAAATCGGCATGGTTTTTCAGCGCTTCAACCTATTCCCCCACAAGACCGCCCTGGAAAACGTGATGCTTGCCCCGATAAACGTACGAAAATTATCGCTTGAAGAAGCCCGTACACGATCGGAGAAGATCCTTGAACGGGTTGGCCTTGGGGACAAATTTAACACATTTCCTTCCCAGCTCTCGGGCGGACAGCAGCAGCGGGTAGCCATCGCGAGGGCGCTTGCCATGGGGCCAAGAATAATGCTTTTTGACGAACCCACAAGCGCCCTGGATCCGGAATTGGTAGGCGAGGTACTGGCCGTTATGAAGCAGCTGGCCAACGACGGCATGACCATGCTTGTGGTGACCCACGAAATGGGTTTTGCCAGGGAAGCCGCTGATCGCGTTGTCTTTATGAGCGACGGGGTCTTTCTTGAAGAAGGAAAGCCGGAAGAATTGTTCGGCAATCCGAAAAACGACAGAACAAGGCAGTTCTTGCAGAGCATTCTTTGAAAGCCGCGCTCATCCTTGTCCTTTTTATTATGTTGTCCTGTAAGTCATCTCCCCCTCCCGAATTTGACGAGGCCGAATGGCTTTCGCGCGTAAATTCGGAGGACATAAAGTCGCTTTATGCCGCGCATACAAACACAGATGGGACTTTTTTTAACCCCTGGATGGAAAGGCCGGAGAACCAAGGCAATTGGCGTTCAAGGGACAAAAAGGCCTTTGATGAGTTTCCCGCCGAAAATTATTCTCCTGTCGAAAACAGTTATTCCTATCTTTTGGACAAAAACTTTGACAGCATTTCTTTTGTTGGGCACGCTTCGACTATTATTAAAATGAACGGGGAAACTATTTTTACAGATCCGTTTTTTTCCAGACGCGCTCTGATAATAAAAAAGAAAGTTGCGCTTAAATTTGATTTTTCGAAAGTTCCCTCTAGGCCGATTGTTCTGATAAGCCACAACCATTACGATCATCTGGATAAAGCTACCATAAAGAAAATGATAAAAAAGGACGCTGTCTTTTTGGTTCCCCTGAAATTAAAAAATTTTTTTACAAGGCTGGGCGCCAAGGATGTGTACGAACTTGACTGGTGGCAAAGCGTACAGGTTGGCGAGTTGCGGTACACTTTTTTGCCTGCCCAGCACTGGTCAAGGCGCATAGGCCAAAAAGCGGGCGCGACCCTTTGGGGCGGATGGCTCGTTCAGGGCTCAAAGACAGTTTACTTTTCCGGGGACTCAGGTTACTTTCGCGGCTTTGAGGAATTCGGAAATCGCTTTGATATTGACTACGCCCTTATCGGCGCGGGCGCATATGAGCCCCGCTGGTTCATGCACTATTCCCATATGAATGTAGAGGAGTTCATTCGCGCCTCCGATGGACTGAAAGCCGGGGTTTCTATTCCGATTCATTTCGGTATAATATCCCTCAGCGATGAACCCTTGGTTTATCCGCTCTACGAAATCGACAAGTTCCTTCTAATGAATAATGGTTATGTGGAAAAAATAAAACCCCTAAGGGTGGGAGAATTTTTAATTTTGAAAGGGGACGAATAGTGATATGAGTGTGCCTGTTCTATCAATTGTATTTATGGCGGTATCAGCAATCTTGGCGATAGGCGTCCCTGTTTATCTGTTAATTTTATTCAGAAAAAAGTACAACGCAAAAGTAATTCCAATGCTTATAGGCGTGGCGGGGTTTGTTGTTTTTGCCCTCGTCCTGGAAGCTTCGATTCATAGAATTGTTATCGGCAGGTTTATATCAGCAAGCAATAAGGTTTTGTATGTCCTTTACGGAGCTTTCATGGCCGGGATATTTGAAGAAAGCGCCAGGTTTATCGCTTTTAAAATCCTAAAGCGGAAATACGGAGGCATAGGAACCGCTTTGTCCTATGGAATCGGCCACGGGGGAATTGAATCCATTCTGCTTGCGGGAATGTCAATGATCAATTCAATTGTGAGCAGTATCATTATTAACACGGGGAATATTGAAATGATAAGGGGCAATTACCAGGGAGAAACGCTTGCGACAGTTAACGATCATATGGCGGCTTTGGTTGCCGCGGCTCCGTATATGTTTTTAGTAAGCGGAATAGAGCGCTTGATGGCTATAGCCATCCAATTGTCATTGTCGGTAATAGTTTTCTATGCTGTGTTCGGTAAAAACAAGCTGTGGCTGTATCCTTTGGCGATTATTTTTCATGCCATTGTTGGTATTCCCGCCATGGTATTTCAAATGTGGGGGCTGAATTTATTTTTGACGGAGGGAATTGTTTGCCTGTTAGCGGTATGCGTTGTACTCTTTGCGAAATACCTGCATGGAAAATTATCGGCTACGTTAATTGCTGATCCTTCTCCCTCAATAGGCCAATAAAATCCCCGGCGTTTTCCGCTCCGCAAAGACGTGAAAGGAATTCGCTGTCCCTTGAAATTTTTGTCAGCGCAGCCATGACCGGAAGGTAATGGAGCCCTCCCGTCTGGCTTGAAATCATCAGGGCCATGAGGCGAAGCCGGGTTCCTTCATAAAACAAAGTTTCTTTTGTTGTGCCCAAAGCCAGAATAAAGCTTTCGAAATCCTTGAGCCTCGCGTGCGGTACAGAAAGCCCTGAAGGAAGAAAAGTTCCCCCTATTTGTTCTCTCTTTAATATTGCCTGCAATAATACATCCTTCGAAATCGGGGGTTCCATTCCCTCGCTGTAAATTTTTTCAACAATGCCTTTTATAAGGTCATCTTTTGAAGCGCAAGGGGCATTTGTCAGAATCAGTTCAGGTTTTATCAACTCAACTAAAGTCATAGCTAAAGTATCACTGCGGCAATACGGTATTGTCAATGACTTCGTCATTGGCTCTGGTAATACGGGCAATTGACTAGGCGGAAAATGATGCTACAATAATAGCTTATGTTAAGGAGACAACAATGAAAGAGAGTTTTTCTCGTTTAATTTTTTTGCCGGCGTTCTTTTTTTTGCTGACAGCCGGGGCTTTTGCGAGGCCGTCGCAGGAAAGCGGTCCCGCCGTTCCCATTAAGGGAAAGATAATTCTTTCAACCACCACCAGCACCCAGGATTCGGGGCTGCTCAATGTTCTTCTCCCTGTGTTTACACAGGAAACCGGATGGGAAGTGGATACCATCGCTGTCGGTACGGGAGCCGCCCTTCAGATGGGCAGGGATGGCGACGCTGACGTGCTTTTGGTTCACTCAAGGGCGGATGAGATCAAATTTGTGGAAGACGGCTACGGGGTAAAACGTTTTGACGTTATGTATAATGATTTCCTTGTTGTCGGACCTGACCTGAGAAACATTCCTCACAACGATAACATAAACCAGACATTCAGGGATATTGCTTCAAAGAACCTGCCCTTTGTTTCCCGTGGGGACAATTCGGGGACTCACACGATGGAGCGCAATCTTTGGAAGGCTGTCGGGATAGATGAAAAAACCCTCGCGAACTACACTTCCGTTGGGCAGGGTATGGGGGCCACGTTGCAGATGGCCTATGAGCTGGGCGCGTATACACTTACAGACCGGGCAACCTGGCTTACCCTGAGCAGGAGTAAAAGGATAAACCTTCCGGCGGTCTGCGAAAAGGCTTCGGATCTTTTGAACTACTACGGGGTGATCGCTGTAAATCCCGCGAAGTACCCGAAAATCAACGCGGCAGGCGGGCAGGCTTTTGTTGACTGGATGATCAAAGATTCAACCCAGAAGCTCATCGGGCAATACGGCCTTGCCGAATTCGGCGGAGCGCTCTTTACGCCTAACGCCTCAGCGAATAAATAGGGAATTGAAGTCTCTCTTTTTTGATATTTTTAGTTCAGAAACTCTGGGCATTATCGGCGTTACCCTTAGAATGTCGCTGGCTTCAACTTTTATCGCTTCTGTTCTGGGAGCCGCTTTAGGGCTTTTTCTTGAAAAAGCGCATTTCCCTGGCAAGCGGGTCGCGATTAGATTGTGCCGTACCCTTATGGGAACGCCGCCGGTTGTGGCCGGCCTTGTGGTTTACCTCCTGCTTATGCGCCGCGGCCCGTTAGGCGCATGGAGCCTTTTGTTTACTGTTAGGGCAATGGTGATGGCGCAGGTGCTTATCATAACGCCCATTGTCGCCGGGATGATCTACACATACGCAAGCCGCTCGGCGGCGGCGATAAGGGCGTTTGCCAAAACCATGGGGGCAAACCGCTTCCAGACCCAGGTTCTTTTTTTAAGGGA
>Ga0268262_10004848_pt1 | contig 13655 bp, 17 predicted proteins | sample TergutNc150P3_FD_190354 | JGI IMG/M metagenome (GOLD analysis project Ga0268262, IMG submission 190354) | Nasutitermes corniger P3 segment gut microbial community from laboratory colony in Florida, USA - Nc150 P3 (SPAdes) (version 2) | ecosystem: Host-associated > Arthropoda: Insects >... | reverse complement strand
GATTAAGAGTAAATCTAGTGCCATCTATATAGCCTAATTTAACCATTGTAAGGAAAACGCCAACCAAGGATTTTGTTCGCTTATCTTCAATTTCCTTGCTGTCCATATAGCAGTTCCGTTGATTTATCCCATATTTCTTTAAATCTTGGACCCATAAAATTCGCCGCCTCTATGCAACCTTTTACTGTAAGGTCATCATAATCATTTATGCAACTTGGGTCGCCATCTGATTTTTCCAAAGCTTCCAAATAATAATCAATGCCAGGAATGTTGTCTGGCTCTATCTTATCTGGCAGATTGCTCAGGTCAGGTGGCTGAAATTTTTGCATTAATTTAAAATATAGAAAATTAGAACCCTATTTTCAACATAAATGTAAAAAATGCACAATTATGCAACAGATAGTTGCATAATTACGATTTTTTGTGAAAAATTTCCGTTTTTTTACGTCTAATAGGTAGATAAAAGAACGGAGGTTTTTATGGTTTTGTATATTATTTATGTCTTTCCCTTTCTTAATGGTAGGAGGGGAGGATATGCTTGTGGATAAAGGTTATATAATTGAACTTGATTATTATAGGAATCATATTCGAGTTAAATTGGTTTTGGAGAAAGGTATTTTGCAAAGTATTATGTTTCAATATGAAACTTTACGGAATGATGAATGGAAACCCGTTATTCGCTACGATTGCGCGCACGGGCAACCATTTCATAGAGATGTTATATGGCCAAATGGCAACAAAGAAAAAGAATTCGTTGATATTCAAATTTTGGAAGAAGCGGCAGTGTATGCAAAACAAGATTTGGAGAACAAATGGCAATGGTATTTAGATAGGTATTTATCAAGAATAAGGAGGTAATATGACTAAAAAGCAAGTTGATATGATTAGTAGAAGAATGAGGCTAGGTTTTGATTTTACGGATTATCTGATAAATAATCCATCAGAAATTGAACGACTGCCGAATAATTTTACTGTAAAAGATGAATTAGAATATCTAACTCCAAAAGAATTTGTAGATGAACTGGTAGAGCGTGAAAATGTTATCTAGTGATGAGTTTGACCGCCGATTTGATTCAGGCGAAGATATAGAGGAATTTGTTGACTGGTCTCAAAAACCTGTTATAATAGAACCACAACCTGCTTATAAATTGGAATCTTTGTTATCTGGCGTTAATAAAAACAATATCCACAACGAAATAATTTTTTGAGCCACATTTGGTGGTTTTATAAAAAATGCAAAATTATGCAACTATCTGTTGCATAATTCATTTTTTTTGGTTTTTTTCCCGTTTTTTTACGTCTAATATGTAGATAAAAGAACGGAGGTTTTTATGGAAAATTGTAGTAACGGTGGTAAGAATTTTGTATATTTAAAGGAGGATTCGTATGAACAGCGATGAATTTTGCTGGTTTGATTCGGGTGAAGAAGTCTTATATGAGTGGGATGAAGAAAAAAGGAAAGCTAACATTCTAAAACATGGTTTGGACTTTAGGGAAGTTGAAAGTGTGTTTCGTGACCCATATCGTTTAACTATGGAGGATACTAGTAGTTGTGGTGAAATGCGGTTTAAAACAATAGGTATGTTGGCTTCTAAAATTGTGGTAGTAGTAGTTGTGCATACAGAGAGAAATGAGGTGACTAGGATTATTTCACTTCGTTTTGCAACAAAAAAAGAGAGGAGTTTGTATAATGGCAATAGTTAGAATGACAGCAAAAGAGATGCGAGAGAAATATCCTTTAACTTCTGAACGAGTTAAGGAGTTGGAATTACTTTCTCAGAACGAGCCGGATCTTAGTGATCCTGATAATCCAGAATTGAGCGAAGAATTTTGGAAAAAAGCACACAGACAGGTATTTATCAAGAATAAGGAGGTAATATGACTAAGCCCCTCTTATACTTCTCCCTTATCAAAATTAAATCCTTTTTGTAAGGATTGTCTTTGAAATCTGCGAAAGCCCACGCAGTTGGGGTAAAGTCGCCTTTTGAATAAGTCAAAATCATGTCCAGCCAAATGCCGCCCCCTGCGTAAAGTTTAAAAGGGCCTCGCTTTGTTGAAGGCAGAACAATTTTGTCAAAATCCATATAGCCAATGTCTATGTTTAACGTGCGGCCGCCCTTTTCGTTCTTTAGACTGTTCTCTAAATCAATGGCTTTGTTTTTATGCCCCCCTATGTTTTCTGGCTCAATAAGACCTTCAAAAGAAATCACGCACCTGTGCAGATTATCGCCCATTTCGGGTTGGTAGTAGCTGGTTTTGTCGAATGGAAAAAATTTGCCCTTGTGTTCCAAATTGCCAAAACAACTGGATAACTCATTGACCCATGTTTCTTCAAAAAAATTCTGTGGCGCAATAACAAAAGCTATAAGTTTGGCAAATTCCATGTGTTTGAATGTAGTAAAATCATGTCCCATGTCCCTAGTCCCTTGTCCCAAGCACTTGAATATGAATTTTTCTAGATTAAGAACATGGATTCTTCTAATTTTATCAAGGATTTTATAGTTGAAGACTTGGGCAATAAACGCTATAGTTCCGTGCACACAAGGTTTCCGCCGGAGCCAAACGGATATTTGCACATTGGCCATGCAAAGAGCATTTGCATAAATTTTGGCATTTCTAAACAATTTGATGGTATATGCAACTTGCGCTTTGACGATACAAACCCCACAAAAGAAGATGTTGAATATGTGGATAGCATAAAAGAAGACGTTAAATGGCTTGGCTTTGACTGGATGGAAAATGAATTTTACGCCAGCGACTATTACGGTTTGTGCTATGAGTTTGCCGAGCAGCTTGTTTTGGCAGGCAAGGCTTATGTTTGCCACCTTAAAGGCGATGATGTTGGCAAATACAGAGGCACCCTTACAAGCCCGGGCAAGCCAAGCCCTTGGCGAGACAGGCCTGCAAGCGAGAGTTTGGAACTTTTCCACAAAATGAAAGCAGGCGAGTTAGAAGAAGGCGATGCCTTTTTGCGCGCAAAAATAGATATGGAAAGCCCAAATATGAATATGCGCGACCCTGCAATTTACCGCATAAAAAAAACAAGCCATCACCGCACAGGCAACGAATGGGTTGTTTACCCCATGTACGATTATGCGCACCCAATAGGCGACTGGATAGAGGGTATAACCCACAGTATATGCACACTTGAATTTGAAGACCACCGCCCCCTTTACGAATGGGTACTTAACGAAATAAAAGCCTTGATAGACAAAGGCTATGCGCCAAGCTGGAAAATGCCTGCCGCTCTCCCGCGCCAAATTGAATTTGCCCGCCTCAATTTAACCTACACGGTTATGAGCAAAAGGCTTTTGAGGGAATTGGTTGAAAATAAATGCGTTCTTGGCTGGGACGATCCTAGAATGCCCACAATAAGCGGGCTTCGCCGCAGAGGTTACACGCCAAGCTCCATTCGCGAATTTGCAGACAGAATTGGAGTTGCCAAAACAGATAGCATGGTGGATATTCAGCTCCTTTATTTTTGCATAAGAGAAGAACTCAACAAAAATGCGCAAAGAGCTATGGTTATTTTAGACCCTTTGAAAGTTGTGATAACAAATTGGGAAGAAGGCAAGGAAGAAATTTTTGAAGCGGAAAATAATCCTGAGAATTTGGAGATGGGCGCGAGGAAAATAGTTTTTGGCAGGGAAATTTACATAGAGCGCGAAGATTTTATGGAAAATCCTCCAAAAAAATACTTTAGGCTTTTCCCGGGTTCAGAGGTTCGTTTAAAAGGCGCATATTACATTCGCTGCGAGCAGGTTGTTAAAGACGCTGGCGGAAATATCACTGAATTGCATTGCACCTACGACCCTGAGAGCAGGGGAGGCGAAACCGCAGATGCCCGCAAAGTGAAAGGAACCCTGCACTGGGTTAATTGTGTGTCTGCAGTTGATATTGAAGTTAGGTTGTTTGAAAATCTTTTCACATTGGAAAACCCCGGCGCAATTCCAGAAGGTAAAAATTATATGGACTATGTGGATAAAGATTCCATGATAGTTAAACACGCCAAAGCAGAGCCATTGCTTTTAAACGTGAAACCTTTTGACAGGTTTCAATTTGTTAGGCACGGTTATTTTTGCGTTGACTACAAAGACTCCGCACCGCAAAAGCCTGTGTTTAACCGTATAGTAAATTTGAAGGATAGTTGGGGAAAAATTTCTCAAACATAACATTGGCAAAAACGCTTTCGCTTTGGTTGAGTGTTTTTTCCAAGGGGCAGTAAATGCCTGCATAGCCTATCAGTTTTTTATCGGTTTTCCAGCGGCTGTCTATGCCCGTAGAATTTTTGCAAGGAGAATCCCAGCCTATCAGCAGGCTTTGGGTTTTGCATCTCTTGGCGTGTTTGAAAATATTTCTGTATTGCCCCTGAGTTGTTAGCAAAATAAAAATATCGTATTTTCTGAGTGCCCTTGCTATTATCCAGTCTGTGAATATGTTGTTGTTTGGTTTTGGTTCTAGGGCATTTGCTCTCCCAGAATAATGAACTTTATAGCCGCATTCAATTAGTTTTTGTTCAAAAGCTCTTTGCGAACTTTCGCTAGGGTGGTAAAAGTGCTTTTCTATGTCTAGTTCTTCTGTGCTGCAATTCCAGTCTAGCCGCCGCGTTATTTCAAAGCGCAAATAGGTTTCTATTGCGGCTATGCTAAGTCTGGAGCGAATCCTATGCTCATACCTGTAAAAGTCGCTTATGCGCTTAAAGGAAAAGCCGTCTATGCAAAAATATGCCTTTTTCATCACTACCTCACATTTTATTCCTAAAATGTTAGACGTAGTTCAGAGCAAAAAAAATCCTAAAATCGTAATTATGCAACAGATAGTTGCATAATTATGCATTTTTTTACATTTTTACGTTTTTTGCGTTGTTTTTTGCGTTATATTTTCTTGCAAACAGACAACCTTAAAGAACCAGCTGCACAGCGGTACCCCTAAAATTAGCCCCCACACACCGAATAATTTTCCGAATATGGTTAAAACTCCCAAAATGATAACAGGATTCATGTGCATATGAGAGCCATAAATGCGCGGATTTAAAATATAGGCTTCTATGGCGTGTATAATGGCTATTAGACCTATTGCCATAAGCATTAAAAAAGGCCCGTTGTGCTGCAAAGCCACCATGCATATTGGCACAGAAGATATAAACACCCCAGCTATGGGCACAAAGCTGCACAAGAACACTGTTGAAATCAAGAATGCCGAAAATTTTCCAATACCCAGCAACCAAAGCCCGATTCCGGTTAAAAGCCCGTTTATCACGGCTATAAAAAATTGAGCTTCTAAAGCCTTTCCAAGTATTACCGAGAATTGAGTTATGCTGGGTTTAATTTCGTGAAAAACAAAGGCTATGCGCGAGCGTTCAAGCCTTCCGAACATACGGGTTAATCGCGGGTAGTCTAAAATTATCAAGAATGAGAATAGCATGGATAATAAAAAGGAACTAGCTATACCTATCAACTTTCCAGAATATAGCAACACGGCAGAGAGATTTTTTTTGATGTTGCCGGAGTTTTCCACAGTGGGCAAATCAAAACTTTGCTGCAAAATCAAAAGTGTTGGAGATTTTGTTCTGGAATTTTCCAAATTGGCGTAGTTTTCAATATCCGAGAGCATTTGGCCAAAAGCGGGGAAAGATTCTGCCAAATTATTTAATTGGCTATCAAATGCAACTATATAGCTATCGAAATTGTATATAAAAGATTTGGTTTGTATTTTAACTTCTGTTGCTAAAAAGTATATGGTTCCGCTTATCAAAATCAGCATGGATATACCTATTAGGCAGGTTCTAATCCTGCGGTTTCTTATTTTTTGCTTTAATCTTTCGCCCAAACTGTATTGCACAAAAGAAAATACGAATGTGAGGAATATCAGCAAAAAGAATGAACGCAACCAGAAAATGAGCAAAACCAAGAGAACCCACATAGCAATTTTGGTGAACTGCGGGTACTTTGATACAAGTCCGGGTGGCGTTGAGTTTGGCATTTCGGGTTAATGTAGAAAATTTTGTCTGACGTTTAATAGAATATAAACGAGAACACGGCATCTGCTAAAATTATTGCTGTTATGGAAAATACAACGCACTTGGTTGTTGCAACCCCAACCGCATCTGCGCCGCCGCGCACAGAGAGGCCTTTTGAAACGGCAATCAAAGATATTAGCCACCCGAAAATCAAACCTTTGAAAAGTGATTTAACCAAAATAATTATTGAAAGAGCCTCTCTTAGCTCAGATAAAAACAGCGAAGTTGGAAGCCCAATGTAGAGAGTGGCAATTAAATAGCCCGCAAAGCAACCCGCAATATCTGCGAGCATGGTTAGCAGGGGAGTTGATATGCTCATAGCTTGGAAACGAGGCAGCACAAGATATTGAACAGGATGAATACCCATAACCCTCAGAGCTTTTACCTCTTCTTGAACAACCATAGAAGCTATTTCTGCTGTTATTGAAGAACCAGAACGGCCTGCCAAAATAATTGCGGTTATGAGCGGGCCAATTTCCATAAACATAGTTACCGCCACGCCTCTAACCAAATAAACGCCAGCCCCCAAAGTTTCTAACTGAACCGCAGACTGAAAAGAAAGAGTTATGCCAACTAGAAAAGTCAAAAGAAAAACTATTGTGGTTGCCGTGCTCCCAAGCCTTATCATTTGAAGCGAAAGCGCACCTTTAAAAGGCAGGCGCATTTTATCAAAACGCCCAAGTGTGCTCCAATATATGGATTCACTCAAAAGATAGGTTATTTGCCTAAGCTCATAATACAACGCATAAACAGCCTCGCCAGATTTTTCAATAAATCCCACAGGCCACTCCCTAATTTCCCTTTATAACGGTATCCTTAGCCAGAACAACAACCCCAGACTCGGTTAAATGGAACATCGCTCCGTCTCGGTCTAGATTGTAGCCTATTTCAAAACCCGCCGGAACGTGGATATCTTTTTCAATGATCGCTTTGCGGATTTTTGCGCCGGGTGCTATCGTTACACCGGGGAAAATTATGGAATCTTCTACCAAGGCATCTTTTTGAACTGTGACGCTTGGGCTAAGTACAGAATGTATAACTTCGCCGCCGCTTATTATGCAGCCCGCCGAAACAACCGAATTTATGGCAGTGCCCTGATTTTCGGTATTGCTAGAAAATTTTGCTGGTGGTCTATTCCAGTTGTAAGTGCGAATAGGCCAAGCTTCGTTGTAAAGGTCAAATACGGGTTCTGGTGCGCATATATCCATATTTGCTTCGTAAAAAGCATCTAAGGTTCCAACATCTTTCCAATAGCCTTTTGTTTTTGGCAACTCGCCTTTCACTAAATTGGTTGTGAAATCGTAAACATAAACAGGATATTCTGGATATAGATAAGGCAGAATGTTATGCCCAAAATCTGTGGCTTTTGGGTTGTTGTGGTGAATTTCCAAAAGCTGGCGCACTAAAAATTTACTTGAGAAAAGATAGTTGCCCATGCTCGCGAGGCACCACCCTGAGCGCCAAGGTATTTGCTTTGGGTTTTGTTTTGGTTTTTCTTCAAAGCCTATCATGCGACCATCATCATTTACTTCTATAATGCCAAACTCGTGTGCTTCTTTTACAGGAACCGGAATGGCGGCTACTGTTAATTGAGCTTGATGGCTCACGTGAAAATCAACCATTTGATTAACGTCCATTTTATATATGTGGTCGCCGCCAAATATGGCTACCAAGTCTGGGCGTTCATCTGTTATTAAATTTATGTTTTGAAATATGGCATCGCTTGTGCCTCTGTACCAGTCGTTTCCGGTGCGCATTTGTGCGGGAACCAAATCCACATATTGCCCAGTGCTTGGGTTAAGGCTCCAAGCCGCCGAAACGTGTTTGTTTAGCGAATCTGATTTGAACTGCGTTAGAATTTTTATTTTGAACACGCCGCTATTTATGAAATTGTTGAGCACAAAGTCTATTATTCGGTAAATGCCGCCAAAATGCACAGCCGGTTTTGCGCGGTCGCGTGTTAAGGGCGAAAGCCTACTACCTTGACCTCCTGCCATAATCATGCAGAGAATATTTTTATCGTGTCTCCGAGAACTTGAACTCATAGTATTAATATAGTAAATTCCCCCCTTATATAGAAAATGATTCTATATCCAAATAAAAATCTCCCTTGAAGGGTAAATCTTCCAAGCTGGGGGTGGCGGCGAAGGTTTGGCTGTTTTTTTGCCTGACAATTTTTGCGAGGGCCTCTCTCCTTGAGCGGTCAAGTTCGGCAAAAACATCGTCTAAAAGCAAAATAGGGTTTGTTCCAGAATAATTTTCTATTATCTCGGCACTAGCGAATTTCATTGAGAGAGCTATGGAGCGACACTGCCCCTGCGAGCCAAAATCCCGCATGGAATGTCCCCCAATCAAAAGCTCTATATCGTCTCTATGTGGGCCAATTAGCGTGGTTCCCGCCGCTCTTTCTGCGCTGGATTTTTCGCTCAGGTTTTTTAAAAAACTCTCTTTATCCATAGCCCTTGTGTAAGAAAATTTTATTTCCTCTGCATTGTCAGATAAAACTTGGTAAAAATTATTTACATGAGGTTCCAATATTTTGCACAAAAATCCTCTCTCTTCCCAAACTAAAACGGCGAGCGAAGCGAGCTGTTCCGTTAAAGCCTCAAACAGATAGTCTCCACCCACGGCAGAACCTTCTAAATTATCCTTTAGCCAGCGGTTTCTCTGCTGCAAAACTCTGCGGTATCTGCGCAGCAAATCCAAATTGCTCTTTTTGTAAAAACATAAAAGCTCGTCTATAAAATTTCGCCTCGCTTCTGGGGCACCTCTTGCGAGTTGCATATCTTCGGGAGAGATAAGAACAAGGGGCGCGGAACCGAACAATGCTCCTGCCCTACGAAATTCCTTTCCGTTTAATTTTCCTCTTGTGCTGGAATTTTCCACTTGAATTGCAGCTTCGCAGTCCGTGGTTTTTGCCCTTAAAACAAAATTGCTCATATTCCAGTTTATGGCTTCTTGCAAAGTTTTTGTTCTAAAAGAAAATCCTTGGCAAATAATGTGTATTGCTTCTAGCAAATTGGTTTTTCCGCAACCGTTTTTTCCGCTGATAACAGTTATTCCGCCATTAAATTCCAAAGAAAATTCTTTTAAATTTCTAAAACCAGACTGTGAAAGGGAGAGAAGCATTAATCGCTCTCTTTACTTGCCGCTATGGATACTTTTTTCACCCTTGCCAAATTGCACTGATCCAAAATATCAACGATTTTCCCGCCCGGTGCTTCTCTGTCTGCTACGATTATTGCTGCGCGGTCGGGTTTTTCGGCTACCATCTGTTGCAAAATAGTTTTCAATGTTCTTAAATCAACTTGGCCTTCGTTTATGTGAATTGTCCCTTCGCGGCTAAGTCCAATCAAAATGCTTTCCCTCGCAAGTTCTTCGGCAGAACTCGCTTTGGGTTTGTTCACGTCAACTCCAGTTTCCCTTACAAAGGAGCTTGTCACAACAAAAAATATCAGCAGAATAAAAACCATATCCAGCATAGGGGCAATGTCTATGCCACTGGAGTTATCTTTATTTTTATATTTCTTTGCAAAACTCATTTTTTTATCCCTCATTTAAGAGTTAAATAAGAACAACATAATATCGCCATCTTGAACTTCGTAATCTTTGCCTTCTGTTCGCAAATGCCCTGCATCTTTGGCGGCATTCAGCGATCCGTATTTTTCAAAATCCGAGTACGAAAGAGTTTCTGCTCTAATAAAACCTTTTTCAAAATCTGTGTGTATAACGCCGGCACAAGCTGGGGCCTTCCAACCCTTGTGGAATGTCCAAGCACGAACTTCCTTTTCTCCCGCGGTGAAAAATGTGCGCAGTCCGAGTATTCCATAACCTTTTTTAATAACTTGGTCTAATCCGCTTTCTGCCATTCCGAGTTCTTTTAAAAATTCTGTTTTTTCTGCCTGCTCCATTTCTGCGAGTTCTTCTTCAACTTTTCCACAGATGATAACCATATCTTGTTTGCGCTCGTCTGCATATTTTTTTAGCTGCTCGGTGTAGGCATTGCCTTTTATCACATCGCTTTCGCTCACATTTGCGCAATAGAAAATAGGTTTTGCAGTTAAGAGAGCAAGCTCAAAAAGAATTTCTTCGGTTGCTTCGTTTTTCTCAATTTCCCTCGCTGGCTTTCCCGTGCCCAAATGCTTTGCAAGAGCTTCGCAAGCGGCTAATTTTTCTTTTGCCTTTGCGGTTCCTATTCTCGCATTTTTGGTTTCTTGAGCGAGGCGTTTTTCCACACTTTCCAAATCTTTCAATATGAGTTCTGTTTCTATAATCTCAACATCTCTGAGCGGATTAACAACTTCGTGCACGTGTATAATATTTTCGTCATCAAAGCAACGAACCACTTCCATAATGGCTTCGCATTCTCTTATGTGCGTTAAAAACTGGTTGCCAAGCCCCTCGCCCTGCGAGGCTCCCTTAACAAGCCCTGCAATATCCACAAACTGAGTGACCGCAGGAACAATGCTACGCGGGTTGTAAGCCTTGACAAGGGTATCCAAGCGTTTATCCGGCACGCTCACCATTCCCACATTTGGGTTTATGGTGCAAAAGGGGTAATTCGCGCTCTCTGCGCCCGCATTTGTTATCGCATTAAATATAGTGCTTTTGCCCACATTGGGCAGACCTACTATTCCACATTTAAATCCCATAAGAAAGTAAATTTAGTAAATGCTGATTAATTTTCTTTGGGACAAGGGATATGGGATAAGGGATATGAATATGCAAAAATCCTGTCCCTAGTCCCTAGTCCCTAGTCCCAGAGCACTTGAATGTGAGTTAATCAGTGGCTACTATATAAACTCCGCGAGTGCAGTCCACCTATGCCGCTCTCTATTGTTGCGAACCGCAGTTTCCAAAGAACCCTGACTTGCCAAAATCCAAATATTTTCCTTTGCTCTGGTGACGGCTGTGTATAGCAAATTTCTTTGCAGCATAATGGAGTGGGTATAGTCCAGCACAACCGCCACGGATTTATATTCACTGCCTTGGCTTTTATGAACGGTGCAGGCATAGGCAAGGGTTAAATGCTCAAATTCATCGCCTTCTATGGTTATTGTTTTGCCTTCAAAATCCGCTTCTATTTTTTTTGCAGTTGGCATAACACGAATTATGCGCCCCAAGTCTCCGTTGAAAATATCTTTTTCATAATTGTTTTTAAGTTGCATAACGGGGTCGCCAATTTGCCAGTGGATATTTCTGTAATCAAAACCGTAAGCGTTGAAGTTGAGTATCTTTTGCATAAAGGCGTTCAGGCTTTGGGTTCCCAGAGTTCCTTTGTGCATAGGGGTTAAAACTTGCAGTTCGCCATTTTTTGAAAGCCTGTGCAAAATGGAAAGAGCTTCTTCTGAATTTTGATAAGGCATATAGTGAAAGTGCGAGCCGTTTTGCAAATTTGGCACCAAGCCCGCTAAAATCCTGTGCGCATTTTCTGCAATATCGCTGGATTCTCCCTGCCTGTAAATTTTGGAAAGCCTTGCCTGCGCAACTTCTTTGCAAGAGAGAATTTCTCTAAGCACATTGCCGGGGCCAACGCTTGGCAACTGGTCTGCATCGCCGATTAAAATCAACTGAGTGCCGGGTCTTAGAGCGCGCATTAAATCTGCGGCAAGCTCGTTGTCTAGCATTGAGCTTTCGTCTATAATAACAACGTTTGCATCTAGAGGGTTCATTTCGTTTTTGTAAAAAAGTCCAGAAATTGGATCTATTTCCAATAGGCGGTGAATGGTACTCGCTTTAAAGTGGCAAACCTCCGCCATTCGGCGAGCTGCGCGTCCTGTGGGCGCAGCGAGCATCACTTTCTTTTTTTGCAAATTCAAAATATGCAATATGCCTTTCAATATCGTGGTTTTGCCTGTTCCTGGCCCTCCAGTTATAACAAAGAACATATTTGAAACAGCATCTTTAATGGCTTTTAATTGTTCGTTGCTATAAGAAATTTCAAGGCTGCTCGCTGCTGCGTTTATTTCTGCATCGCTGTGCAAAGCCTCTAACTCTCCAAAATTCAAAGCTCTACGGATAAACGTTCCTATATATTTTTCCGCTTCGTAAAGTTCTGGCAACCACACACGTTCCTGTTGAGAAATTACTTTGCCCTCTTTTTTCAAATCGGAGAGTGCGGAATATAAATAATCAAAAATATCATCATCTGGAAAATTCGGAGTTATTCTCAAAAAATTAAGAGCGTTTTGCAATAAATTTTCGGGAGGCATAAATGAATGTCCGCCATCGTATTTAGCTTCTCTTAAAACGTGCAAAATTGCGGCGCGCAGCCTTAGCCCAGAACTCTCCTCAAAGCCTATTTTTTTTGCGGCATTGTCTGCTATTTCAAAAGGATAGGCAAAAGGTTCTTCGCAAAGAGTATAAGGATTTTCGCTTACTATATCTTCTGTTTGCATTTTGTACAAATTCCAAGCGAGCATAGCTTTTGCGCCAGTGAATCCGAGTTTGTAGAGGAATAGCAGAGATTTTCTGCTCTCCTGCTGCATTCCCCAATCGTCTATGAATTTCTCAAGCCGCTTTCCGCTCAATCCTTTTACCGCGCCTCGCAGTTGCATGGGATTTGTGTCTAAAATTTTTGGCAAATTTTCCCCAAAAACCCCAACCAATTTTTCCGCTGTTTTTTCCCCTATGCCCGTAAAAATTCCGCTTGCCAAATACTCTATCAAGCCATTTTCTCCCTCTGGCTGCAAAACCTCGCAATTCGTCACGGCAAACTGCTTTCCAAATTTAGGATGCTCGCTCCACTCCCCCGTTAAACGAACCCTTTCCCCCGCGTGAACGGGCAAAAAATTACCCGCCGCTGTTTCTGTTTGTTTGCCATTTTTTATGCGCACAACAGAAAACCCATTTCGCTCGTTTGAAAAAACTACGGAAGATACGGTACATTCTAAGGTTTCTGGCATTTCCACTCAATATGCTGAGCGGGTTTGTTTGCGGAAGTGATTTTCAATATCGGCTGAAGTATAGCCTTTTTTCATAAGGTCTAGAATTTCGTCTAGTCTTTCATCGCGAGCTTCCTCGCACCTAACCGCAATAGCTTCATCTATATTCCATTCCCCAAATATCATATTCTCTACCTCCGAGCTGTGCCTCTCTAGGAAAGATACTAAAATATTTTTGCTTATGCAAGTCTTCACCGTCAATTTAATGGCATCGCGAAGTTCCATAGACTTTAAATTCTCTTTTATCTCTGCTATGAACTCCTCGTAACCACTTAAAACAGGGCTTTTGACTGCCATATTCGTATTGTGACCCTTATTTATGTTATAGACCCTTACCACAAGCTCCAAATATAAATCGGGGGTTTTAGACTTGAAGGAATCGGATAATTTAAGCTCCTTGTAATCGGGAAATTTTTTATCTCCGTTGTACAGAACAATGAATTCGGGGGCAGGTATCATTATCCTTTTCTGCTTGTAAAGATTTTTCCTGTCAACTATCATATCGTATTCTGCCGACAAATAACGAAGCATTCTAAGCGGCATATTGTTGTTGATTGAAGATTGGTGTGCCTGTTGCGCAACCGATATGTTTGAGGATGCTATCATTTTATTTTCTCAATTTAAAAAATTTTGTTCATTGCGCTGTTAAAATTTGATTGTTGAATAAGATAAATTTATTCCATATCCGAATT
>Ga0268262_10004847_pt1 | contig 13655 bp, 14 predicted proteins | sample TergutNc150P3_FD_190354 | JGI IMG/M metagenome (GOLD analysis project Ga0268262, IMG submission 190354) | Nasutitermes corniger P3 segment gut microbial community from laboratory colony in Florida, USA - Nc150 P3 (SPAdes) (version 2) | ecosystem: Host-associated > Arthropoda: Insects >... | reverse complement strand
AAGTTATAGGGCTTATACCCGGAATTCAAAAAAAAGAAATGGAAGATATAATCGTTAAAACCTGCGCAAAAGCGGGAATGAAAGACGGTTATATTCGCCCCATAATAAGCCGCGGAATAGGAGATTTGGGCTTAAATCCCTATCTCTGCAAAAAACCAAATATTATATGCATTGTGGATAACATTTCTCTTTACCCACCCGAAGATTATGAAAACGGATTGAAAATAATAACGGTTGCAACTCATCGCAATTATAACGAGAGCCTCAACCCAAGGGTCAAGTCTTTAAATTATTTGAACAATATAATGGCAAAAATTGAAGCCGTGCAAAGCGGGGTTAAAGAGGCTCTGCTCCTGAATCCTCTCGGCTACGTTGCCGAATGCACGGGAGATAATTTGTTCATAGTTCGCAAGGGAAAAATTTACACACCATCTGTGCAAAGCGGTTCTTTGGATGGCATAACAGCAGCAGCAGTTGCCGAGCTTGCGGTGAAGAGAGGTTTTGAAGTTATACCCGGACTTATGAGCCGCTTTGATATTTGGACATCAGACGAATGTTGGCTAACCGGAACCGCAGCAGAAATGATTCCCGTGACAAGCGTTGATGCCCGCCTTATAGGAGATGGAAAAGTTGGTCCTGTTTACAAACAACTTTTGGCAGACTTCAAGCATCTCACTGAGACCACTGGAACTCCCATAGTCTAGGTTACTATATTACCCTAGATGCTTGACTTTTATCCAATACACATATATTACCCGCTCGAAGAAGCGGAAAAGAAGTACAGAGAAGGTACTCTGAAACAAACAGAGAATTACCTGCTTGCCTTTGTTGAAAGGCATTTGGAAGAAATTATGGATTTAGCAAACGATAGCGGAAATGCAAATGACGAAGATATTATAGATGCTGTGAAAGGTGAAATTCTAGCAAGAGGCTCTATACAGCCAGCAGCCGAGCTTGCAGATATAATAAAGGAAATAAATAAGGAAATTTGGTATAGAGGCGAATTGGCAAATCAAAGCCAGAACCCAAAAGAAATAGCAGAGCAGTGGCAAGCGGAATACGCAGCCAAATGGCACGAAGCCAGACTCTTTGAAGCTTTTGTTGTTTTGGAGCATTGTACAAATACGGTGCTAGCAAAATTCAGTGGGGTTCGCTAGTGACTATATCTGTGGAAAATCTATACTTCAAGGATTTGAGCCAATATCAAACTCTTTCCACTCAGGAAGAGCAGGCTCTTATACAGATACTCCGCGATACCGGCAAAAAAAATATCCACAACGCAGCTCTTCGCAAACTTATATGCGGCAACCTGCGATTTGTGGTGAGCGTAGCCCGCAAATATCAAGGAAGAGGGCTTAGTCTGCTAGATTTGATAAACGAAGGTAATTTGGGACTTTTTAAAGCAGCGCTTCGCTTTGATTGCGCAAAAGATATTCGCTTTATAAGTTACGCGGTGTGGTGGATAAGGCAGGCAATTCAAAAAGCCATTTTTGAGAGAATTGGAGTAATGAGAATCCCGCCAAACAAGCTGATACTTGTGAACCGTTTTAAAAAAGCTTTATCCAGCAACCTCGGTGATTACGAAAAAACATTCAGCATTCCAGAATTCAAAGATAGCGAAAAAGACATAATAGACATAATGGAAAAAATGATGGAAATTTCGCTAGATGCTCCATCAAATGATGACCCCAGCTCTGATAATGTTGGAACGCTTTTAGATGTTTTGGAAGGAAACACAGACAACCAAGACGATTTTATGAGAGAAGCCGAATTGCACAATATGGTAAGCGATGTGCTCTCTAAATTGCCAACCAAAGAAAGCGAAATTCTCCGTATGTTCTACGGCATAGATTCAGCAGAAGATAGTACCTTGCGGGGTATTGGCGAAGATATGCGGCTCTCGCGTGAAAAAGTGAGGCAAATAAAAAATAAGGCAATTCGCAGAATGCAGAAAAATAAAGAATTGCACGAAAATTTAAAGGATTTCTTTTATTAACAGACAATGAAAAAATATTTAACAGATAAAAAATATTTAATCATTGCAGCAGGTGCAGTTTTAATAGTTACAATTATTTTGCTTATTATTTTTAGCGGCGGTTCAATAAAAGTTTCTGCTATTCCTTTTGGGTTGCCTCCCAAAACAAAAATCCCCATCGGTGAAAAAGCAAAATTTCCGCAAACGCCGCTAGGAGCAGAAACAGATTTGCAACGCGCAAACGATTTGCGAATGGCAGGTGCCTTAGCAGCAGCCCAAGATTACTACGAAAACATATTGCTTAAATATCCGAATTTGCCCATAGCGCTTTTTGGCGCAGCATATTCCATTATAGCGCAAGATACCATTTCTGCGGCGAAAATCGCAAAAACAAAAAGTTTAATAGAAAGCCTTGCACAACAAATGCCAGGTTCTGTGTGGGTGCGATTGCTGCTAACTTTTTCCATGGAACGCGAAGGCAATTTAAATTACGCACTGGATATGGCATCTGAGCTTGCTTACGATTCTCCTGCATTCTCCGAAGCGAGACTGAGATATTCCGAACTGCTTTTGAAAACTAACCAACCTGCCAAGGCTGCAAATGAAGCCAGAGCGGCAATTTCAATATCTGCGGGTTTAGATGCAAGAGCTTATGCAAACCTAGCTTTTGCCCTGCACAAAATGGGAAATATAGATGAATGTTCCGAGCTTGTGAGCTACGCCCTGCCGAGATTTCCTTCGCAAACAGGACTTTTGCTTTTGCACGGTTATTTGAATGAATATTCCAGAAACTTTGACATTGCATTAGGCGATTACAGAAAAATTTTAGTATTGAAACCAGGAGATGTAAACGCCTTGAACGCCATTGCTACCTTGGGTGAAAAAATTCCGCCTCAAATGGATGCCACCGCAAATTACCAAGGCGGTTTATCTTTGAAAGACCATGCAAGAGAAGCTGCAAAAATACTTTTGCCTTTAATAGACGAATACCCAGAAAATTTGCCTCTTCGCGAAGCACTGGGAAAAATTTACCTAAAATCCAGATTAATGCAAGAAGCCCGCGCCCAGTTTTCTGAAATTTATTCGCAAGATTTTGAATACCCAAACATTAAAAAACTTTTGGAAGAATCTTCCGAGGAACAATATAAATCCATATCTCTATCGCCTGCACTGTATAACAAAGATTTAACAGATTCGCTAGCAAAAACATTTGCTTCGCTACGCAAAAGCGAAAAACTGGATAACGATTATCTAGGTCACTATTTGGTGCATTACGGTTCAACGCTAAAGGAATTTTTTTCAAAATATTCCATAACAAAATTTAAGAAAATAGATGAAAGAACTTTTGTTGAAAAATACAGCATAGAATCTTTTACTTATGAAAATACAATTTTCTTTGATTCAAAAAAAACATTCTACGCGGTTCGCTCTGTTATAACAGATTTTTCCGAAGCTGGTTCCTTTAATTACATTCAAGATTTATTCGGGCATTTTTTGAAAAAAGAAACCGAAACCCTAGGCGAGGGCACAATTTCAGAATCTAGAGAATGCTATGGAGATAAATGGAACGGCGTTGTGTGGACATCGAGAGATAATTTTGAAATTTTAATAAACGGCAACAAAAACCCCAGAACTATTTACGTTGTAAGGCTACACGCAAAGCGTTTTCCCGATACAGGCAATTTGTGTTTTTATGTGGGGATGGCATTGGATAGAACTAGGGCGTTTAGATAGCAAAATTCAGTCTTTCACGCAACGGACGCTAAACAAGTTGTTGTGCTTGCTGCTGAAGTACCTGAGGACATTATCTCTGTGGAAATACATGCTTCGGAGATAGGCGTCGCTGGTACTTGCCTCAGTAGCACTCCACCAAAGACCGTAGTTACCGATATTGTTGAAACTACCAGCTGAATTGCCGTAGCCACCCGGCAGAGCCGAAAAGTCATATATGTCATCGTCAGTCGCTCTCAAATACTTGCCTGCGGTAGCATCGCCACCTGCTAAATTCACAAGAGTCTGCCATTCAGCATCGGTTGGCAAATGCCAACCTTTTGGGCAAACTGCATTTGCCGTGCACCAATCATATAATCTCCCGTATTCATTGCAGTTGGCAGGCTCATTGTCATAGCAATAGCTACCTTTAACATCGCAGTTCAAATTCTCAGCCATCCAAGTTTGTTTATCTATTTCAACGATTCTATAACCGCTTATATCGCAGGAATAACTACCAACACCAACACAATCCACAGAGCTTGACGAAGGCACCACCGCAGAGCTTGATGAAGACACCCTCGCAGAGCTTAACGAAGGCACCCTTGCAGAGCTTGAACTTGGTGCTTCTGAGAAACATCTTTTAGAATTAACGCTCTTCTCATCCCAGCAATTGTCACGCTCTACTTCCGTGCAAGAAAAAAACATAGAAATGCAAAACATCGTTGCAAATGAAAAAATACGGTTCATGGAGTTAATATAGTAAACAAGTGTTTACTATATTTTCTCTTAGAATGACTTTTATACCCATAATAATTCTCTTTTCGCTCACAATGCTTTGGGCGCAGCCTGCGGAGCAACAGAGCGAGGCAGATAAACGCAAGGAATTGCTCGGTAATGTGAACATTTCACGGGTTAATTCTATGGACGAAGTTAAAGGCTCATATAAAAGCCCCAAAAAAGCCATGTTCATGTCTTTGCTCTTGCCTGGTTCGGGGCAAATGTATGTGGGTGGGCAGTCTCGCTACGTTAGAGGCACCTTTTATTTGGCAGAAGAAATTGCCCTAATATCTGGTTTATATTACCATTCCATATATAAATACGATGAACAGGTAAAAAAATATAAAGACTTTGCAAATGCGAATTTTAGCATATCTGAATATGAAAACGCAATGAACGGTATTTACAATTCAATGTACCCAGAAAACTTGAAAAATCTTTACGGCACAGAAAGAGAAGACTACTGCAAAGCCTTGTTTTATGGAAAAGCCGATGTTATCGCTTCTTGCGTTAAGGATTTTGGAAAAAACGCATCAATTGCAATTTATCAAAACAACAACAGCGCAGCCTATTACCGAGTTATAGCAAATGAAAATTTTATACTTGGTTGGGCAGACGCAAAGAAAAGTGATTATGTGGAACCAAATTTAAATCAAGAACATCCAAAATACATAAAACTTGGAAGCTCCGCAAAGTACGATGAATACATTGACATACGAAAAAAAGCAAACAATTTGGCAGACAGGCAAGCTATTTTTTTAGGAGTAATAATTTTAAACCATATAGTTTCTGCCATAGATGCCGCACTCTCTGCAAACGCTCACAACAGCAGTTTGTACGAAGAAAAGATTTCTTTTTTGGATAGAATAAGGCTTGGAAGCGATTTTCAAATTGGCGATAATTTTAGAGCCGGAGTGGGGCTTAGAGTTGGTTTCTAGGATATTTTTCATTTTGCTGATTGGAGTTCAGATAGCTTTCTCCCAAACGGTTATTTCCGTTGATGAAAATTTATCTCGCAATCGGGATAAAAACCTTGCTTTGGCGATGGGGGCTTCTGCTGTGCTACCTGGAGCGGGGCATTTTTATTTGGGCAATAATTCAAGGGCTTTGGCGTTTTTTTGGATAGATGCAGCTCTGTGGTTTTCTGCTGGCACAACTTGGTTTTATGGAGATGACCAATTAAAAAGCGCAAGGGGTTATGCGGTTAAATATGCGGGTGCGGCAGGTGCGCCCAAAGACCTAACTTTTTTGACAATCGTTGGAAATTATAGAAGCAGAGGCGGTTCCCTTTATCAAAACTCAAATCCAAGCAACGACGAAGATTACAACCAAGCAATGCTCAGGGCTGGGCGCGAAATAGATTCCGAATATCCTTATGAACCCGGCTATATTTGGGACTGGGGTTCAAGCGATAACCCAGAAACAACCGAGAGGATGAAAACCTATAATGAAATGCTAAAGCGTCACCGAATTGCAAAAATAGCCTTCCAAGTTTCCATAGGTGCTATGGCTTTAAACAGAGTTTTGGCTATTTTAGATGCAATGCGGCTTTACAAGCAAACATCGGCAAATTTTTCTCATTTGCATATCACGCCTCTGGCAACACCCAGACATTCAGGAATTTTTGTGAACTATGAGTTTTGAAAACCCCTTACTCTCCGTACGTAATTTATCCATAGCTTTTGGCAGCACCCAAGTTACGCACAATGTTTCTTTTGATATAATGAACGGAGAAATTTTTGCCATTATGGGAGAATCTGGCAGCGGAAAAACCGTGAGCGCAATGGCAATTCCAAGGCTGCTCCCCTGCCCCAGCGCAAAAATAGCGAGCGGCGAAATTATTTTTGAAGGCAAAAACACTTTGGAATCAGAAGACATTGAAAGCATAAGAGGCAGCCGAATAGGTTGCGTTTTTCAGGAACCCATGCAAGCCTTGAATCCGGTTGTCTCCATTGGCTCCCAGCTTTTGGAATCGGTGCGTTTTATGCGGGGAGAAGAAAAAACAGCTCGCATAGAAGAGCTTCTAACAAAGTCCGGTTTTAAAGACACAAAAAGAATTTTCAAAAGCTACCCGCACGAAATGAGCGGCGGAATGTTGCAACGCATTGTAATTTGCATGGCTCTCGCACCCAGACCCTCTCTCATAATAGCCGACGAGCCAACAACCGCAATAGATGCCAATCTTCAAATTGCCATTATGGATATTTTAAAAAATTTAAGCTCAGAAGAAAAAGTTGCCGTTCTTTTTATAACACATAACGCACATTTAGCCGCAAGTTATGCCAACAGAATAGCCGTGATGTATAAGGGAAAAATTGTTGAATGCAACACCGCAAGCGAAATTCTAAATTCCCCAAAGCACCCATACACAAAAGCTCTGCTAGACGTTGTGCCAACAAAAGGAAAAACTTTGGCAGATTTAAAACCCATACCTTTTGGAGCGGAGTTCGATGGATAAGGTTTTGGTTGTTAAAAATTTATCTGTTACCTTTCGTTCAAAAGGTGGAATAGTTTATGCGTTGAAGGATGTAAATTTTCATCTCGAAAAAGGCGAGGTTTTGGCTGTTGCTGGGGAGTCTGGAAGTGGCAAGAGTACTATTGCAAATGCTTTGGTTGGGCTTGTGCCGTGGGAAAAGGGCGGAACTTATGAACTTTTTGGCGAAAATATAAATCCTTACAAAAAAAAATCATTTTCCGCTGTTCGCAGTAAAGTGCAAATGGCTTTTCAAGACCCTTATTCTTCGCTAAACCCAAGATGCACAGTTTTGGAAATTGTATCTGCCCCACTGCTAGCTAGGAGAATTTCAAAAAGCGAAGCAACAGCAAAAACAAAGAAAATCCTAGATTTGGTAGGCTTGTCTAACGCAGATTTAAATAAATTCCCGCACGCATTTTCCGGCGGTCAAAGGCAGCGAATAGGCTTGGCTCGCGCCCTTGTGCTTGAACCCAAAATTCTGATTTGCGATGAAATTACATCTGCTCTTGACGTAAGCGTTCAAGCCCAAATTTTGCATCTTTTGGACGATTTGCAAAGAGAATTGAACCTCTCTTTGCTCTTTATTTCCCACGATATTGCTGTTATGGAGATAATCGCGAAGAGGGTTATGGTGGTTAGGGGCGGGGAAATTTTTTCTATATTTACCCCCAACCTATGACCCACAGCTCCAAAACCCAGTTTGTAATGTTGTTCCTATGCGTTATCGTTGCGTTTGCGCAGGGAAAGCCGAAAATTGCGTTTTATATTGCCAGCGATAAGTTAAAACTAGAAGAAAAGAACATCTTGGTGCGTAAGTTCTTAAGTCCGTTCACAGCGAGTGGAATGTATAGCGTCATAGATAGGAGCGATATCTTCAATCAAAAGGCTACACTGGAAAGGATAAAACAGCACGACGGTTCAGTAAATGAAAAAGAGATATACAAAATAGGTTACGAAGCCGGAGCGAAGTATGTTTGCATGGTAGAACTTGACTATGCCTTAGGTCGGTGGAATATCGGTGCCCGCATGGTTGATGTAGAAACAGCCGAGATTTATCTAGCTCAGGGGGAGACAGATATCAAAGGAATGTTAGAAGACGCAGATTTCAGCGGTGCAGCTAAGGTAGTTTTTGACCAGATACACGGTAAAAATTCGGGAGGCGGTTCAAGCAGTAATGTGCCGCAAACTCAACAGTCGAGTAAGGATGAAAATGGAACGTTTACCGATAGTAGAGATGGGAAAACATACAAAATTGTGACGATTGGTAGGAAAAAGTGGATGGCAGAGAATTTGAATTATCAACCACAATCGGGTAATTCTTGGTGTTATGATAATAATAATTCCAACTGCGATAAATACGGTAGGTTGTATGATTGGAAAACGGCAATGACGGTGTGTCCAGAGGGATGGTATTTGCCGTCTCGTAGGGAATGGGATAATTTAGGGGAGACAGTGGGAGGTAAAAAGAAAATAATTCATATGACAGAAAAAATTTATTGGTACGGTGCTGGCAAGAAATTGAAAAAATTATACGGTTGGAATGATTATAAAGGACAAAGCGGTAACGGTACTAACGAATACGGATTTTCGGCATTGCCTAGCGGTAGCGGCAGTTGGAACTTAAAATTCAAAGATGCAAGTGAAATACTCCTTGGAGGTGGCACTAGCGAATGGAGTTTCAGTGGAATTGGCGAATTTGGTCAGTGGTGGACAGATGAGAAAGACAAAGACAATTTCAAAGGTATTTATCTTTATACACGGTTAATAAATAACAGCGAAGATTCTATGATTGAACGCATCGTATATTGGTCTAATGGATTATCTGTTCGTTGCGTCAATTAAGGCAACCATTGGTTGCCTTAATTTCACTTCACCACAAACTTAATGCTCTGCATTCCTCGTGCTTTGGCAAAATACAAGCCGCTTGGGAGTGATAGCTTAACCTTTTCCGAACTGGAAATATTCACGCTTGCCACCTTATTCCCTTTGATGTCAAAAATTTCCACAACACCGCTCAATGCCTGCGCGGATAAATAAGATAGTGGAATATTTGAAATAATGGGAGTTGAATCTTCCTCTGAACTTGAACTCTCTGGAGTTGCATCGGAAGAACTGCTGCTTATATTTGCCACTGCGGAACTGCTGCTTGTTGCTCTGGAAGAACTGGAGTTTGCCCTAGAAGAGCTACTGCTTGCCCTAGATGAACTGCTGCTCACGTTACTGTTACTTGAACTTGCTCTGGAAGAACTGCTGCTCACACTTGCTACAGAAGATGAACTTGGAGTTGGAGTGCTACCACAACCGCCGATAGTCAGCGAGCCGGAGAGATCCGGGGTTGTCCAATTCTTCATACTTGCTGCCGTGGCTGGTCTGCTGTTCTCCTTGAATAATGGCTCGGCATCTGGTGCTTTTTTTCTATGCAAATATTTGTCGGAGAAATCTTTGACGGTGGTGGAGTAGCCACTTGGCCACGCACAGTGAGATTCGGTACCGGTGTTCAACCAACCAAAATTTCCGCCAACACCTAAAGCTTTGTAAACTTCCGCTCCCGAAACCGCCGAGACGTGTGAACCAGGAACGTTTAACCACTGACCAGCAGAGCTGGCGGTTTTATAAACAGCGAGAAAACCGCGTGGTGCTACCAAGGCTACGGCTTCGTGCATATCTATAGGTAGGTTGTTTGGGCTGTTTTGGAATGTGCTAAAATCATCGCCCAGCCAAGGTTGCTCGCCATAAGCAGAACTCGGTGACTGCGAACCATTTGTGCCTCCACCTTGGTCTCTATTGTTATAGGCAACACGCATTGATGCCATGCCACCAGTGCCAGATTCCATAGGCATCGTAAGTGCCACGCGCTGGTCTAATACACCTCCCACGAAAGCACCTTTGCCATCACGTGAGCAACCTGTCACACCGATTTTGGTTGGGTCAAAAAGTTTGTCGGGGTCTGCTTCAATAACATCTATAATACGGCTCACACCCCAAGCCCAAGCCGCCAAGTGCCCCGTGGATTTGTTGTTGGTATTAACGGTATAGAACGCACCGCTTTTGGATGCACGGGTTCCGCCACCAACATTGGAGGTTGTATAATTAGCCACAGCTATGCCGTTGCTCGTAAAGTCAGAAGCTGGTACGCCGCTATTATCGTAACGGATTACCAACGGATAAGGTGCGCTTCCGCTGGATGGCATGGTGACGGAGACCGAAAAATTCGCACTGCCCACTTTCACCGAGATAGATGACCTTGATACCGTTCCGGTAACGGAAGCTGGCTTAGGTGGCTTGGTGCCGTAAGTAGTCTTTTCAAGGAGTTTCAAAAGCTCTTGACGTCTCTGTTTCCATTGTTCCTTGGTTGTCATGCGCGAACCGCTCAACATCATAAACGGGTCGGGGAGGTTGGCGTTGGCGGTGGTGAAACTAGTTGGCAGAGTTACCGAAATATCTGCGCCCTCGTTTTCCACACAAGAATTAAACATTTGCTGCCCAAAAGATGCGGAAAAAGCCGCCAATAAAAATAAAAAGCCCAACATAAAAGCTTTCATAAAGACCTCCCATAACCTGATATATCCATAATTATAATATACAATTTTTTTCTACCTTGTGCCTGAGAAATGTCAAATTTACCGATAGTATGTATAGTTGGGCGCCCTAATGTGGGCAAATCTAGCTTATTTAACCGCATTTTGGGGCGGAGAGCCGCCGTTGTGAGCGATAGGGAGGGTGTTACCAGAGACCGCCACTACCAAGAAGCACAATTTCAGGGTAAAAATTTCACGCTTGTGGACACAGGCGGCTTTATGACGGATTTTCAGATAGATGTTTTGGCAGAGTCCGTTAGGGAGCAGATTTTCACAGCGGTGAAAGAAGCGGACTTGATTCTCTTTATGGTGGATGTGAGGGTTGGAATCACAACATTAGACCAGCAATTTGCAAAACTCATTTTAAAAACAGAAAAGCCTGTGATTTTGGTTGCAAACAAAAGCGAAGATGCAATAGAACGTGCAGAAGGCTGGGCATTTTTGCAACTGGGAATGGGCGCACCGAGAACCATAAGTGCATTGACAGGTTATGCGGTTTTAAGTTTGCTAGAAGAAGTTATTTTGCTGCTTCCGAAAAAAGAAAAAACAAAAAATGAACTAAAGCCAATTTCATTTGCGATTTTGGGCAGACCAAATGTTGGCAAGAGTACCTTGCTCAACAAGCTGCTGGGCGAAGAGCGGGTTGTGGTTTCTGAAATCCCCGGCACAACAAGAGATTCAATTGATTGTGAATTTAAATACAACGGAATTAGTTTCAAAGTCACAGATACCGCCGGGCTTCGCAAAAAAGCACGTGTGGCAAAGCATAAAGACGAGGTGGAAATTTTCAGCAATATGCGAACAATGGAAAGCATTCGCCGCTCCGATGTTGTTGTGCTGCTGCTGGATGTAACCAGAGGTTTTGAAATTCAGGATTTGCGCATAATAACGGAAATAAGAAAAGCTGGCAAAGGGCTTATTTTGGCAATAAACAAATGGGATATTTTAGAAAACAAAGATTCCAAAAGTTTTGATTTGATTGTAAAAGACATCAGGGAAAAAGACCCGCTTTTTGAGTGGGTTCCGGTTATATCCATAAGCGCGTTGGAAGGTTTGCGGGTGTTTAGGCTTTTGCAAGAAATTCAAAGGGTTCACGCAAATTGCAAACGAGTTATAGGCAGGGAAAGAGTTGCAGAAACTTTCAAAACCGCCATTGAAAAAAATCCGCATCATTCAAGGAGCGGACATTCCGTTCAGTTGAAAAGAGCCTGCCAAATTTTAACAGACCCTCCCGTGATTACAATAGAAACACCTTACCCCGATTTAGTTGACGAAGCCTATAAAAGATATTTGCTAAAAACTTTCTTTGAAGAATTTGGACTAGCCGGAGCACCGCTCAAACTCAACTTTGACCGCAGCTTGCATTTGCGCACCGATGAAGATTTAGAAAAATTTGGAGAGCGTAGTTTAAAAAATGATATTTCGCCCCGAAGCTAAAAGAGGCACATTGCCTTTCAACTTAACCCAATACGGTTCAAGCGTTTTGGGCGCACCCTTGCTTTACGCTCCTTGCAAAGATAAATGCAGCACTTTGGCAATTGCCGGAATTCACGGCGAAGAAGCCGAAACAACATTTCTTTTGAGCAGAGTGCTAAGGCATTACACAGAACCCTTGCAAAACACAGCTTTTATTCTATGCGCAAATCCAGACGGAGTTTCTCTAGGAACTCGCGGCAACGCAAATGGCGTGGATTTAAACCGCAACTTTCCAACAGCAAACTGGAGTGCAGAAATCACTCTCAGCAAAGCCACTTTGGAAAGCGAAAGAATAACAGAACTCTCTACTGGCAAAAATCCAGCCAGCGAAGCAGAGACCAAATCCCTAATTGAAATAATTCAAAAACTGAAACCCACCGAAATCCTCTCCATTCACAGCCCCCTCTCCTGCGTTGAAGCCCCAAAGCGAAGCCCCTTAGCGGACTTTTTGGCAAATTTGAGCGAAACCGAATACAAAACAGATATAGGCTACCCAACTCCCGGCAGCCTTGGAACCTGGTGCAAGGAAAACTCGGTGCATTGCATCACTTGGGAACTGCCTAGACTTGCGCCGGAGATTTTGTCGCAGAGGTTTGCGGAGAAGTTGGCGGGGTATTTTCTATCTTAGCATTATGATATAACAGAAATCACTGTTTGAGTTACCTTATCCATTTTTCCTTGCTTAATGTGTCCTGCTTTGTAAAGGATGAGTTCTTTATCTGCTGTAAAAAGTTTGTCTGCTTTAATAAAACTTACAATAGGCAAAGAACCTGCTTCAAAATCATTAGGTTCTATTTTTATGGAGAATTCATTTTTTGTAGGTTTACTTGTTATTTGGCATAAAACAACATCACCGTATCCGCAATTCGCTAAAACAAATGCAGGTCTTCGCTTTGTTGCAGATAAATCAGAAAATGGAAAATTCAGTATTACAATATCACCTTTTACAAAGTCTTCCACGCCTCATCCTCGTCTGGAGTGTTCCAATCTTTTGCTAGGGATTTTTCGCTCATAAGCATAGTTTCAGGAATATGTTTGGGCAAAATAATAACTTCCACTATCGGCGATAGCTTGCTGTAATATTCTTTTGGAATATTTATAATTCCATTGCTTATTGCGGTTTCAAATTGAACTGCTTGCATAAAAACCTCAATAACAATATAGAAATAATCGCCACAAATAAGCCTCTCCTTCTGGCTTGTTTAGTATCCTAATAATTTTCTATCTTAACCCATTATGTCATATTCCCCAGTTATAGGCTTAGAGATACATTGCCAGCTTGCAACCAAAACAAAACTTTTTTGCGGCTGCAAGATAGAGGTTAACACAGAGCCTAACAAGCACGTTTGCCCTGTATGCCTTGGGTTTCCGGGTGCTTTGCCCATTCCAAACAAAGAGGCTGTGAACTTAGCCATAAAGCTAGGGCTTGCGCTTAACTGCGAAATAGACAGCCGTGCCCTGTGGACGCGCAAAAATTATTTTTACCCCGATTTGCCAAAGGGCTATCAAATAACGCAAACCGGAGGAATTCCTGTTTACGACCATCCTGTTTGCAAAAAGGGTTATATTGAGATAATCAGCGAAAATGGCGAAAAAAAACGCATAGGCATAACCCGCATACATATAGAAGAAGATGCAGGCAAATTGGTTCACGATTTTT
>Ga0268262_10004846_pt1 | contig 13657 bp, 8 predicted proteins | sample TergutNc150P3_FD_190354 | JGI IMG/M metagenome (GOLD analysis project Ga0268262, IMG submission 190354) | Nasutitermes corniger P3 segment gut microbial community from laboratory colony in Florida, USA - Nc150 P3 (SPAdes) (version 2) | ecosystem: Host-associated > Arthropoda: Insects > Digestive... | reverse complement strand
ACAATATTCTGCTCATGATCAAAAAGAATCGCGCGAGAACTTGTAGTCCCCTGATCCAGCGAAAGAATGTACTTGCCCATAATTCCTCCGGTTACTTAGTCTTCATTACCTCTACGCCGTTCCAGTCAGCGGGCGGCGGCGCGGAAGCGTATTCCACGCATCTTTTATACAGATTGTCAGCGTTAAAATCATCGGGGAGAATATCAAGCGCTTCCTTGAATTTTTGCGCGGCTTCGGTAAAGGAGCGCGCATAATAAAGTTTCATTCCCTGATTATGCAATTGCCACCCTTTCTGCTCCGTCGGCGTAAGAGATTTTTTTACAGTAAAAATTCTTACCCCTTTTGTTTTGCCTTTTACCGCCACAGTGTCCAGAAGTCTGTAAGCCAAACCGGCGTTAGGCGCGGTCTGGCGCAGTTCCTCAAAAAGACTTTCAGAAATTAATATTTCAGAGTGATATGTTTTTGTAAGTCCTTCCATACGAGACGCTAAATTTACCGCGTCTCCGATTACCGTATAATCCATTTTGCGCTCGCTTCCGATGTTGCCGACGGTAACTTCGCCGAAGTTAAGCCCGACGCCGATTTTAAATTCGCACTTGCCAAGCTTGCGCTGGTTTTCGTTGAACTTTAAAACAGCGTCTGACATTTCCAAAGCCGATAAAACCGACTGTAACGCGTCGTCTTCATGTTTTTCGGGAGCGCCCCAAATCGCCATAATCGCATCGCCGATGTATTTATCTACTATTCCCTTTCTGTTGTAGATAATGTCAACCTGTCCCGAAAAATAGCGGTTAAGAGAGTTAACCAAGTCATCGGGAGCCATACCTTCGGAAATTGTAGTAAAGGAGCGGATGTCGGAAAAAAGTATTGAAAGTTTGCGGTTGTCGCCGACAAGCATTTTTTCGGGGGACGCGAAGAATTTTTCGATTACGTTATTGGGCACGTACTTTTGGAAAATTTGGCGGATACGCTCTTCTTTTTTACCCGCAAGAACAGCGTCGAACGCGTAACGTTTTATCTGCGAGTACGCCCTGTTCAATTCTTCCGTCATATTATTGAATGTCTGCGCAAGAATGCCGGTTTCATCGTTATATTCAACCTCAACTTTAGATGAAAGATCCGCCGTCTCAATTATCGATTCCATCGTTGTAACAATCTTTCCCAGGGGATTTGTCAGGCGGCGGGTAACGATAATAAGCATAAACACAGCGATAGCTACTGAAATTCCGAGAGAAATGAAGGTTTGCACCGCAATTATTTCCGCGTCTTCAAAAAATACCCGTTCTTTTTCGCTTATCAAAATATACCAGTTAAAGGGGATAAAATAAAAAGCCTGAAAAATACGCTTTTCGCCGCCGATGGCGGCAGTTTGCAATCCCTGATTTTCATGCTCAAGAAGCTGTAACAGCGCCTTTGACTCGGGAGGCGATAATTTAACCTCGGAAGTAGACATCGCTGTCTTCCCCGTTTTATCTACCGCAAAAATTATTTCAGTATCGCTTAAAAGGATACTGCGCCCGTACTGTTCCACGGCTTTTTCCGCCGCTTCTACCATCTCGGGCTTTCCGGCGTAGTTGTTATCAACCAAAAGCGACCATTGATTATTGGCGTATTTTTCCAGTTCGCTCAATTTAAAGCCTAAAAGCTCTCTGGCAAGGCGGGTTATACCGTTTACAGCCTGAAAATAGGACGCCGTTTCCGCAAGAACAAGCGGAACAATGATTAAAGGCAGTATTACAAGGAACATTTTTAATCGAATTTTCATTCTATACATTGTAAAGAAATCCTGTAAATTTCTCAAGAGGGACTGAAATTCATCCGATATAAATACTATGAAACGTTATAGTATCAAGTGTTCACCGGGCAATACGGAGTATATGGATATTCTTAAAGAATTGGACAATGAATATCTGGTTCGCTTTACGCGGAGTAACGGCGGCAATACAAGAACAAGCGAAGAAACCATTACCAGACATCTGTTCAACATTTGCGTACAAACCGGCTATTTAAATCCGATAGCCGACGGTTCTGCAGCCTAACATACCATTTCCAATATCAATTCCGCACCGGATCAGGCGTTACAATAGTAACGCCTGTAATTTTTTTAAGCATTTTGGACAATTTCAAATATTTTTTTACACTGTCATTCATCAGTAGGATCTTTCAGAGCTTGTTGTATTGTATTTAATTGGTTTCTAAGCCTTGTTATATCCTGATCTTTACTATTTATTGAATTTTGCAGCCGGGTAATATCCGCGGCGGATTTTGTTTTATCAGCCTCTAATGCCGATATTTTATCGTCTTTATCGTTAATACTCGCCTGCAGTTCTCCGATTTTTTTGTTAACTTCCGAACCGCCTTTGCTTAAAGTGTCAATTGTTTTTTGCAGATCATTTATTTTTTCCTGTTGCTGGACATTTTTAGCCTGTAAGTCAAATTGTTCCGAACCTATCGAAGAACCGCTGTTTCTTTGCGCGTCAATTATCATAGCTTCCACAAAATCAATCGATTGGTTATAAAAATCCCTTCTTGACTGGAACGTACGCGAGGAGGCAAGCGTATTGGTATTGCAAAAATGCCGTAAGTTTTCAACAACGCTCGCCGCCTGATCATACTGCTCATTTTTAATATGCTCCTTAGCTGAGGCAAGCCCGCCTGAAATCTGCGCGTCTATGGCGGCGATTCTTTCCTGTTCTGTCGTAAGCCTGTCTAATTCGCTGTTCGCGTAATCCAACTCGCCGGATACTTTCTGCTGCGCCGCGGCGTATTCTCTTGCTCTTTCGTCAAGCTGCGCGCGAAGACGGGCTTCTCTTGAACGGGAAGCTTCTAAAATCTGCGATCTCTCTTCCTGCAATACGGCAAGCTCCTCGCGGTAAGAATTTTGCAAAGCTAAAAGTTTTTCCTGAGTAGCGATTTGTTCTTTTGTAAGTTCCTCATTACTGGAATATAATTTTGAAAGTTCGTCGTCAACCTCGTCCAACCGCGTTGTTATATTCGTTATTTCCATTTCTTTTTCAGCTATTTTTTCCGACGTATCTTTGCGAATTTCCTGTATTAGCGTGCGCTCGGCAATATCATAAGCGGCTTTTCCTATTCTTACCTGCGAATCCTTTTTTCCGTAAAAGAAAAACATGAAGAATATGCCGATTAAAAGCACGCCTGCAGCGGCAATATTTACAGCTAACGGAAAACCCGCCCCGCTCTTTTGGGCGTTAATAATTATTTTACCGTTATTAACTTGCGTTGTCTGTGAAAGCAGCTTACGGTTCCTCTCGGCTATTCCGTTAATCTTGGAAAGTATTTCCTTCTGTTCTTCAACCGATATTCCGGATTCTTCATCAAACACAACATCGTCTTTACTCATCATTACTCCTATACGCCGGTTACTTTCTCGGCTTCTTTCGCGGAAAGCCTGATTCCTCCGGCTTTTAATCCGCGCACATTGTAATCCTGCGCCTTAAAATTTTCCGAAAGAACTTTAAGCCGCGGTTTGGGTTTGTATTTTACAGTAAATATAAATTTCGGCTTAATGTCTATGTGCATAACTTCAGCCCCGTCCGGCACAAGGAAATAATCCTTGTTCATTATCCAGCCTTCAATTACACAGCGTTTAATGCACGGGTAGCCTGTGTCTTTTTCCTTGTAAATAATTGTAAAGATTGTTTTGGAAAGAATATCCTTGTCCGCCGCTCCTATAAACCACGCATCCGCGCCGATAAACGCCTTTTCGCTTAAATCCATAACGGTATACATTCCGTTTTTGCGGATCGCGAGAATACGGTCATAGGGCGACACTTCCGCGATTTTCGCTCCCGATACATTTGTTCCAAGATAGCCTGTTTTACTATCATACCTTAGCTCAACATCGCGCTTAACAACTTCCTTGGCGATAACTTTGTCAAATTCGCCCACTAAGGTTTTCCGCGCTCCGCGGCCTATTTCCTCATTTGCCTTTATTTTTGTAATGATTCCTTTAAGATAGGAAACCGAATAAGCGGTTATGTTTTTTAGGTGGCTGTTAATTTCTTTTATACGCGCCTGTATCTGCTCCATTTCCTCGCGGGCTTTGTTAATATCGTATAACGATATTCTGCGGATTGGTATGCGTAAAAGATGCTCGACATCGTCGTCTGTTATTTTTCGCGGTCCTACTTCTTTTAAGAACGGATTAAAGCCCGCAAGCACCGCGTCCTGCACTCCCTTTGCGGTTTTCATTTTTTCGATAGCTTTATAAATTCGCTCTTCTATGAATATTCTTTCCAGAGTGCGCAAGTGCAGTTTGTCCAATAGTTCCTTTTTTTCAAGTTCCAGTTCTTTTGTAAGAATTTTTACAAGCTGTTTCGCGTGATACTTGATTATCTCCGTTACGGTCATAACGGCGGGAAGCCCGTTTTTAATTACCAGAAGATTAACGGAAATTGACTGTTCGCACTCCGTAAATGCGTACAGAGCGTCTACGGTTTCCTGCGCGTATACGCCGCGGGCAAGTTTAATTTCTATTTCAACTTTATCCGTGGTAAAATCATTAATGCCCATTATTTTAAGTCTTCCGTTTCTCGCGGCGGAGTCTATGCTGTTTATTAAACTTTCAGTGGTAGAGCCGAACGGAAGTTCCGTAATAAGTATGCGTTTGGGATCCGACGTGTCCATTTTCGCGCGCACCAAAACTTTTCCGTTTCCGTCCGCGTACTCGGAAACATCTACATAGCCGCCTGTGGGAAAATCGGGGTATATCTCAAACTTTTTACCGTTTAGGCAGGCGATTTCAGCTTCCAATACTTCTATTACATTGTGCGGCAGAATTTTTGTTGACATTCCGACGGCGATACCCTCAACGCCCATAACAAGAACCACGGGAATTTTCGCGGGAAAAAGAACGGGCTCCCTGTTTCTGCCGTCGTAGGAATCAGCCCATGTTGTAAGTTTCGGATTGTAAAAAATATCTTTCGCAAGCGGCGTTACACGACACTCGATATAGCGCGGGGCTGAGGCGTCGTCGCCTGTAAACAAGTTGCCGAAGTTTCCCTGCCTGTCTATAAAAAGCTCTTTGTTGGCAAGAACAACCAGCGCGGGGTTAATGGAAGCCTCGCCGTGGGGATGGTACTTCATGCAGTGCCCCGTAACATTGGCTACTTTATGAAATTTACCGTCGTCCATTTCAAACAAGGAATGAAGAATGCGCCGCTGGACAGGCTTAAGACCGTCTTCAAGATCGGGGATAGCCCTGTCTTTAATTACATAAGAAGCGTACTCAAGAAAGTTTCGATCGAAAAGATTTTTTATAAAAGCCATTACTTAACAGTATAACAGAGAGGCTATACAGTCAATATTGCCGCCCTATTTCTTCTTTTGAATAAATCCGAATTTATAACCTACTCCCAACTGAATAGAACAACGCTTATATTCAAAATTTCCGTCCAAAACGGAAGAATTAGAAAAATCCATTGAAAATCTGGGGTCAATGACAAACATTCCTGTTTCACTGCTGTCTTTTATACCAAACTGAACGCCCGCAAACCACGAATAATCGGAAGGTTGAATTTTACTCGTAATTGAATAATTAAAGGAGACTCCTCCATAGGGTTCCAGCGAATAATTATTGTCTAAATTTAAAACATATTTTATCGATACAGGCGCTTCCAGCATAAAATCGGTAACATTATATACGGAAATATACTCCTGAGTCGCCTGCGCTCCGACTGCCAACGACATAAATCTTGTAAAATGAAATTCAAAACCAAGTTTCATACCAAGACCAAGTAAACTGATCTCATCATATCCGTCGTAATAGATTTTCGGCATCCATAATAAGCTTGTTTCAAAATACATCCATCTGTCCCGGGAATCGCCGCGTTTATTAGGAGAAGCGGGGGGTATATCGGAAAGCAAATCGTAAACGATAATAGAAACCAATTTACTGACAGAAGCGTCGGTAACAAAAAAAAGCATTTTCTTTTTACCAAGAACCTCTCCCGACCCGCTGTCCAGCAGCTCCAGCGTAAAATAGTATCCCTCTTCTTCCATCTGAGCTTTAATTTCCGAAGACGATGAACCGTCTCCGCCCTTTGAATCTAAAAAGTAAATTTCCTCGGATTTTTCAATAGAAAAATATTCGCGTCTGCCGGGAGAATTTTTTACGGGAGGAGACGCCTTTTCAGAAATAGCGTTGTAATTTTCTTTTTGTCCGTCGAAGTGGTCGGGAATCGGTTTTTTAATCGGTCCGCCGCCGACAGGCTCAATCGTCCCTTTAAAGATATAATTACTGTCGCCTTGAGACTCTACAACTACATGATGTTGAAAAAAAACTTCATAACCCAGTTGTTTATAAAAGTAATCATTATCCTTTTCCCTGCCGTATCCGGCTATAGGAAAAACAAAGATTTTATATTCATTGGGTTTTTGCTCGGTTGTTTGACCAAAGAGTGAAAAACAAACGAGGAAAAACACCGTAAAAAATGCAAGTTTTCTCATACTATTATTTTAACTTTTATTGTCTCATATTTCAAATACTTTTAGCGATTATCCGGCGTCTTCTATCAAGTTTTTCATTATATATTCGCGTCTTTCGGGCGTATTTTTGCCCATATAGAAATCCAGTACTTGCGGAACCTGTTTTAAGGTATTTACGGAAACCGGCACTATCCGCATATCCTCCCCGATAAACTGCCCAAACTCCTTGGGGCTTATCTCTCCCAGACCTTTAAAACGGGTTATTTCGCACTGGGCGCCAAGTTCCGCGGCGGCTATATCGCGCTCTTTTTCCGTGTAACAGTAGCGGGTCTCTTTTTTGGTGCGGACGCGGAACAGCGGCGTTTCCAGTATATAAACATGCCCCGCCGTTATCAGTTCCTCAAAATAAGAGAGGAAGAAGGTTAACAAGAGGTTGCGGATATGGAAGCCGTCAAAGTCCGCGTCTGTGGCGATTACGATTCTCGCGTAGCGCAAACCTTCGATATCGTTGTCTATGCCGAGAGCCATCATCATGTTAAAAAGTTCTTCGTTCTTGTAAATTGCGGCGCGTTTTTTGCCGTACACATTTTCAACTTTTCCGCGCAGGGCGAAAATAGCCTGAGTCATTACATCGCGGCTGGAAACAATTGAGCCCGCCGCCGAATCGCCTTCTGTGATAAAGATTGTCGATTCTTCCCCGTCCTGTCCGTCGTCAAGGTGGTATTTGCAGTCTTTTAACTTTGGAATTTTAAGGGCGATTTTTTTCGCCGCTTCGCGCGCCTCTTTTTTGACGGCGTTTAATTCCGTGCGCAGAGACTCGTTGGCTATTATTTTATGCTCCAATTTTTTGCTTGCTTCGGGATTTTTATGCAGCCAGTCTTCAACGGCATTGCGCACTTCCTGCACAACCCAAGCGCGTATGTCTGAGTTGCCGAGTTTGTTTTTTGTCTGGCTTTCAAAGACGGGGCTTTTTATTTTGATGGCGATTGCCGCCGTCGTCCCCTCGCGCACGTCTTCAGAGCGGTAGTCTTTTTTATAAAAAGTTTGAATCCCTTTTAAAAAGCCTTCTTTAAAAGCGGATAAGTGCGTTCCGCCGTCCGAAGTGTACTGTCCGTTTACAAACGAAAAATATTCCTCGCCGTAGTTGTTGGTATGGGTAAAAGCTATTTCCAAATGACCGTTAACCGAATGTTTACCCTTATAGTAGCCGAGAGAATACAATCCGTCGCTTCCCGTCTCTTCCTGCAATAAATCGAATAATCCTTTGTTGGATAAAAACTTCTTGCCGTTAAAAGACAATGTAAGCCCCGCGTTAAGGTACGCGTAGTTCTGCACACGCTTTTCTATAAACTCAGGATTAAAAACATAATCCTTAAAAATTTCAGGGTCGGGGATAAATTCCACCATTGTTCCGTCTTTCAAAGCCTCTTTTAATTTACCCTTGCGCTCGCTCTTAAGTTTCCCTCTTTCAAAAATCGCCTCGGCGAATTCTCCGCTCCTTATCGCGACTACCCTGAAATGAACTGACAGCGCATTAACCGCTTTTGTTCCCACTCCGTTAAGACCGACTGAAAACTGAAACACGTCGTCATTGTACTTAGCTCCGGTATTTATTACCGATACGCACTCAACCAGTTTTCCGAGAGGGATACCGCGTCCGTAATCGCGCACTTTAACCATCGCCTTGCCTGGCTTATCAATATCTTTTACGACCGTCTCGATAAGTTTTCCGTTTCCCATAATAAATTCGTCAATGCCGTTGTCGATTACTTCTTTTAACAGAACATAAATACCGTCGTCGGGGTTTGACCCGTCGCCGAGTCGCCCTATGTACATTCCCGTCCTAAGCCTGATATGTTCCAGGGAGGACAGGGTTTTTATTTTTGATTCGTCATAAACGGGACCTTTTCCCGCCGCCGGTTTAGGCTGAGGTTTTTCAACTGCCGGTTTTGCTTTTGTTTTCGCGCTTGCCTTTGCATTTGTTTTCTTAACTTGTTTTTTAACCGGCATATCCCCCTCCCTTTTTTACTACAGTTGTTTTTCCAATTCGCGGATATAATCTTCGCTTTCGCGGACGCTTCCTTCCAAATCCTCAATCGCCTTTTCAAGATCGACTATCTTGTCTTTTTTATCTTCTATTGATTTTTTATATTTCTCAATTTTTGATTTTTCTTCGTCTATCGCAAGCGAAGCCTTAAGCTTGACTATGGCTTTTTCATTATCGGCAATAGATTGATTTAACTTCGCCGCCCTGCCGATAATTTCCCCGTCTTCGGCGGTAACAATGGTATCTATAAAATATTTTCTTTCGGGGGTAATGTCTTCGTCTATTCCCGCCGCCTGCGAGCCGAACTTTCTGTACAATACGCCAAGCGCGGCTTTTACATCGGCTATACGATTTACTACAAACTGAATTTGTTTTTGCGGATTACCGTCAATACCGAAGGAAGCGGAAATAATACGCCTTTCATCTTTTAACGCCGAAATCTCGTCGGCGGCGGTTTCTGAAATACCGCGCAAACGTTCAATTTCCGCGCGTATAGCGGCGATTTCTTCTTCTTCGCCCTCTGAATCACGGTTACTGTAACGCTCGCCGACGCTCAAATAAAGCTGTTCCTGGCTTTCCTGCGCCTTAGACAGGAAGGACTTTAACACAAGCCCCTGGGCGCTTTTGCCTATCCATGAAAAAACATTGCCGCCCTCTTTGTTATCCAACTCGCTGATACGGGTTTCAAGCGATTCCTGCTTGCTTTTTAACGCGTCGGCTTGATCTTTAAAAAGAGAGGTATAATCGTCATAGGCGCTGTTTTCAAGAAGAGCCCTGCCAAGTTTACGGAAAAAAACCGCCATTTCTTTCGCCCGCTCTCTTTCCTCGTCTTCAGCTTTTTCAATCGCCTCTTCCAATTCTTTATAACGGCGGTTTTTTTCTTCTATTTTGCTTATTGCGGTATTGGATTCGGCTATATCTTTTAAATAAACCTTATATTGGATTATATCTTCAAAATCGGCGTTCATTTCCTTTATGCGGGAATAAAGGGTTTCGCCGAATTTTTCTAACAATGTATCAAGGGAAAACCTGCTTTCCAGATTATTTCTTGTAAGGTCGTCTATTCGCTTTTTTCTATCGTCCATACTGCTATAATAAGCAATTTTTAAGGAATATGCAATTCGGCTGCGCCGAATTGCACTTGATTAAATGGGGTTTTTAATGTATAAATTGCATTATAGGAAGTAAATTTCCAAAAAACAGGAGTTATTATGAAATTAGATGAAGTAAAACACGCAGGACTTAAAAAATGGGTCGACGAGGCGGTCGCTCTTATGACCCCGGATTCAGTTATGGTATGCGACGGCAGCAAGACTGAATACGAAAGCCTTATTAAAGTCATGGTTGACGCGGGACTCGGCGTACAGTTGAATCCCCAAAAAAGACCGGGCAGTTACTGGTTCCGTTCCGATCCTTCGGACGTGGCAAGAGCGGAAAGCCGCACTTTTATCGCCAGTAAAGAAAAGGACAACGCAGGTCCTACCAATAACTGGGCGGATCCCGCAAAATTAAAAGATGAAATGAAAGCTTTGTACAAAGGCTGTATGAAAGGTCGTACAATGTATGTTATACCCTTCTCCATGGGACCGGTCGGCTCAGACATCGCGAAAATCGGCGTTGAAATTACCGACAGCCCCTATGTTGTGTTTAATATGCACATAATGACAAGGGTCGGTACAAAAGTATTAGACGTACTTGGAAAAGACGGATTTTTTGTTCCCTGTCTCCATTCAATAGCCAAACCGCTGAAACCCGGCGAGAAAGACACAAGCTGGCCGTGCGAACCCGATGTCAACAAAAAATACATCAGCCACTTCCCCGACTCCTACGAGATCTGGTCATACGGTTCAGGCTACGGCGGAAACGCCCTGCTCGGCAAAAAGTGTCTCGCTCTCCGCATCGCTTCCGTTCTCGCGAGAGACGAAGGCTGGCTCGCCGAGCACATGCTCATTCTTAAACTTACCAATCCTCAGGGGGTAGTTAAGTACATTACAGGCGCGTTACCGTCCGCTTGCGGAAAGACAAATCTCGCCATGTTGATCCCGACCCTTCCCGGCTGGAAAGTCGAAACAATCGGCGACGACATTGCGTGGATGAAATTCGGCAAAGACGGTCAGCTTTACGCGATTAACCCCGAAGCCGGATTCTTCGGCGTTGCTCCCGGAACAAGCGATCAGTCAAACAAGAGCGCTATGGATTCAATTAAGAAAAATACGATATTCACAAATACCGGTCTTACCGAAGACGGCGACATCTGGTGGGAACAAATTGGTTATCCCGCTCCGGGCGAAACCATCATCAACTGGAAAGGCGAGAAAAAACCCGCGCCCAAAACCGACAAAGCTGTTAAAGGCGAGGAAATCGCCCACCCCAACGCGCGCTTTACAGTTCCCGCTTCTCAATGCCCCGTCATTGCGAAGGAATGGGAAGACCCCAAAGGCGTGCCAATCAGCGCGTTCCTGTTCGGCGGCAGAAGAGCGACTACAATTCCATTGGTAAACCAGAGCAAGGACTGGATTCACGGCGTATTCATGGGATCAATCACAGGTTCCGAAATTACAGCCGCCGCTCTTGACCTTAAAGCGGGCGATGTCCGCCGCGATCCTTTCGCCATGTTACCCTTCTGCGGTTACCACATGGGCGATTATTTCGCGCACTGGCTCAAACTCGGCAAGAAAGCTAAAGACGAAGGACACGGCGACAAACTGCCCAAAATCTTCTTTGTTAACTGGTTCCGCAAAGATAAAGACGGACATTTCATGTGGCCCGGTTACGGCGAAAACAGCCGCGTCCTCGCGTGGATGTTTGACCGCTGCGACGGCAAAGACAACTTTATTGAAACGCCAATCGGCAATCTGCCCAAACCGGGAAGCATTGAGCCGCCCGCCGGAGTAAGCGCCGAAACAATGGCTGAGCTTACCAAAATGGACAAAGAAGGCTGGAAGAAAGAAATCTCCGACGTAAGAAGCAATCACTATGCCAAGTTCGGCGACAAACTTCCAAAAGACCTGTACACACAACTCGACATCATGGAAAAAGGTTTAAACAGTTAAGTTTTTAACCACGAACCACACGAACCGCGTACCTTCGGTACGCTCACGAACTTTTTGAACATATCTTGTCGCTGTTCGTGTTGGTTTGTGTTGGTTCGTGGTAAAATATTTTTTTACTAATACTTGCCATTTATGAACAAGATACTTAAAGAAAAAATCAAGGAAGCCTTTTATTCAGTGCTTCCAATCACAATTATCGTCCTCATTGTCAGCGTGTTCCTCACGTCCCTGCCGTCGGGAACCGTCCTGATGTTCCTTGCCGGAGCAGCCATGCTGATAGTCGGGATGGGTTTTTTTACCTTGGGCGCGGATATGGCAATGATGCAGATGGGAGAGGGCGTCGGCGTTCATCTTACAAAAAGTTCTAAGCTTCTTATCATAATTTTAATAACATTTATAATCGGACTGATTATTACAATCGCCGAGCCTGATTTACAGGTGCTTGCGAGGGAAGTCCCGTCCATTCCCAGCATGAGCCTGATATTGACGGTTTCCGTCGGAGTAGGTATTTTCCTTGTAATCGCGGTATTACGCTCTCTTTTAAAAATACGGCTCTCGTTACTGCTGGTCATTTTCTACACTATTACTCTTGCCGTGGCATTCTTTACCCCGATAACCTTTGTTCCCGTCGCGTTTGATTCAGGCGGCGTTACAACAGGACCCATTACAGTCCCTTTTATCCTGGCAATGGGAGCCGGTATCGCGTCCATCCGCAGCGATAAAGATTCTATGGACGACAGTTTCGGTCTGGTAGCGTTATGCAGCGTGGGACCGATTCTCGCGGTGCTTTTGCTCGGCATTTTTTACAAACCCGAAGCCGTAGAAATGGAAAAATACGTGCTTCAAGAGGCGCAAAATTCGCGCGATGTAGTGCATTATTTTATCCGTGAACTGCCGATCTTTTTTAAAGACGTAGCTTTTGCCTTGAGCGCTATAGTCGTCTTTTTTGTCATATTCCAGTTGTTTACGCGCAGATACCACCGCCGCCAGCTTGGACGTATCGCGGTAGGTTTTGTTTATACATTGATAGGGCTTGTAATCTTTTTAACAGGCGTAAACGTCGGCTTTATTCCCGTAGGAGAGCTTTTAGGTTCTCAGCTTGCGGCTTCGGAATTTAAATGGGTATTAATCCCGCTGGGAATCGTTATCGGCTACTATATCGTCGCCGCTGAACCCGCGGTACACGTGCTGAACAAACAGGTGGAAGAAATCTCTTCCGGCGCCATCACCGTAAAAATGATGAGCCGCGGTCTTGCCATTGGAATGGCGGCGGCTCTTGCCATTACCATGACAAGGATTCTTTTGCATATTCCAATCGCGTGGATTTTAATACCCGGTTACGCTCTTGCTCTTGGGCTTACATTTTTTGTTCCCCGCATTTTTACAGGCATCGCTTTTGATTCAGGCGGCGTATGCTCCGGTCCCATGAGCACTACCTTTTTACTGCCGTTTGCCATAGGCGCGTGCGAAGGTTTAAAGGGAAATATACTGGTAGAAGCCTTCGGCATTGTCGCCGTTATAGCGATGACTCCTCTCATAGTAATTCAGCTAATGGGACTTATCTATAAAGTTAAGACGGCGGAAGCCGCGGAAATGACCGTTATGCAAACAAGAGCGATTACCTCCGCGGACGGCGCTGTTATTGATTGGGGAAAAATTCATATTTACGGGGAGGCTGATTAAATGGCAAAAAAATCCCTGTTAGAAAAAATCTTTTCCGGCGGAAAATCGGCTAAAAAACCTGCGGAAAAAAAACAGCCAAATGTTCCAAAACTTAAATTTATATTTTTTATAGTTGACTGGCACTGCGCGAATATTGTTTCCGACGTTTGCTCTGAAGAAAACGTACGTTTCCATTTTACCAGTCTTGGAGAAGGAACAGCTTCATCGGAAGTTCTTGATCTTCTGGGAATTGGCGCCAGCGAAAAAGCCGTAGTCACCTGTCTGGAGCAGGAAGTAGGCGCGCCTTTGCTGATGAAGGAAGTGCGAAAAAAATTAAAAAATTACGGACCGGGAGCGGGAATCGCTTTTTCTGTTCCTCTTTCCGCGATTAACGATCCTATTCTGCTTATTTTTAAACAAAGTATTTTAAAGAACGAAAAAATAA
>Ga0268262_10004844_pt1 | contig 13662 bp, 12 predicted proteins | sample TergutNc150P3_FD_190354 | JGI IMG/M metagenome (GOLD analysis project Ga0268262, IMG submission 190354) | Nasutitermes corniger P3 segment gut microbial community from laboratory colony in Florida, USA - Nc150 P3 (SPAdes) (version 2) | ecosystem: Host-associated > Arthropoda: Insects >... | reverse complement strand
TATTCAAAATTAGCAACTTTATTGGAAATTTTATCCGAAATTTTATATAATATGAGTATGGAACAAAAAAGAAGCGTTTTTTTGCCGTTTGTCTTGTTGTTACTGCTGGTTTCCGGTCTTCTGGAAGCGCAGGAAAACCCGCAGGCGTTTGCGCAAAGATACCAGAATGGTACTCAACTTTACAAACTGGCGCGTTATAAGGAAGCGGCAATTGAATTCCGCAGAGCCCAGGAAAGCGCCAGAAATTCCAATGACAAATCCGCCGCTTTATATTGGGTTATTTTAAGCCAGATGGCGTACTCGGATTTTGGCTCCGCCGTTCGGGACATGGAAGAACTTCAAAAAATCGCCCCCAATTCTCCTTACGCAAGGGATATGCTTTACCATAGGGGCAGAGTTTATTACAATCAGGGCTATTTTGAAGAAGCTTTATATTTCTTAAACCGCTATAATCAGTCTACTACCGACTCGGATAGACAGGCGGCGGACAGAAGAGCCGCGTCATTCTTCTGGATGGGCGAATGTTTATACGCTATGGGACAGCATGAGGAAGCGGAAAAATTTTACGCGTGGGTAATCGCCAAATACAGGGAAAGTCCGAAAGTGGAAGCCGCCGCATACCGCATCGACTTAATTAAGCAAAAGAAAATAGAATCAGAACTTTTGGCTCTTTTACAGTGGAGTCATGAAGAAGCGTTACGCACAAGCGAAGACTACCAAAAGACGATAAGAACTTATGAATACACTCTTAATATGTATCAAAAAAGAATCGCCGAGCTTTCGAATAATGAAAATATTATTAACAATTTGAATAATCAGGAGTATCGTCCTAACGGCAATCAACCGCGGATTATAGAAGATATCCCGTCGTCAGAAGAAATAAAAGAGCCGGAAAGCACGGAGTACAGTCATAACGATTATTTGATACAAAAAGCGATACGTCTGGGAAACAATGTAGAGGAAATTTTAGAAAACATTGAAACCGGAGGGAATTGATGTTTTCCCGTAAATCGAAATTTTTAGGATATATTTTTACTCTTGTACTTATTTCATTTCTTTTTGTAATTGGCGGTTGTAAAAATCTTTCCGGAAAAAAAGATAACGAAACCGAAAAAAAGCCCGCAAAACAGACGGCTAAACAGGAAAAGAAATCCGCTAAACAACCGAAAAAAGAAACCGCCAAGAAACCCAAAAAAGAAACTGCCAAACAACCGAAAAAAATACCGGTTAAGGCGGAAACTCTAACAGATAATATTCCCGATGACGGATATATCAGATTAGTTTTAAATGAAAAAAGAGGTTGTTTTTCGCTTTATTATCTTACAGATCCTAAAACAATGCGTTATGAGCCGTTATTTAACCCGAGTAATTCTTCCGCAAGTTTTTTATCGGTTTTAGTAGACGGCGAAATTTACCGTCTTGGCAGTTCCAATAAATTTAAAACCAGAATCGAAAGAAATAAAAAAGATATGGCTTTTATATTTGAATCGCCATTCTTAAAAGTAACTCAGGTTTTTACTCCTGTCAGGACATCAAGTTCTCAAGAGGCAAACGGCGTTATGATAACAATGACCCTGCAAAATACCGGCACAGAACGATCTTTTGTAGGTTTACGAATGCTGCTTGATACAGAATTAGGAGAGGGGAAAAAGGGAACTCCAATCCTGACAAACAGGCAAGTTGTTTCATCGGAATTGCTTATTGAGGGTAATTCCGGCGATAGGTACTGGATATCGCGCGGTAAAAGAATATCATTAATGGGGAGCATTGTTAATCCGGTAAGAAGTTTAGGAAAAGGTCCGGATCTTGTTCACATAGCGAATTGGAAAAAATTAAGAGATACTCCGTGGAGGCTTCCTTATTCACAGGGACGGTCTTTTAATAATCTGCCGTATTCGGCGGGCGATTCGGCGGTTTGTTATTACTTTGGTCCTGAAATGCTTGATCGCAATAAAATATTAACGTATACGGTTTTTCTTACAACGGAAGATTCAGAATGGTATAAACATGCGGAACCCCCGTTTGATATGACGGCTTCAATAATATCTGATACGCCTGAATCGAAACACCACCCCGTAGCCGCGCAGCCCAAAAAAGAACCGTTACCCGCAGAGGAGTTAACAATAGATATCCCCGCTATTGAAGCGCAGGCGAGTATTGAAGCGGCGTTAACGAATGAAGATGAAAATGTTATTATTTTAATGAAACTGCAGGAAATTTTAAACCAATTTATTGAAGGTCAAACAAAAATAAACGAACGTGATCTTGCGGAAATTGAAAAATTTATTGAAAAGTATAGAATCAGGAATGAAACGTATTAACAATGAAATTCGATTCTTTTTTGAACAAAGCAGCCATTCTGGCAAAGAAGCGCAATTATGAAGGCGCGTTAACCGCTCTTAAATACGAAGAAGAAAGGTATTACGGCTCCTTTAAATATTATTACCTGTACGGCGTTATATGCCTTCATTCAGGCAATTACGCGGAAGCGCATGAAAATTTTAATTTAGCAAGAAAGATAAAAATAAACGATCCAAATCTTATGCTTTGTTTTGCCGTTCTTTATCTGAAACGTATGGATACCGTTCAAGCCGTTCATTACTATCTTGAAGTGCAGGAGTTGGATAGAGGAAACAAAATAGCAAAAAAAGCCCTTGCCGTTATAAGAAAATATTCCGCCGGTGAAGCCCTGTCCGAATGGATGACGGAAAATATTTCAAAATTATTTCCTCCCATTCCGGCTCCTTTTATTACGCCAAAAACAATTATAAATACCGCGTTAATTTTTGCCGCCGCCGCCGTTATTTCTGTGGGAGTACTTATAACCGTAAAGGTTCTGCCAAATCCTTTTAAAATAAGTAAACGTCCTACGGCGAATTTTGTTTTGTCCAATCAAGAAAGGCAAGAGAGCGTTCAGGTTGAAGGCCGTTACACGTACATTCTTACGCGAGATCAGGCAATAAACTATTACGATAAAGCGTTATCTCTTTTTACATCATACCGCGACGAAGAAGCGAAAAAAAGTCTTAACCGTATTCTTGAATCAAACGCGTCTGAGGGGCTTAAAAGCAGGGCGCGTCTTTTAATGGATAATATGCAAGTTCCCGGTTTTGACAATTTTAAAAAAGCGGATAACCCCGCGTTAGCCGACGTAAGGAGCGAGCCCGTCATTTACAGAAACGTACACGTTATTTGGAAAGGCATGGCGACAAATGTCGCGGTAACCGACGAAGGCACAACCTTTGATTTACTGGTAGGCTACGACACCCGCAAAATCCTTGAAGGAATTGTTTCTGTTATTTTCTTTGATCCCGTCTCAGTAAACACGGAAAAACCGCTTGAAGTCCTTGGAAAAATAACGCTTACCGCGTCATCTGACATAAGATTGGAAGGCGTGGCAATACATCAGTCGGGTAAGTTAGAATAAGAATTCTACCACGAACCAACACGAACCGAGAAAGTGGTGAGATTTACACAAATATGAGCGTAGTAGAAAGAGAGGGCTGGGGTTTTTGTCCGAAAGCTGAGCTTGAAATTTCACTATAAGATAACGAACAAGAACCCCTGATCCTTTGCTCTCGCCTTACTCATTTATCAGTGTTAAACTCTAATCCCTCTTGATTCATGAGTGTTCGTGAGGTTCGTGGTTAAAAATTCTTCCCTCTTTTCGTGTTGTCCGTGCTATAATTCAGTTTTAAGAGGGAATAACTTGAAAGCTGTAGTACAAAGAGTTCAAGACGCAACAGTCACCGTTGACGGAATAGTTAAGGGGAGCATTAGCCGCGGTCTGCTTGTCTATCTTGGCGTTGCCCATAATGACACTGAAGCTGACGCGGATTGGCTTTCCGAGAAAATAGCGTATCTAAGGATTTTTGACGACGAAGACGGCAAGATGAATCTGTCCCTTAAAGATTTGGCGTCTCTTGATAAGCAAGCCGGTCTTCTGGCTGTCTCACAATTTACGCTGTTAGCTGACGCGCGGAAGGGCAGACGCCCCTCATGGAACGGCGCGGCTCCGCCTGAGAAAGCGAAACAGCTTTATGAGTATTTTACGGATGCCGTAATAAAGACAGGGCTTACCTGCGAATGCGGAGAATTTCAGGCGCACATGATGGTTAAATACACCAATGACGGACCCGTTACGATTATTCTGGATACCGAAGAAATTACAAAAACCTCCTTTTCAAAACAACCGGATTAGGGTAAACTGGTGTCCTGTAGACTTAGTCTGCGGAAATGGGGGGGATTTTCATGATATACAGAAGCGACTATATTTCCGATAACGAATGGCAGAGGTTTACCGAGTTTTCGCGAAACCTTGAAACTCCATGTATTATAATCAATCTTCGCGACATTAAAAGAAATTATCTTAAAATGAGCCATTCTTTTCCTTACGCGCAAATTTATTACGCTGTTAAGGCAAATCCCGACAAGGCGATACTTTCCATGCTTTACGAGTTAGGCGCAAATTTTGACATTGCCTCGCGTTATGAGCTTGATCTTGTTCTGTCGCTTGGAATTTCACCCGACAGAATGTCTTTTGGCAACACGATTAAAAAAGCGAAAGACGTGGCATACTTTTATGAAAAAGGCGTGCGTATGTTCGCGACCGACAGCGAAGACGATCTAAAAAATATCGCGGAGTACGCTCCCGGTTCCCGCGTCTATGTGCGTATCGTAATGAGCGATTCCAGCACCGCCGACTGGCCGCTTTCGCGTAAATTCGGCTGCCATCCCGATATGGCGTACGGTCTTTTAATTATGGCGCGTACGCTCGGTTTAACTCCCTATGGAATATCTTTTCATGTAGGAAGCCAGCAGAGAGACATTGGTCAATGGGACGAGGCGATTGCGAAGACAAAGTATCTTTTTTCATCTCTGGAAAAAGATGAAAATATTCGCCTGACAATGATCAACATGGGCGGCGGTTTTCCCGCGTCTTATGTTCAGCCGTCTAACGATTTAACAGAGTACGCCTCGGAAATATACAAATATCTAACCGACGACTTTGGTTCCGATATCCCTTTAATCGCTCTTGAACCCGGACGCTCTTTAGTAGGCGACAGCGGCGTTTTAATAACGGAAATCATTTTAATTTCAAGAAAAACCCATACTGCGCTTAACCGCTGGGTATATCTTGATACGGGAAAATTTAACGGACTTATAGAAACATTAAATGAATCGATTAAATATCCCATTATTACGGAAAATGAGGACGAGGAAGCTGAGGAAGAAGAAGTAATTATAGCCGGTCCCACCTGCGACAGCCAGGACATTTTGTACGAAGAACATAAATACCTGCTTCCGATCAACTTAAAAATAGGCGACAAACTTTATTTTCTTTCCGCCGGAGCGTATACCGCAAGTTACGCTTCTGTTTGTTTTAACGGCTTTCCTCCGATTAAAACTTATATTATGGAATAGCTCGCTATTATAAATCTTTTTTCTTTATTATTTTGGTAATAACATATACGGCGCATTTTATTATCAAATTGCTACCAAGAATAAGAATGGAAACAAAAGCCGCCCCTTCAAGAAAAAGCTGAGCTTCAAACTGGGTAATCATCAGGGAAACAGGTCGGCTGCGCACCGTGCTTAAGAATGACACAGCCGAAATTGTCATCATTGAATTTACAAAAAAGTAAGAAAACATTTCCAAAATTGTCAATTTTGTTTGAGGAATCAGCACATCGCGAATAACGCGGAAACGACCTACGCCCAATGTTCTGCCGACGTCTTCAAGATTAACATTTATCTTTCCCAATGAGTTATACGCCATAAGATACGGAGACGCCAAAAAGTGAATCGTGTTGACAAGTATCAGCATGGCAATGCTTCCGTAAATAAAAGTGCCTTTGAAAAAAAGCACGTACGAAAGACCAAGCACCAATCCGGGAATTGCCAGCGATGTAATGGAAATAAGATGCAGCATCCGCGACGATTTCCCTGCGGTGCGGGCGGTAAAATAGGCGGTAACCCATGAAAAGACGGTTCCTAAAATTGAAACAAAAACGGCAATAACAAGCGAATTGCGCAAGTATCGTCCCGCGCCCATGTTCATGGTTTTGGCAATGTTAGTTAACGACAGATTCATATCCACAGGATAACTTTTAATAAATGTGAGGAAAGCAAAAACTAATACCGGCAGGGCGATAATCAAACATATAAGTATCACATAACACGCGGCGGCGGCGTCCCGCAGTTTATTTTCAGTTTTTGTTTTTTCATTAATGATAAAATTCTGATTCGCCCTGTCCCTGTTAAGCAGGTCAAACACAAAAGCTACCATCGCCGGAATTAGGAGAAAAGAGCCTATTACGCTACCGCGGCTGAAATTTAACAATCCGATTACTTCCTGATACATCATTACAGGCAAGGTAATAAATCTGCCGCCTATCATCAGGGGAACGCCGTAATCCGTAAAAATCAGGGTAAACACGGCAAAAATTACAGATATAAGCGGCTTGCGTAAATAGGGAAAGGTTATAGAAAAAAACTGATTCGCGCGCGGAATCCCCAGCACTTTTGCCGCTTCATAAGGAGAACCGTCCTCGTATTTAATGATGTCAGCTAACATTAAAAACGCGACGGGAAAAGCGTAAAAGACAGACCCTAGCACAATGCCTTTAAAACCGTAGATTGTGCTGTTAAGTCCAAAAAGCCGCGTAATTATACCATTTGCGCCTAACAACAGTATCAGTCCCATGCCGTGGGAAATAGATGGAATAAGCATGGGCAGAGTAACAAAAACGGAAAACACTTCGCGGAAACGCAGGTTGCTGCGAACTACACAATAAGCGAATCCCCACGCAAAAACAATTGAAATTACTGTGGCGATCGCGGCGGCGTATATTGAATTTAACAGCGCTTCCTTAAAACGTGGAAGACGCATAACGCTTGAAATATCCGAGGCGGTCATATTCAAAAGCATTGTTACAAGCGGACATATAACAGTAACAAAAAGAAAAATTCCAATCAGCAGTTTGAGCAAATCAGATCGACGCACGGAACCGCGGCGAAAGACATAAGGACGAATGGCGTTTACACCGGCGCTCATTTTTTCATTCCCGGTTGAACATATTTAACAAGGGAGTCTATTTTAAGGCGCAGATTATTAATCACAAATTCCCGGATATAATCGTTAGCCGGATTTGAGACAATAGATTCCGGCGAGTCCAACTGCTGAATAGTCCCATTATCCATAACCATGATGCGATCTGAAAGAGCGAAAGCCTCTTCTTGATCATGCGTAATGTAGATCATCGTAGTACGGAACTGTTTTTGTATTCTCTTAATTTCATCGCGCAGAGACAGCCGCGTCGCCGCGTCCAGCGCGGACATAGGCTCGTCAAAAAGAATAACCTCAGGATTGCAAGCCAGAGTTCGGGCAATGGCGACCCGCTGCTGCTGACCGCCTGAAAGTTTCCAGGGTTTTTTGTGAATGTGTTCGGTAAGCCCCACCTGTTCTATGATATTTTCGGCAATTGCCCGCGAACGGGATTTTTGTTCTTTATTGAATTTCAGCGCGTACTCCACATTGCCGAGAACGGTCATATTCTGAAACAGAGCGTAGTTCTGAAACACAATGCCCATGCCGCGTTTTGAAGCGGGAGAAGCGGTAATATCGTTTCCGTCTTTGATAATCTGTCCGGATGTAGGCGGCAAAAGACCGATTAGGATTCGCAGTATCGTGGTTTTACCGCAGCCGGAAGGACCAAGAATTGAAAGAAACTCCCCATCGTTTACGTTAAAATTCAGTCCGTGGAGCACTTCATGGCGGTTAAAAAAATGCTTTAAATTTTTTATTTCAAGTTTTACCGCCACAGACGCACTCCGGTATTAATATTTCCACTTTGCCAATAGCTGTTCTTTCAGAGACAGGTCGTATACGCCGTCCATTCTCGCATAAGGAATAGTCTTTGGGTAGTTGGCAATATTGTTGGGTTGATTTTTAAAAATCTGTTCCGGGCAGTACAATTCCTTGTCGTCCCTTACCAACTTTGTCATGGCAAATTCAAAAACTTCTTTTACAATGGGGCGTGTTTCCTTCCCCTTAATGATTCCAAAACCGGTGGTAATATTCGGCGCGCCTTCGGCGAAGAAAAACAATTCCAGAGGGATGCCTTTGTTATTAATGGCGTTAACAGCGGTAAGAGTCATGCCTAACCCGATAGCCGCCTCGCCCTGAATCAGCGCGTTCACAGGACCGGAACCCGAAGTGGTAAACTGAAGGATATTTTTCGCAAGCCCGTCAAAATATGTAAACGCCGCATCCTCGCCCCACGCGTTGATAAGGCTTACCAGAAACATATAACCCGTGCCGGATGTTTTTGGATTCGGCATGGAAATGAGTCCTTTATAGATAGGCTTTAATAAATCCTGATATGAAGCTGGAATGGGAAGACCTGCGCTTTCCAACTTGGAACGGTTTATAACAATAGCCCCCGACGATTTGTCCCAAGGTAAAAACCGTTTAGAAGGGGGAACCAACTCAGGAAGAAACTCTGATAAATTATAGGAAGAAAGGTCTGCCAAAATATCCTGAAGTCCTTCCAAATAACCTGTTTCCAGATTTAAAATTATATCGGCTTCAGTCTGTGTTCCTTCCGCCTTAAGTTTTGCCGCGTGATTTCCGGTTGACAATACCTGCAAGGTAATGTCATTTTTTGGAAATTTTGCTTTTAGCAGTTCCTGCATGTGTTCTGTACGGAAATCCTCAGTGCTGGTGTAAATGATAACGCCTGAGTTATCCGTTTTTTTGCACGAAACCACAATTCCCGCCAGTAATAACGTCATCGCAAACCATAAAATCTTTTTCATCTTAATTCTCCTAAAAAACAATACTTATCTAAAGATAAATTGTTTATTTTTCTTATTTTATAATGCAAAAATGAACATTGTCAATAATCTAACATGTTACATTGTGTTAAAATATTTTTAAATTTCACTTCCCGCCCAAATATTCCCCGGTGTTAAATGGCTGTAAAAGTTTCCCCATAGATTCGTTATTTATAATCGCCTTGATAATACTCGCCGCAAGTTCCGCCGACTGCACAATTTCCAGCGTTGGAAAATTTTCTTTGTAACTGCCGCAGGATACGGTATCCGTTACAATCAGGCGGTTTAACATTCCTTCTTTAAAAAGCGCGTTAAGTTTTTCGACGGCGGGCGGGGAAAAAAGCGCATGTACGGAAATGATATTGATCTCTTTGGGTTTTAATTGCGCAAGAGCGCGGATAAGTTTTTCTACAGAGCCCGCCGTATCAATCATGTCGTCTACAATCCATAGGCTTTTATTTTCCAGCGGGTCGGCGCTCAAAATGTTAATGGACTCAACGGTATTTGGTCTGGAATAATCGCGCTGTTTGTGCGCGACAACCAACGGCGAGCCGAAAGAGTTTGCGAAAATGCGCGCTATTTTTTCTCCGCCCGCGTCTACGGAACAAAACGCCCAGTTTTTTCTTACTTCGTTTTCAAGATAATCATACGTTTTGATATATGTATCGCACAGATATTTTGCCAGCAATTTTGAAGCGGGTACGTCGTCAATGGCGCAAACTGACGGGTCGAGCATGGATTTGGATTTATCGGAATGAAGCTGAAAAGTAATAACGTGGCTTGCGCCGAGAGAGGAAAGCGTTTTTAAATGAACCCATAAACCTACCGACGACCTATGCGTGGTGCGGTCGGAGCGGGAACAGGAAATAAACGGCTCAAAAACAAGAACCCTGTTCGCCTGACAGCGTATCAGCGCGTCTACCGCCTGGTACAATTCGATTTTTGATTCATTCACATTGATATCTGCTTCGTTCCGCGCGCTTGATGAAAAAAGAATAACGTCCCTGCCGCGAATGGAATAATTGACGGAAATTTCCATTTCGCCGTTGGCAAAAATATCGGTATTTAACAAATCTAAACCGTTTATTTGATCCGTCAATTTGGAAAAACATAAAAATTTGGATAAACACTCAATTACTTGGGAAGTGTAATTGCGCATGGAACGAGTCGCGCAGACTATGAAAGGATTCATAGTTCATTATCACCCATTTATCGGGTTAATTCAATGAAAGTTAGTCAAAAAAATACTTTACAAACATGTAGTTATCTATAGACATTTTTTCAAAAATAAGGTAAGATTTTTTATGTTTCGGTAAAGCGCCGTGAATCCGCGCTGCCATATAGGGGGGAGGAGATATCTATGGCAAAATCAAATGACACAGAGAAAACCAGAGGCAATCCTAACGCATCAAGCGAGGAAAAGGCAAAAGCCCTGGAAGCGGCCCGGCTTCAGATTGAAAAGCAATTTGGCGCGGGATCATTAATAAAACTGGGGACGCACGACGCGGCTTCAGGCATCGAGGTAGTGCCGTCCGGCTCTATCCTTTTGGATGAGGCGCTTGGCATAGGCGGCTATCCGCGGGGCAGAATTATCGAGATTTTCGGTCCCGAATCGTCGGGAAAGACGACTCTTGCCCTGCACGCAATCGCCGAAGCCCAAAAATTGGGCGGAAACGCGGCATTTATCGACGCGGAACACGCGCTAGACCCTGTTTACGCTAAAAACTTGGGCGTAAATATCGACGATCTATGGGTTTCCCAGCCCGATAACGGAGAGCAGGCGATGGAAATCACCGAAAGCCTTGTCCGTTCGGGCGCGGTAGATGTAATTGTCGTGGACTCGGTAGCGGCGCTTACCCCGCAATCGGAAATCGAGGGCGAAATGGGCGACGCTCAAATGGGAGCGCAGGCTCGTTTAATGAGTCAGGCTCTGCGCAAACTTACGGCTACCATCGGCAAATCGCACACAATTTTAATTTTCATCAACCAAATCCGCATGAAGATAGGCGTCTTTTTCGGCAACCCCGAAACTACAACAGGCGGCAACGCTCTAAAGTTCTATTCGTCGTTACGGCTTGAAGTGCGTAAAACGGAAACAATCGAAGTAAGCAAGGACGCGGACGCTATCGGAAACAGGGTGCGCGTTAAAGTTGTAAAGAACAAAGTAGCGCCGCCGTTCAGAAAAACGGAAATAGAATTGATATTCGGCAAGGGCATTTCGGCGACGGGCAGTATTTTGGATTGCGCGGTAAAGTACGACATTATCAAAAAAAGCGGCGCTTGGTATTCCTACAATGACGAGAAAATAGGGCAGGGCAGGGACAACACAAGAGAGTACCTTGAGCAGCACCCCGATTTTACGAAAGACTTGGAAGCAAAATTAAGAGCGCAGATCTTCCCGGGCAGAGAACCGCCTAAAGCCGCTGTACCGCAGAAGAGCGGGAAGGCGAAGAAGGGCGAGGGGGACGAGGAAGCGGCGGAATAAGAAATTTTTATCGCATTGATAATTTATTCTGAAGTGAAGGCAAGATGTATGCCCAAGGATTTTGTTCTGCGGGTATACATCTTTAATGCTCATTAAATTAAAAATCATACTACGGAAAAGCGGCGACTAGCGCCAAAGCTTTACCGTTTATTTAACGGTATACATAAATGAAATACTACTTCATAACCATTAAAATCCTTATTTAAAAAAAATTGTACCTATAAAATATTTTAAATACTGTAGATAAACCTATTCCTATTTCCGGCGCTAAACCTGCGCTTATATTATTACTGTCAATAGCCATTACTATTGAAGCGCCTAATAACGCCGCGCTGACTCCGCCTGTTAAATGACTATATAATCTGGTAAATATTATCTTTTCTTTAAAATTATATTCAAATAATATTCCATATTTATATGATCTATAATTTTTATATCTTCTTGAGCAAAACTTTAATATGGAAAAAATGTTATAAAAATTAATAATACAAAATAGCGTTTTACCATTTTCAGTTTTATAAAAACAAATATTAATCCAACTTAGAATATTCGCTGTTCACAAATACGCCTTCTCTGACAGCGCCGTTGCTATAGGTCATTTTCCCCTGACCGTTTTGTTCGCCGTCAGCCCATTCGCCTTCATAAACATCGCCGTATATATATGTCAGTTTCCCTTTGCCCTGAAATTTTCCGTTAACAAAATCGCCCTCATAAATTGAACCGTCTCTAAATGTCAATTTTCCCTTGCCTTGTGGTATACCGTTGACCAGCTCGCCTTCGTAAACTGAACCATTTTCAAACGTCAACTTTTCTTTGGACAGACTCATAATTAAGAAAACTCCTTCAAATTCTGATTATCAGGCGCTGTTGCGCATCTCTTTTAAATATAACATATCCAAGTCGGCTAGCCTAGCATTTTTGCGCTATTTCTGCTATAATTCCCCCAATGGAACCAAAGCCTGAACCGTCACGCAGCTTCAAATTAAGCGAATTTGAAGGTCCCCTAGACCTTCTGCTGTATATGATCCGCAAAAATGAGATAAATATATACGATATCCCAATAGCCCAGATAACCGAGCAGTACATAGAATACCTTTACAGTGCGCAGTCAATGGATATTGACGAACTTACAGGCTTCCACGCAATGGCGGCTACCTTGCTGTATATCAAAAGCCGCACCCTTTTGCCGGTGGAAATTACGGAAGATTCGGGCGAAGACCCAAGAGCGGAGCTTGTTGAAAGATTAATAGAATACCAAAAATATAAAAAACTTTCGGAACTCATGGAAGAAAAAGAAAAGGAAAATGAATGGATAATAGAACGCAAAAGGCTTCAGCACAATCTGCCGTTTTCCGACGACAATATTTGGGAAAAAGTCGATATTTGGGATTTGTTAAAAAGTTTTTCGGCATTAACGGTTAACCTTCCGGCGGAAAGAATTATCGATCTTTATGAGGAAGTTACGGTAAACGAAAAAACAACCTTGCTTAATGAATTTTTGGAAAACAGAGGGGAATGCAGATTTACGGAATTAATTACAAGAGCGGGTACGCTGGACGTTGTATGCGCTTTTTTGGCAGTCCTTGAAGCCGCGAAAATGCGTATGATAGTGATCTACCAAAACCGCCTGTTCGGCGATATACTTATTAAACCTGCTATTCAAAATTAAACGGAGATTTTTGTGACACAAAATATTGAAAAAGAAACGGCGCTTGTCGAGGCGATTTTATACATGGAAGGGGAGCCGCTTGACGAAGGGGCAATCGCCCGCATTTGCGGACTTTCAAAAGAAACCGTAATATGCGCCTTAGACAATTTAAGAGAGCGTTACGCGAACATTGACAGCGGGCTGGAGTTGTCGCAGGTCGGCGGCGGACTGCAAATTTCCGTAAAACGCGAATATTGGGATAATTTAAAAGAACGCTACGGCAGAAAAAACGAGGGAAAAATCTCCCGCGCCGCAATGGAAACGCTTGCGATTGTCGCGTATTCACAACCCATAACAAGAGCGGAAATAGAGAAGATACGCGGCGTATCCGCGGACAATATGATCCGCCTGTTACTGGAAAAAAGTTTTATCCGCGAAGTAGGGAAAAAAGACATTCCCGGGCGTCCTGTTCTTTACGGCACTACAAAAGAATTTTTAATGCAATTTCATTTAAATTCGATTTCAGAGCTTCCGAAACTCGGTGAGAGCGATATTGAAAAATTCGAGCTTGAGGGGGAAAAGGATTAGGCTTCAAGTTTATCTTTCCCATGCCGGAGTCGCTTCAAGAAGGGCGGCGGAAGACATAATAGCGCAGGGCAGAGTTTCCGTAAACGGCGTAACAATTACCGCT
>Ga0268262_10004843_pt1 | contig 13665 bp, 14 predicted proteins | sample TergutNc150P3_FD_190354 | JGI IMG/M metagenome (GOLD analysis project Ga0268262, IMG submission 190354) | Nasutitermes corniger P3 segment gut microbial community from laboratory colony in Florida, USA - Nc150 P3 (SPAdes) (version 2) | ecosystem: Host-associated > Arthropoda: Insects >... | reverse complement strand
TGGCGTAGTCCATTCTCATGACTTCTGAATCCAATTTTATCAATATGTTTCGCATGAATGTATTGCACATTTTGGACTACGAAAACTAAAACTGCTATAAACTAGAATAGAATGCTTGGGGTAGCTATGGAATCTTGGTTTATTTCGCTTTCAGGTACAGATCGCTTTTTCATAATTTGCGCGTTTACAGGCATACTGGGCGTGTTGCTGCGACTTTTAAGCCAAGTCCTTGGCTTTGCCGGCGAAGCTTTTCACGATGATGTCGGCGTTGATTTTGGCGATGGCGCGGCAAGTGCCGATGCGCACCATCTGAGCGACGCTTTTAAGATAATCAGCCTCCACGGCCTTGCGGCTTTCTTCATGATGTTTGGCCTGGTGGGCTTTGCTATGAATAGGGAAAATCACGTCCCCGTGATAGTTTCCATCATTTCTGGCGTGATTGCAGGTGTGTTCTCTGTTTGGATAATAACCAAGCTGTTCCAAATGGCGAACAAACTCCAAAGCATTGGTAACCTCGACATCAAAAAAGCTGTCGGTTGCCGAGGCGTTGTATATTTGCAGATACCAAAGGGCGCTTCGGGGCGCGTAATGCTGAACATCGGCGGCCGCCAGCGCGAAATGGACGCAGTGCATGTAGGTGGCGAAGAAATACTCACCGGCACACCTATAGGGGTGGTGAGGATTGACGAAAACTTAGCAATAGTAGATTTTTTGCATTAGAGACTCAAAACAAGAGTTTTTTGCAAAACTCTGCTGCATGTCTGCTCCCGACTTTCCGCCGTCTCTGGCTTGATTTAGCAACTTGTTTATTGACAGTAGTTTACGCCAGAGTCTGCTCCGGTCGGGCGTAGCCTACCAACTCCTTTGGACTTGCAAAACTGACGTTTTGCAAGTAGCTCAATAGCTTGAACTGCTATAATTACCTGTGAACGGACACATCCTCTCTTTCAGGTCACCAACCACTCACACATACACGAGGCTCGTTTGCGAATTGGCATATATCCAGGTTCTTTCGATCCGGTCACGCTCGGTCACTGGGATCTCATACTCAGGGCAACCAACCTGGTTGACCATCTGATAGTAGCGGTTCTGCACAATCCATCCAAGCAGCCTACTTTCAGTCTTGCTGAGCGCATGGATTTTTTGAGGGAACTCTCAGCGGAAAATTCATCAGTCGAGGTGGCCGCTTTCAATGGTCTGCTGGTTGAATGCGCGAGGCAGAGGGGGGCTAAATTCATTATTCGCGGTGTACGGGCTTTTTCTGATTTTGAATACGAGTTTCAGATGGCGCTGACAAACCGCAAGTTGGCGCCTGAACTTGAGACTGTCTTCCTCATGCCAAAGGAGGAGAACAGCGTGATTTCAAGCCGTATCGTACGTGAAGTGGGCATGATGGGCGGCGATATCTCAGGTCTGGTACCTGAGATATTAAAGGAGCGGATAGCTGACAGACTGCGAAATATCGCCAATGAGCCACTTACAAAACGTTAGTTTTGAAAGTGGCTCACATAATTTAGTAAAATGTGGCAGTGGTTAGTTTTGGTTTGATTCTATTCATCAGTTCTTTCATGTGCTGTTCTTCTTCCTCGTCTGTTCTTGCAAGTCTTTCCTGTGAGAGCCTTATTTTTATTTCTCTTAGTTCGTCCATTTCCGGGCTTGTTTCAAAAGGTAACTCTAGGGGGTTTGTCATGTCGTGGTTCCTTTTAGAAAATTATCCGGTGACAAAATTTCAATTTCATTGTATCCCATTTCTTTACTTGCTTGGTTGAATTTTGGAATAAAGTTCTCGTTGACCATGTGTGAAAAATTCAATGATAAAAGTATATTGCATTTGTTTACTACCGCATTGGCAATGTGTAAGCTGTCCTCTAGGCATTTTTCTTCGGGCAGGCTTGTTTTGGAAAGGTACCTTTCTGCAAGGGTTTTGATTTCTTGAGTGTTTCCGTGAATTGTATAATTGATTTCTCGCATTCGTTTGTACATTTCCGTTTTTTTCGGTTCATAACATTCATCAATTTCCTCGAAAAAAGTTTGGGAAACGCAGACTGCGTAATTCTCATCAATGATCTCGCGCCATACGGCCTGAGTTGTTTTCTGCCATTCTGGTCGTTTTGTTTTTACCAGATGGTTTATGATTGATGAATCAATGTATATTTTTGGCTGAAAAGTTGTTATAACACACAATGCTTTTGCTTTTTTCACTGCTTTTTCCCAAGCGCTACCTATGTCTACAAATGGATGTTGCTCACATATATAAAATCTAGGATAGTCTGTATCATAAATTAAAGTTCCTGTATGATTTCCAATACTAATTTGAAAATCAACTTGTTTTTTATAATTCTCTTCATACCAGTTCTCTAGTTGTCGAAAAAATCTTGGCAGTATCACAAGTTCTGGTTCATTTTGAATTATTGGGTATTTGTGATTGAATTTCTGATTTGAAAAATCATCAGGAATTTCTGTGTGTTTAAGTGCTTTGAAGATATTTATATTCAGTTTGATTACTTTTGATTTCATTCTGCCTCTCTTTTCAAGAGTTTGAAATTGTTTGGTCTCGCGTATGCCATTTCTGGAAGTTGAGTGCAGCGACACATACGTTCTGCCCGGTTGCATTTCGACGGTTCGGAACTATCTCTATAGCAATTTTCGCTTTATAGCAGCACCCTGCAATAGCTTGAACTGCTATATCCCCCGCTAGTCCCACTTGTTGTGAGCCTCCCCAGATTTCAATTTCAGTTCTACATCTTTTTTCATCGAAACAATTTTAAAAATTTATGAGTCTTTGGCTATGTGAATAGCGCTGGTTGCAATGACACAATCTTTGGGCGCAGTTTCTCTTTTGCTTTTTTGGTTTTATTAGCGCAAGTCTTGTGTCTGGGTTCGGGGAAAGCCTGTTGTAATCTTGCTCGCAGTTCCGCGCCGAAATTGTCTTCCAGTATGTGTACCCAGCCGTGTTTCTGTAGCAATCTGCGGAATGGATCGTCTTTTATGAGTCTGAGATGTCCTGCCCAGAAGCTTTTTGCGCCGCAAGCTATACACCTGCGAACGTAGGCGGCTGTGTCCTGCATGGGAAACATGGGAGTGGCTGAAATATTCACATGTATTCCGGCTGCGGACAGGCGCTCCGCTGTCGTCCAGCGTATGGGAATCGCGCTGGCGTGCGGCTCTATTATTTGGCGAACCATGTCGTCGTCAGTCGGTATGGAAATCCCAACCTGGAGACGGGGGCCAAATTCTTTAAGAAGGTCAATATCCTGCAATATCAGGGAACTGCGGGTATGAACGACCACCCTTGCGCTGGAACATTCAAGCATAACCTTTAAGCAGCGCCTGCTCAGGCGAAATTCTTTTTCCAGCGGCTGATACGGGTCCGTGGCTGTGGACATAAAAACTGATTGGCCATATAGGCGATGACGCTGTGCCCAGAGGAGTTCCGGCGCGTTCAGCTTCGGCACACACCAAGTCCCCCAGTCATTGACATTGTGCATCAGGCTTGGATATTCACGAACAAAACAGTATTTGCATGAATGCGCGCAACCTCTGTAGGGACTCAGTGAAAAGCCAAAGCCGTACCGCTCATCTCTTTGGGGGCGCAGAATGCTTCTGGCTTCTTCCGGCAGTACTTCAATCCCATGAAAATTTTTGGGTTCAAGTTCTGTTGGAAATAGAGAGTGCGCCATGACTCCATTATTCGTTTTTATTTCGTCTTTTACAAGAAAAAATTACAAAAAAAGTGAGCCACTGGCAAAAATTCCGTTTTGCCAGTGGCTCATAGTTGAATTGCTATATGGAGTTAAGGCGATTGACGGCGCTGCTTAAAATTTGTAACTCAAGCCAAACTGTATCCAGGCGGGATTGACTGTATTTCTGCCGCGGACGGGGTCGCCGCCTTTCAGAAATTCGTTGTCTGTTCCAAGTTCTACCATTTGAAACAGCGCGGCTACGGAGAACTGTGAGTCCACGATATATTCAAAGCCAAATCTGAAGCCCAACTTGCCAAAGGCGTTATCAACCATGCCGGACACGTTGTTGTTTATGCTGGGGTCGAAAGTGTCCCTGCCGCTGACGCTTTTAAACCATGTGTTGACGGAGGCGCCGGTTATCACAAGCAGGTAAGTCCTGTTAATTGGGATAACAATATCAATATTTGCCTGGAATCCGGTAAGGGAAACTTTTTGGGCATCTTTCTCAAGCTCTTTGCCCGGGAAATAATTGATGCCCAAACCAAGACGATATTTGCTTTTAGAATCAGGGAATGCTTTTTGATAAGAGGCGTCAAGGCAGATGCCAAAGAATGGCTGATTGGTGTAGTCTTTAAGGTTATTTTGCGCGATTGGAAGCGCGCCACCGATCTGCCACACGGCGGCCTCCTGAGCGGAGCCATGCGTTCCGGCTCCCAGTACAAGCAGACCGATGAAAATCAAAATCCGTTGGTATTTCATGATATTTTCCTCCGGCCTAAAACTTAATGCCCGCGCTTACATAGACTTGGCGCGGTGCGGTCGCGTACGCCTCCAATCCTTCCGCATTTCGATTGCGGCCAAATCTCTCAGTCCAAAGGTACAGTGAATCCTGGCCGCTTGAGTTGGGCGTTAATTCCGTGTTGTACGAATACTCCTGAATGATGTTAAACACGTTATATATGGACAGATCGCCCATTGCCTTGACTTTGCCCCATATGGGTATTTCCCAGGCAATTCTGATGTCAATGTTATAAGTGTCATTCATGTGATAAGCGCCGCGCCTACTATAGAATCTGGTCCAGGTAATCGGTGGAATTGGCGGCAGGGGTGTGTTCCTTGACATGTCCGCCAGTGCGTCTGTCCGGTATTTATTGTACATTTCACGCAATGGCGCGAGCGATGCCGGATAGGTGGGTGTCCAGTTCGCGCCGGTATTGTAGTTAAAAATAGCGGCGTAACTGATCCAGCCGTTCTTTGCGGCAGGTACTATCGCCAACAGCGAAGCGCGCACTCTGTGGGGGTAATCGTTGATCAGCGCGCCATTTGGTGATCGCTGTTCAATTGGAATGCCCTGAGAATCAAAATAGTTTTTGAGCATAAAATAACCGGGGGGCGAGAAATCCCCAAAACTTCTGTATGAGTCGCCTACTTCGGAGTTGCCTCTGAGCCTTGAATAGCTGTACGATAAATTCCAGTTGAAAATTGTATTGAAACGTCCAGCGCTCTCCAGCTCCATACCGTGATAATCGCGCCAAAGTTTGTCTGTATTGAAATAACGATGTGTCTGTCCGTACATTTGATAGTCTAGTTTTAAACCGCTGCCGCTGGGGTCGGGTATGACCACCCAGTTGTCGGGTGAATAATCATGCGAGCCTCCCCACAAATTGCCTTCTTTGCGATATACGTAAGCAAGCCGGATATAGTTGCCGGGCGAATATGTCCTGCGGTATTCCAAAGCAAATTCATCGTTGTACATTGGTTTTAAGTTCGGGTCTTTTTTATACTGAATGCTGGAATCATAAAATTCCTGCGGGTTGCCGTAATTAGCGGCATCAATTAGCTGGGCCAGAGTCACAAAGCGCAGGCCGAACATATCAGGATGACCGCCAACATCTGGCATACCTTGGCCGGAAATACCCGTCCAGACAAATTTGACATTTTTTCGCACAAGGGTGTCGGCGAAGTTGCTGGTGAAACTCTGAGGATAATCGGATTGCATACGACTGTAATTGAATTTAAATACTCTTGAGCTGTCGCCCAGAACATCGTATGTCAGAACAAATCTCGGGCTGTAATTGTTTGTGCTGAACAGTTCCTTGCCGTCAGTATTTATTGACTTGATTTGGTCAAAGCGCAGGCCAAGCATGACATTCCAACGACTGTTAATAGTCATTTGATCGTTGAAATATACAGCCGTATCTGTATTTCTGACAAAGCCGTCAACTCCGTAGTACTGCCACATTACAGGCGCTAAACCGTTATTGCCGTTTTCACTCTGTCCATAACGCCCGGGGGCCACCCATAATATTGTCGGAAACAACCAGTCGCCATCGCTTTTTTCAAAAATCCCGCCTACGCTGACGACCCGATTGTTCAGCCCGTGCATTGTCCCATCACGGACATCGGACATATAGTGTTCAACGCCAAAGTCAATGTTGTGACTCAAACGCCAGAAATCCCTGAACATGGTTACATTGACTGAGGCGTTCAGGCTGTTCCTCTCGTTAAGCGAGCCGCCGCCTAAACCGGCGAAACGCCCTATGTAATTCGAGCTGGGCATTGGTATGGGCGGATTTGGGGGGTTTGGCGGATTTGGGGGGTTGTCAATCTCGCTGGCGCCCAGCCAAAGTTCAACAGGTGTGTATGTCGGATCGGCTTTTATATCGCCTCTTCCCCATTTGTTCCACTGCCTGTTGCGATAAAGTCTGGTTTCAACAAAGGTTTTTTCGCCAATTACAGCGTCATACTCGAAATTCCATCCCTGAGCCATGTATCTGTCAGGATTTGCCTGAGCCAGCCTCAAATAAGAATCACTGCCGCTTTTGTCAAACTCCCGTTCCTGGCGCGATCCGCCGAGTGCAATTCTGTGGTTCTGGCTTAATGACGCGGTTACTTTGCTTTCATAGAACTTGTTGTTTTGGGTTGAGTCATAATTTTGTCTGGCATCCCAAAGCGGTATGTAAGACAAATATATTTGCGGGGGGGCTGCTAATGATGTCACGCGATAATTTGAATCCACCGCCAGGAGATTGTCTATACTGTTGAGGCCTGTCAGGATGGGTTTCCTGTACCTTTCGTCCTGAGCTATAAGTTTGCTGTTCTCAACTCTGGCCGGGGTTATTGATGTTCCAAACGTGAACCAGATGTGATCCTTCCAGATAGGCCCTGACAGAGTGATATCCCAGCTTCTTGAAAAACTGTCGGAAACGTTTCCGCCCTCACGATTTGCTTCATCTTCCTTGATGTCCTTGGGACGCCCCCGCCAGGAATCCCTTTCAACATCGGCTCGGATAGAGCCGCCGAACTCGTTGCCACCCGACTTTCTGGCCATGTTTATGGAACCGCTCAGGGTGCGTCCATAACGGGCGTTCAGCGGTGACAGCACAACTTGTACGTCTTCTATCGAGTCCCCAATGTACCAAACCGCGTTAACCGTGCCTTGATGCGGGTCTTTGATGTCCGCGCCGTCAAGCCTGAAATTCACGCTGTTGACCTGACCGCCCCGAATGACAGGATTGCCGCCTGACATAACCACGCCGGGTGTCATTCCTGCGGCAGACCAAAAATCAGGGCCGCCGCCAAGCTGAAGCAGCTGTTCGTGCGAATAATTGACTGAGGTCTTGGTATCTGTCTTATCAAAAACGGCGACATCATTGCCGGTTATCTCAACGGTCGTGCTGGAGACAGTCACGGCTCTCAATATGTTGTTCTGGCGCACGCTTTGGCCTACGCCAACACGAAGGTTTCTGATGGTTGCGCCAATATATCCGTCAGACTGAATCCTTATGGTATAACCGCCTGGAGGCAGCAACAGCGCCCGCCACTCGCCTCTGGTGTCAGTCAAAATCACGCGCTGACCCATTAGCTGGGGGGCTGTCAATATAACCATCGCCCTCAGTGGTCTGCCGAATCCGTCTGTAACCATGCCGCTGATCTGACCGGTGGTGACCTGGGCCATAACAACCGGTGGCGCGGCTACTAACAAACCCAAGAGGGTGATATGCGTGGTTCCAAATCGTTTTGTCATGTTCAGCCTCTCTGTACCTGTTGATCAGAAGCGAAAACCCAGCGCGAATTCAATATGGGGTACAAAGCGTTTGTAATTGACGGTGGTATCCCACAACGTATATTGCCCTTTGCCCGGTTCTCGTCTAGGTTCATGTACATAGTCAAGCGCCGTATAGATGAGGCCAATCAATTGAATTTCCAAAAAATAATTTTCTGATGAGATTGAAAGGCCTGCAAATGGGTTGATAGACAACTGGTTTTTGTTGTGGATGCCGTTGTAAGTATCTTGAAATTCCCTGCCATCGCTCGTACGCTTACCTGAAATGTCGGCTATATATTCCTGCCTGAAATCAGTGCCGCCAACCTGGACGCCAATCCTCAGCCCAATAAGCTGGAATGGCTTTTCGTACGCGGTTCTGAAATACAAGCCGTCAAGTTGATTTTTCCGACTGTCAACAGATCGCTCAGTGTCAATAATCCAACCCGCCGGATTGGGCATCAGGGATAAATCGTGTAAATACTGGCCGCCGGGCTTGTAGCTGAATCCTGCTTCGCCGCTGATTCGGCCAAATCTGAAAGAGTAGCCTCCCTCAAGGCCAAAGCCCATAAGCATTGATGATAATTGGTCTTCCTTGGAGGTAAGCTGAAATCCACCCCTTACTTTCACGCCGGAAAAAAAGCCCCTGTCCCTTGCCCCAACTTGGGCAAAAGCGCCCAGCAACACCAGAGCGGCGCCGACGCGGAAATATTTACGGGCTTTCATTAATAACCTCCTTGCGCTACTTATAATTCTGTCTTAACAAACTCTTATTAGTTTTTTGGGGTTATGTACTTTAACAACAACAGACTTTCCGGATTCCCGATACTTCTAAATCCCCTGCCCTATTGAGAGCCAAGCATGGAATTTAGATTCGATAGTTCCGGGAATAGCTTGTTAATGTCATCACTGGTCACACTTCCGCTTCTATTATTTCCCTGATTGAACCATGTATTAAACACATTAGCGCCAATATTCTGGAGCCCGGAGTTTATCCCGGATGGGTTTATGCCCGCATTTCTCCACACAGACAGCAAGTCACCGACTTTAAGTCCGGGGTTTATGGCCTCAGACCCAGAAATATCCCCCTGCAACTGCTCCGCTTCAAGAGCCTTTAGGGTTTTGGCAAGTATTTCTGTAAAAGGATCGTAAGGGGCAGATTTTGCCCCCGCAGAGGATGCCGAACTATTGGCAGACGAGCTTGAGAGACTTCTCAACATCTCAATGTCCGACATGAAAGACTGTAACAACTTAGCATCTATCATTGGTATCTCCGTAGGGCACAGTGCCTCAAATTCATGAAGCACAATTCAGGCCAATTTGGTGATGCAAAATATGGCCAGATTTAACCCGAAATTCACGGAGCAACTTGCAAAAGCAAATTGAGACACAAGACTGCCACGTCAATCACTTGACAATGAGCCGCTTGCAAAACTAACGTTTACAAGTGGCTCTGGGAGGCGTAGCCGAAAGCCACCACAAAAATTGTTAATCAATAGGGGAACTGCTATGTAGTTCCCTTATTTTGCCTAATATTATTAAAATTTAATGAAATACTTTTAATTCATAATTCCCACCGTGACAAGGCGGGAACAAACGCAAAAAAGTCTGGATTGACGGGTCATAGAGCCTCCTTGAGGATGCTCATGTCAAATCCAAAACACGGAAAATTTATGATAAAACTGCAATACTGAATAAACCCCAGACCGCAGTCAGCTTCCGGCGAATGCCGTTTGCTGTCTGGATGTAGGTAGAGCAGATATAAACCCATGATTCCTGCCAAAACTTGTTAGTCGTGCATTGCAAAGGGTGCTGCTGTGCTGGTATTGCCTTGTGCTGTACTTCTGTGAATAGCTGATGCTTGTGTAGAACACTTGAATGCGGAGTGATTTTCCATCTCCGTAAAATCTATGTTACATACTTTTTAAATTTCTTACTTAAAAAAATGAAAAAATCGAAACTTTTTTTCGGGTACGTGATAATGTGTATTTTTTGTGTGTTAGAGGCTGATGTATCAAATATCTATAATTGTTTAATGCAAAATTATATATTAGAGGTATATATTTTGTCAAAGATGTCAAAAGAATTTTTATAAGTGCTGTTGTGTCATCACATAGACAATTTGCAATGTATCTTACTTTGTTTTCAATAATTATATTATTGGCATCCTGGCATATGTAAGCATTCGCACCTCCTTTTCCCGCCTTGTCACGGCGGGAATGTCATGAAAAAGCCATTTCATCAAAATCAGGCTCTGCTGCAAAAAATGATCTCGTGAGTACACTTGTTTGCTACATACCGTGCTACCGTTTTTTGCAACCGCAATAGAAAATGGTATTACTTGCCCTCGCCGAGTTGTGAGAGTAACTTGGCTATCAGCGCGTCTTTGTCGGCAAGAGTAGCAGATTGTTCGACAAGAGCGGCGGATTGTTTGGCAATAGTAATTTCCTTTTCAGCCACAACACCCTGCCATTTTTCCCGCTCTTCTTCCTTTGCGTGATGCAATTCCCAATTTAATATTGCCTACAGCCTTAGACGATCCAATTTTTCCGGCTTGTCTCTCCAACCCTCGTCTGCTTTCACAAAGAGTTCCAACCTCACGGGGCGCTGTAGCAGCTTTTTCAGTTCACGTTGAGCGCTTTGACGGATGTCGCGTATCATTTCTCCGCCCTTGCCCAGCAGTATCTTGCGGTGGTTTTCGCGGTCACAGAGAACATCAGCCCTTATTATCACGCCGCCAGGCTCCATATCAGTCGGGTAATCATCGCCGCCCTCAGTCCAGTCGGAGATTATGACAGCTATGCCATGAGGGATTTCTTCTTTGGTCTTGCGAAATATCTTTTCACGTATAAATTCCGCCGCAAGGCCGCGCTCGGTTTGATCCGTAAATTCATCCTCGCCATACCGCCAATCGCCATGAGGCGCGTCACGCTGAAGTATCTCCCACAGCGGCTCAAGGTTCTGCTCCGCTTTTGCTCCAATCGGCACAATTTCTCTGAAATGGGCTAAATCCTTGTAGGCAACTATTTTCTCAAGCAATCTCAGCTTGCTCACCAAGTCAACTTTGTTTATCAGCAGGTACACTGGCGTCGCAGCTTGGCGCAAGCGCTCTACAAGCTCTTGTTCTTTGGGGCCATGGTAACCATCGGCGTCAATTACCCACAAAATCAGGTCGGCCTCGGCAATGGCTGTTTCCACGTGTTCCATCATGCGTTTGTTTAATGAATAGCGGGCGCGATGGATGCCGGGCGTATCCAAAAAAGCTAATTGAACATCGCCACGGTTTACTACTCCCAGAATCTTTGTGCGTGTGGTCTGAGGTGTTTGGCTGACGGCTGCCAGTTTTTCACCAATCAGCGCGTTGAGCAGCGTGGACTTACCCACGTTGGGAAGACCAATAATTGCCACAACAGCGAACTTTTGCCCCACATCAGCCCCGGATAATGCCGCGCTTGGAATTGCGTATAAAATCCAGGAGATATGCGATTTCAGGAATGTTGCCAAATTCAGCGGACACTTTTCCCATAGCTTCCTCGCGCAACAGCCCTGTCTCAAAGAGTATCCTATGTGTCTGTTTCAGCGCATGAATGACATCTTCTGAGAAACCCTTGCGGCGCAAACCAATACTATTAACTCCGTAACTCTTGGTATCGCGTGTGCCTGCTGTTTTCATGAAAGGAAGAACATCCATATTGGCAGTGGTGAACCCGCCCATAAAAGCGTGATCTCCAACTCTGCCGAACTGGTGAACCGCGGAAAAACCGCCGATATTTACACCGCTGCCAACCTCAACGTGACCGGCAAGTGATGCGCAGTTCGCCATTATATTTTTGTCGCCGACCACGCAGTCATGTGCGATATGAACGCCGACCATTAAGAAATTGTCGTTGCCAACCTTGGTAATGCCGCCGCCCTTTGCCGTACCGCGGTGCAGGGTACAGGATTCGCGGATTACATTTCTGTTCCCAATTACCAGGCGGGTTAGCTCGCCTTTATAGCCGATGTCCTGACATTGCATACCAATTGCGGCATTAGGGAAAATATCGTTCTCCTCTCCGATTTCGGTATATGGCCCCACAACAACATGGCTTCGGAGTACTGTTCCAGAGCCGATTTTTGAATCACCCTCTACAACACAAAAAGGTCCGATAATTACGTCATCACCGATTTCGGCTTTGTCGCTTACAACGGACATTGAATGGATTTTGGCGGTCATTGAGCTTTCCCTTCTACATTAACGATCATACTCGTAAATTCGGCCTCGGCGACTTTATTGCCGTCAACGAAAGCCTCGCCTCTCATTTTGGCGATATTGCGCTTGGCGGTTAGGATTTTAACTTCCATAACCAATTGGTCGCCGGGTACAACCGGCTTTCGGAATTTTACACCGTCAATACTCATGAAATACATGATCTTTTCTTCGGGGTTGGGTATATCCAATGTCACCAGACAGCCGGCTGTCTGAGCCATGGCCTCAATGATCAACACACCCGGAAACACAGGCTGCTTGGGGAAATGTCCCTGAAAAATCTGCTCGCCTATGGACACATTTTTAACCCCTCTGATCCACTGCCCTCTTTCGTAATCCAGAACCCTATCAACCAAGAGAATCGGATAGCGATGCGGCAACAGCTTTTGAATGCCCTGGATGTCAATGGTTTTAGAAGACTGCACGGAAGCTTCACTCATGTTTTTCTCCACATGATCATTTTGACACATCAAATGTAATTCTGGATATTGTAGCAGTTTTAGGTGGCCTAAACCATTCTCATGGCTTCTGAATCCAATTCTATCAATATGTTTCGCATGACTGGATAGCATATAATCGGTCAAGGAAAGATAAGCGTCAAAGCCAAAGCAGCACTGATTGACGCGAAACTTTTCAACGATATTTACTTGCTAGGCAATCTCGTTCAGACCGGAAGCACTACCAAAATTACGATGATGAATCAAATGATGGGTAACTTTCCGTGGTTCAGTCTCGAACTAGAAGAACAATTTCAGGGCAAAGCACTGATATTGAACTTCCCGAAGTGCAATAGCGGCAAGTTGGCATTCACTTTCAAGAATGACGACTACACCATCCCGGACTTTGACATCAATGTCTGTGCTGATGAAAACGATGTTCTAGCCACGTGGACATTTAAGGAATAACGTATGCTGACATTAGCTCCGGTATCAAAACAAATCTATGTAGGCGGTCATGACTTTACTGTAACCGCCCTGCCTTTGGGCGTTTTACGGCGTGTCATACTGCCGATGTCCAGTAAATTCAATACCAGTGCTACAGATATTGACGATGATACTTTTGCCGTGATGCTGAAATACATCCACATGAGCGTATCAAAAGCCGAGCCTGAAATAAGTCTTGAGGATTTGGAAAACACTTTGTTGCTTTCTGATTTTACGGCGTTGTTTCAAGCCGTCATTGAAGTATCAGGACTATTGAGAGACACGGCGGGGGAAGTGGAACGCCCGTTGAGCTTGCCGAGTTCTGGCGATGGCTCTACGGGCATGTCATCAGCAGCACAGGATGGACATACAAATACGTGGATGGGGAGTTGACGTTACCAGAGGCGATGGAATTGATTGAATATTGGTCAGAATACCCACCGCCTCACGTCTGCATCCGTGCGTATTTAGGCATAGACAACAAGAAAGCCAAGCCTGTAGAACAATGTTCAGAGCAGGAACTACAAGCGTTCTTAACGGAGTTGGGAGGGATTACGGGGTGATTTTTTTTCACAAGCACTTAGAACTTATCCGTAAATAGCAGCATATTATTCTCAGAGCATGGAGTTCAGGAGGATAGATATGACATTGCAATCATGGGAAGTATCGGATGAGTTTTGGGAGAGAGTGGAGCCATTAATACCAATAAAGAAGCGAGATGAGAACAAGGAATACAAAAGAGGCCCAGGCGCAGGAAGAAAGAAG
>Ga0268262_10004842_pt1 | contig 13667 bp, 13 predicted proteins | sample TergutNc150P3_FD_190354 | JGI IMG/M metagenome (GOLD analysis project Ga0268262, IMG submission 190354) | Nasutitermes corniger P3 segment gut microbial community from laboratory colony in Florida, USA - Nc150 P3 (SPAdes) (version 2) | ecosystem: Host-associated > Arthropoda: Insects >... | reverse complement strand
GTGGTTCTACACACTGGTATCCCGCTACACGGTGGAAGAGGAATTTGCCGCCAATCGCCAGCAGTTTTTGGCGGAACAGGGGTACAAGTATTCTATTCAACACTGGACAGCGGATGAAATGGAGGCGGTCGTATGAAAGCGTATTCTTCAAAACCATTCAGGCCTGTGGATCATTGGAAGTCAGCCATAATGGCCCTGCCTGAAAGCAACTTCTTTGAGCTGTTAAGATGCGTATTCGGCAATATAAAAACGCCGTTTAGCAAACACAAGCTTTTGGAAGATCTGTTTGCCTTTTTATCCAAAAAGGAAAATCTAAAAACCATTGCCGCCTTTATCGGCGAACAGGATCACAAGGTGATAGCCGCCACGGCCCTTCTCAACGAACCGGAAACAAGCGGCCTGGAAAACTTCTTTGCCGGGGAAATGACCGATGCCGAACTTCACGCCGTTATTATCAACCTTGAAGAACGGCTAATCCTTTACCGTTTTCGGGATGAAAAAATCCTGCGGCTTGCGCTTAATCCGGTTTTGGAGGAGGTACTGACCCCTTTCATTAGGGATACCAGTCCGCTGTTTCGTAGCTTCCCGGAGAAAGATAACGCCGGAACGGAAGCAATGCCTCCGGCAAGCTGCCAGTCATCTTACATTTCCGACCCCAGAATTATGGCGGCGCTCTTTGCCTTTATCATTGAGGAGGAAGAGCTGTTTAAAGCTGAAACCGGAACAGAATCCAGGGGAACGAGGTCTTTAGGAACAAGGTCCCAGGGGGCTTTAATCCCCGAATTGCGCAAAAAGGTTCTGGATGGCGCAAAAAAAACCTTTCCTGAGCTGGATTTTGAACTGGCGATAAACAACCTGATTCAGATGGGCTTGTTCTCGCGCACGGATCGCCTTTTGATTCCCGACAGGGAGAAAATTGCCGAATACTCTGACCTTTCTGACTCTGAACGGCAGGAATATTGGGCCGCTGGTTTGTTCATATGCTTTAAGGAGTCCGAAAAAAATACGCATAACAGCCATTCTGACTGGGATACTTTTTCGTTCTCATTTTCCTGGAGCCGCCTGCGCTCTATTGCCTCATCCATACACCGCTTCAGAAGCCTGCTTGATCCTGACAGGCTTTATCCTGAACTTACCCTAAAGCGGCTCTGGGATCTTTTGGAAGAACGAACAGGAGGCCTGGTGAATCAATGGCCTTCATTTCTTGCGGTGATGGAGAAGATGCACCTTTTGGAAACAAGAAAAATTTCCGAAAAAGAAGAAACCTTTTGGCTTCTCCCTCCGGAGAAACCCAGGGAACATTCCGCCGGGGAACCGCTAATCGTCATGGACACGGCATTTTCATTTATACTTTACCCGGAAATTTCCTTTGCGGACGCGCTGGCGTTAAGCGCTTTTTGTTTGATTAAAGAATGTAACGGAGCTTTAATCAGTTTTGAATTAACCAGCAAATCGGCAGTCAGGGGTTTTGATCAGGGGATAGACGCGAAAACCATGATGGAGCTCCTTGAACGGCTCTCAGAAAACCGTCTTGATCCAAATCTGGACTGGACCCTTAAAGAGTGGGAAAAGCGATACACCGGAGTTTCCCTTCACCAGGGCATTGTCCTTACACTGACAGAGGACAACCGCTACCTGGCAAAAGCAGGGCCCGTCTCTCACCTGATAGGGAAAACCCTTGCGCCTGGCGTTTACCTGCTTTCTACGGAAGAGCGTTCGACAGTCGTCAGGGCTCTACGCAAAGCCGGTATCGATATTGTCGCCCAGCCGCCTGAGGAAGCAGGCAGCGCCGGGCTTAAGCGCGCTGGATCGTTTAGAAACTCTTTTCCGCATCTTTATTCATCGGAAACCGCGGAATACGGTTTACCTGATTCTTTTACAGGCGGAGATAAAGAGACCTCTTTAAAACAAACGCCTTTACCTTCGATTAATACTGGCACAAAAACTGACGCGAAAACTTCCAACGAAGGCGCGTCTATCAAGGAAAAATTCCGCGAAGCCCTGGGCAAGATGAAAATAACCAAACAGGAGCGGGATGAACTTCTTGCAAGAATAGAGCGGGGCCTTGTGCTGAACGAAACCCAGCTTGAGCCAACATCAGTACGCTATGAGAAACTGGAAGCCCGCGGGCTGGATTACACAGGCAAGACAACGATTGCCAAGCAGGCTATCGAAACAGGTTCACTGCTGGAAGCAACATGGCCGGGGCGGGATGGAGAACTAAACCGGACAGTCGGAATACCGCAGACGCTTGAGAAAAAAGAAGGAGAAAGCGTCCTGGTTCTCAAGTCCAGCGGGAATTCAGAAAACGCCGCAAGAGTTTTAAAAATCCCGCTCGGAAAAATCAGCCTTTTACGGCGCATCAAACAATCAATTTTTGGAGAATAACAAATGCCTTTACTGCCTTTTTCAAGTCAGGCTGAAAACAGCCAGGCAAAACTTGCGGTTCTTATCGACGCGGACAACACGCAGCCCGCTATCATCGAAGGACTTCTGGACGAAGTCGCCAAATACGGAGTAGCCAGTATCAAGCGGATTTACGGCGACTGGACCAGCGTCCACCTGCGTTCATGGAAAGAGCGGCTCCTGGCAAACGCTATCCAGCCAATCCAGCAGTTTTCGTACACCACCGGAAAAAACGCCACCGACAGCGCGATGATCATCGACGCAATGGACCTGCTCTACAGCGAAAAGCTCGACGGCTTCTGCATCGTTTCCAGCGATTCGGATTTTACCCGCCTCGCCGCAAGAATACGGGAAAGCGGATGCACCGTTTACGGCTTTGGTGCCGAAAAAACCCCAAAGGCCTTTGTTAAAGTCTGCGATAAATTCATCTTTACCGAAATTCTGCTGGACAACCAGGAAGAATCCGAAGAGGAAGAAGGCAAACGCCACACAAAACCAAGAAAGGAATTCAAGGTAGACAGAAAGCTTTTAAAACTGCTCCGCGACGCTGTTGATGACATCGCCGACGAATCAGGCTGGGCCTACCTTGGCGGCGTAGGCCAGAAGATCAACAACCGCTCCAGTGAATTTGATCCCCGCAATTACGGCTATAAAAAGCTGGGCGATCTTTTCAGGGCCCTCTCCCAGTTTGAGACGGAGGAACGTCCTCAGGAACACGGTACGGGCCGCCAAGTTTATATTCGCTGGAAGAAGAAGAGGTGAAGTTAAAAAACACTATGATAAGACACTCATTACCAGTTTTCCACATCCAGAATTTTGTAATAATTCATCGATTCAACAGCCAGTCCCGGATATTTCGGTGCAGTATCCCCTACCTGCCAAAATTAAATTCATCCATATGAAAGAACATACTTGGGATAGTTGTCACGGATATTCATTAGACTTGTTCGACATCCCTAAAACATGATATAAATTAAGAATGGGCAGGGGAAAAATAAACTATAACGATAAGGCGCATACTTTTAAGCGGATGCATGGCGTAAAAAGGCACACATTTATGAAAATGAAAGGAATTCTCGATAAAGAATGCGAGAAAATGCACAGGAAAGGCGGCAGCCCGCCAAAGATGTCTGTCGAAGATAAATTGTACGCGGCGCTTAAATACCTGCGCGAGTACCGGACAATGGAGAGCATCGGAGGCGACTATGGCGTCAGCAAAAGCACAATATGCGAATCCATTCAATGGGCGGAAAACACCTTAGCAAAAGACGGAACATTTAAACTGCCAGGCAAAAAAGTATTGAAAAAGACCGATGGGACAATTGTGTATGCGGTGATCGATGTAACTGAAAGCCCTGTAAACAGGCCAAAAAAAACCAAAAATCCTATTATTCCGGCAAAAAGAAGCGGCATACAATAAAAAACCAGGTAATCATTAACGGCAAAACCAGAAAAATTATTGATGTCGACGACGGGCTTGGGCATGAACACGATTTCAGTCTATTTAAAAGGACTATCGGAACCAAGATGGACGAAGATATCCTACTGTATGGCGACCTTGGATATTTAGGTATATATGACTATCATGCAAACAGCATAATACCAATAAAAGCAAGTAAGAACAATCCGCTAAGTGAAAAGGAAAAAGCGTATAACAGACGCCTTGCGCGTAAAAGGGTTGCCGTCGAGCATATTAACGCCAAAATAAAAACCTTTAAAATTATGGCGTATCCATATAGGAATCACTGTAAAAGGCATTTGCTTAGGTTGTCTTTAGTCTGTGGTATTATTAATTTTGAAAACAGGTGTAAATAATGGGTTATCGAACAAGTCTAATATATGCTCAAGGAGTAGGAGGAACCTATGTCTGAAATGACTGACGAAGAAGCCGATTATATTGTAAACCTCGCAGTTCAAACGCAAAAATCGCCTGCTCAAATTATTGGCGATATGGTTCGGGATAAAATTGTCGCGTCTACGACAGCGCAATAAAGAAGATTGGCTGCCCTAATACGCCATATACTCAATCGCGTCGCCATGAGCGCCGACCAGCTCATGTTTATTGGGGTGAACAACAAGATCCATTTCTTCCAGGGGAAGCAAGCCAAGCAAAATTTGCGGCAGACCGGGGACTGTAATTACGCGCATAACCGATTGACGGTCTTTCCAGTTAATCTCTACCGGAGTAGTAACAGTACATACAATCCGCTCTCCGTTGGCGATTCGTATTCGCTGTTCGCCTGTTTTTTCAAGTCCCAGTTTTTGCGCGGTTTGTTCGTCAATCATTAATGAGTAAGAGCCGGTATCCACAACGGCAGTTACCGTTACCGTTCTGATCTCATCACTTTTGATGAACCCCTTTGCGGCTTGTCCTACATCCCATTCATTCCTTAACGTTAGTTCAGCGTATACCGTTCCCATATAAACTCCACTTAATAATATAATAGATTTTTATCCGCTAACCAATGGTGTCTTTATCACCTTGTTTAACCCCCTTATATGGTGTAGACTGGCACTTTACCGCTATATACAAGGATTTGGGAAATCAAATGAAGATAGAAAGGCTGTTCACTGACCCGCTAACCGGGCCTTACAAAGATATTGTTTTTGAAAAACGAAAAAGCGAGATACGCGGCAAGGACGGCAGGGCCATTTTTTCCGAAGAATTTGTGGTTGTGCCATCGTTCTGGAGCCAGATTGCCTCGGACATCATAGCGCAAAAGTATTTCCGCAAGGCGGGCGTTAAGCGTGAAAAGATTTACGAATGGAAAAAATACTCCGAAGCAGGAAACGAATCTGGACCTGAAAGCGCCGCCCAGCATGACTTTGTACTGCCGGAAGACGGCGCCGAGCACGATGTCCGCCAGGTCTTTCACCGGCTGGCCTATACCTGGATGGACTGGGGGCGAAAAAACAAGTACTTCGATAGCCAGGACGATGAAAAGGCTTTTTACGACGAAACCTGCTATATGCTAGCGCACCAGATAGCGGCCCCAAACAGCCCGCAGTGGTTTAACACCGGCCTTTATGCGGTTTACGGCATCGAAGGGCCGGCTCAGGGACACTATTACTTTGATCCTGCCTACGGCGCGGTGAAAAAGTCGGAGAGCGCTTACAAACGCCCGCAGCCCCATGCGTGTTTCATCCTTTCCGTCAACGATGACCTTGTAAACTCCGGCGGTATCATGGATCTGATAACGCGAGAGGCAAGGCTTTTCAAGTACGGTTCGGGGACGGGGTCTAACTTTTCTAGAATCAGGGCACAGCACGAAAAGCTCTCCGGGGGCGGCGTGTCGTCGGGCCTGCTTTCGTTTTTGAAGATAGGCGACCGTTCCGCCTCGGCAATAAAAAGCGGAGGCACCACACGGCGGGCGGCCAAGATGGTTACCCTGGACGCGGATCATCCCGACATAGAAGATTACATCGCGTGGAAAGCCAGGGAAGAACACAAGGTTGCTTCGATGGTTACCGGCTCCCAAATTGTCAGCAAAAATCTTTCTGAAGTAAAAAAGGCCCTCGTCTCCTTCAGGGGCCCTGATGGAGACAGGTTTAATATCCGGAAAAACCACGAACTTGAAACGGCCCTGCGTAGCGCCCTTGCTGATAAAATCCCACCCTCTTACCTGTACCAGCTTTTAAGGCAGATCCAGCAGGGTGACAAGGATGTGAATCCGGCGGTTTTTTCCACCGCCTGGGACGATGAAGCCTACAACACTGTATCGGGCCAGTCGTCCAACAACAGCGTAAGGCTGACCGACGATTTTATGAAAGCGGTTCTTGATGACAAGGAGTGGAAACTCTCAGGCAGGGTAACGGGGAATAACGAAAAAACCGTCAGAGCCAGAAAAATCTGGGAGGACATTGCCCGTTCCACCTGGGCTTGCGCCGACCCCGGGCTTCAGTTTCACACAACGATTAACGACTGGCATACCTGCCCCTCAGGCGGCGAGATCCGGGCGTCAAACCCCTGCTCGGAATATATGTTCCTGGATGATACGGCGTGCAACCTGGCCTCGGTCAACCTGTCCCGCTTTTACGACAAAACCGCCTGCACTTTTGACGTTGAAAAATACCTTCACGCAATAAGGGTGTGGACAACCATTCTTGAAATTTCCGTTGTCATGGCCCAGTTCCCATCCCCGGCGATAGCGGAGCTTTCATACAAATACCGAACTTTGGGGCTGGGCTATACCAGCCTTGGGAGCCTTCTAATGGTCATGGGCCTGGCCTACGACTCTCCCGAAGGTCGGGCAGTTGCCGGCGCTCTCTCGGCGATTCTTACAGGCGAAGCATACGCCCAGTCCGCCAGGATGGCCGCAGAACTCGGCCCCTTTGCGCAATACGCGGAAAACTCAAGCGCAATGCTTCGCGTTATACGCAACCACCGCAGGGCCTGTTACAACGCCCCCCCCTCGCAGTACGAAGGGCTTCACACGATTCCCCAGGGAATAGACCCTTCCAAATGCAAGACATCAAAATGTGAGGCATTTAAATGCCCGGCGGCTTTCGATTTGTCTTATCTCCTGGATGCGGCAAAGAAAAGCTGGGACGACGCCCTGGCCCTGGGGGAAAAGCATGGCTTCCGCAACGCACAGGTGAGCGCGATTGCCCCCACCGGAACCATAGGCCTTTTGATGGACTGCGACACTACAGGGGTTGAACCGGATTTTGCCCTGGTAAAATTCAAGAAACTTGCGGGCGGCGGAAGCTTCAAGATCATAAACCAGTCCGTCCCTCCGGCGCTTGCGGCCCTGGGCTACAACGAAGCGGAAATTGAAGCCATCACCGCCTATGCCACAGGGCGAAAAACCTTGATGGGCTGTCCGGCCATCAATGCCGAAAGCCTGGCGGAAAAAGGCTTTACCCCCGAAGCAATTGCCCTGGCGGAAGAAGCGCTAAAAAGCACGCACAGCCTGGAAGCCGTATTTAGCCCCTGGGTTTTGGGCAAAGATTTTATCGAAAAGAAATTAAAGACGCCTGAGGCTTATTTCTCGCAGAACGGTTTTAGCCTTTTAAAGCACCTTGGCTTTTCATCCGCCGAAATCGAAGAGGCCGAGCTTTACGCCTGCGGAACCATGGGCCTTGAAGGAGCGCCGGGATTCAGGAAAGAGCATTACAGCGTTTTTGACACCGCCACCCCTTCGGGAAAGCACGGCAAGCGCTCCATCCCCTGGACAGCCCATGTGGAAATGATGGCCGCCTGCCAGCCTTTTGTTTCAGGCGCGATTTCCAAAACGATAAATATGCCCAACGCCGCGAACTATGAAGACGTAAAGGGCGCTTACATGCTTGCATGGAAAAGGGCCCTAAAAGCGGTAGCCCTTTACCGCGACGGTTCAAAACTGTCCCAGCCTCTTTCCTCCTTCGCTAAAAGCAACGCTTCAGGCGCAGCCTACGTTACAGACCCGATAGCGGATACAATCCTTGAAGTGGAAAAATCCCTTGAGACCGTTGCTTCATATGAAGGCAGAACAGACAGAAGAAAAAGCGGAGGAAAAACCAGGGGGACAAGAAAGCCCTTGCCCAACAGGAGGAGCGGCTACACTCAAAAATCAAAAATAGCGGGCCATTCCATTTTCATACGCACAGGCGAATACGATGACGGAAGCCTTGGAGAGATCTTTCTTGACATGCACAAGGAAGGCGCAGCTTTCAGGAGCCTCCTCAACAGCTTCGCAATTGCCGTTTCCCTTGGCTTGCAGTACGGAGTGCCACTGGAAGAATATGTTGACGCTTTTACCTTTAGCCGTTTTGAACCCAACGGCATAGTCAAGGGCCACGACTATGTAAAGATGGCAACCAGCGTTATTGACTTTATCTTCCGGGATCTCGCGATAAGCTATTTAAAGCGCGTTGAGCTTGGCCAGGTAAAGCCGGAAGACCTCCTTGCCACCGGGACAAAAGCCGACAACAGTATGCCGCAGGGATGGAGCAACGAGGATGGTTTTTTCCAGGCCAGAATCAAGGGCTACGAAGGGGATTCCTGCCCCTCATGCGGCAGTTTTACCCTGATACGGAACGGTACCTGCATGAAGTGCGATACTTGTGGAGAAACAACAGGCTGTAGTTAGCAGGCCGTTAACAGCTGACGCGGTCCAGCATTACTTTTCCGGAATCAGCTGGGAAATATAGTTGTTAAAAATATTCGCGTAGTCGTCTTTAATTTTCTTTTCCGCTGCGGTATACGCTCTGTTATCCGCCTCCGACTGGGAAACATGGCCTTCCCTGGTATTGTAATTATAGGGAAGCAACACGGTCCCTGAACTCGTATCCATAAGATTCGCTCTAAGCTCAATACGGGTAAATTTGTTTTGCTGATTGGGTAAATCAACCGGAGAAGTTACAATATTCACATCAAGGACATAGCGGGAATTAGCGCCGCCGCTTCTGAATTTCAAATCGGAAACAGCTTTGGCAAAAGCGCCCCCTATTCTCTCGGATTTGTCGTTCTGCACTTTCAATCCGATTGGAATCGCTTTAGCGATATCAACCGCTTCCAGTCGGTAGTCATCGCCCTTTTTAAGCTCTCCTGGCGGCGTTGCCCCAATTACCCTCAACAAATTGCCGTAGGAAATATTGATATCCGCCACCGCCGCCGCAAATTGATACCTGCTATACCCTTCCATGGAATTTTTTTCGGCCTGGCTCATGTTGATAAGGTTCTTTATCAGGTTTTGATTGGCCCTTATCATCTCGCTGTACAACTGGGCGGTTTTCGTTTTCTCCATAACGGCAACCGCATAGTATTCACTTTTTGAATCGTACCAGACTTCCCTTATTTCCGCTCCCACCAAAGAGTCCATCGAAGCCGCTGTTCTTATTGTATTATCTATGTCGGTACTGTCCGTATAGCCTGAGGTTTTGCCGTTTTTAACTACTTCCCTATAGGCATTGGTTACGGTCTGATCTGCGTAAACGGATTGGCCAAAAATCGTGATAAGGTTTGAAAGAGCGCTTTTTTCAGCCATCTCGCGGCTTGAAGCGCCGCCGGAAGCGGCAACGTATTGATTCCTGTTGTACACTGAATAGACTGAATTAACCCAAGCCGGCTGATTTTTGCCGGTATTGAGTACAGTCTCTTGTTTAGCGGAAGAAGGGCTCTGTGCCGCTGTGGGCTGCGCCGGCAGACTGCCCTGGGAAGAGGCTGGCTGTTTCCCGTCCATTCTGTCTTGCGCATCTTGCGCCGCAGCCTGGGCTTCGGCTAATGAAGGGCCGCTATGTGAAGGAGTACCTTCACAAGCAAAAAAACCCAAAACCATGCAAAAACACGACAAAACGAGGAAAAAACCAAAAAGCAATGACTTTATTTTCATAACGCCTCAAAAAAACAGGGTGCAAAAAGACGCACCCTGATTGACTTCCGGCAGTTTAAAACCCTTCTTTCTTCAACTGCTCAAAAGCATCGTTCATTCTTTGCTCCGCGTCAAAAGAAGCCATAGCCGGAACACGGAGCCTGGCCGCCGCTTGGGCTTGCGTTATTTCCTTCACTACATTTGCCTTGCTCAGATACATAACAGTCCACCATTGCCCGTCTTTTTCTTGCTCCTCATACCAGATAACCGCGCCTGAAAGATCCGATTTGGAAAGGGTTACGGTAATATTCTCCTGGAACGCGATCGCCGCGTTTGGGTCAACTTCGCTTGAGGCTGTGTAATCACGAACCATGTTTTTTACTATGACATCCATGGAATTGGATATATCAGCGCGAGCCCTGGTTTGCGCAATATTCATCGACTGGGCTTTTGTTCCCATTTTGGCGGTTCCTATGCCGACCAGCACATCCTCAGGGGCGTCCCTTCTGGCATTCGCGACTTTTGGCGGATATCCGTTTGAAGCCGGGGGCTTTGAAGCGCAACCAAAAAAGGCCAATATTAAACACAAAACCGCTGTTATTCCAATAATTTTTTTCATAAATTACTCTCCTTATTAACATTAATCGAAAGTTTGTTGCAAGATTTTATCCTACAATGCTAGAATAGCACCCTGACAGGGTACAGTCAAGGTTTCGGGATGCCCCGCTCTCCCAGGAGCCTGCCGGACTTGTAGAATTTTTCGGAAGATTGCCGAATAATTCTTCGATTTACGGGCTCCTGAACGAAATGCGCGATTTCCCGCGGCTTCCATTAGGTCATTTTGAAAAGTTTCATCGTATAAAATCCTCCTTTCACAAGCTTCGTGTCACAAATTACCGCAGACCCTCGGTGTAGCCTTCGGCTTCTTCAAATTAACGCTTCAAAAATACCTCAAAACATCATAAACTATGTATGTTTTAGTATCTTTTTTTTGCAAAATTACTTCTTCGATAGCCTTGTTATGTGCCGCATCTTTACATTTATATCTTTCCTTTTATTGTATCATATAAGATATCAATATTATTATATCCCCCTACAGCTGGAGATTGTAAATATACTGACCATCCAATAACTTTTATATTGTTATAATTTCCATTATAAATTTTAATATTAGTTGGTTTTCCGCTAATTCTTCCATATATTACATCTTTTTCATTATATTACATCTTTTTCATTAAGATTTACATTTTTTAAGTATTTATTTATATTTGAGACAACTGTGGAACCATTTAAAAATATTATTTTAAATTTTTTATTTAATAAATACTCCAATATTGGTAAATCATCTTTTAAATGTCTTAATTTTATATTTTCACATATTTTATCCCAGAATGGAGTTGTAGCCCATTGTACTAAATCCAAATGAACACAAGTATTATCATAATATGAATAGCCAAATTTTTTGATTAAATAATCATATTTATTAAACCAATTTTTATATGGTTTTTTTGTAAAATATTTTTTGCAATAATCAAGTACCATTTCCGCATCTTCTTCTGTTAATAAATCACCATCATTTTTTCCAAGTTTTCTTCTTGAACATAATCTTTCTTTGTTACCAGTCAATATTTTGTCATTTTTATCAAGGAATTCTTTATCACTCGGATTCAACGATATTGTACATGCTTTTGCAGAATTATAATCTCCAAAATATATTACCGGAGTTGATCCTTCTGTAATACACATATTATTCTCTATAGGTCTTCTTATACGTTCAATTATCATCGGAAACTCCTTATATAAAATATTCATGCACATTTGGTTCATCTTCCTTAAAATTATTAAGGAATCCTAAATGCTTTATAACATCAAAATGCCTCTTATTGTCTCCTAAAGGCAACCATTCTCCTGCTGGTGTTACAATAAATGCGCAAGTCATGTTACCGTTGTGAAACCCTAAAAAGAATACCGAACAGGATTTTGGCTATTTTGGTATTCGTCCGGTATTGCTTTATTCAAATACTTTTTTTTAACATCGTCGGGCGCTTCACAGCCAATAAAGCGCATCCTTTTTTTCGTTTTACAATATTCCATGTTTGCCCGCATAGTCTTGCACCTGTCCTTTTCTTCCTCACATTCTTTATCAGTCGTTACCTTCCATTTTTCTGGTTTGAATACTCCTCTTACTATGCCATCAACAACTGCAAGAACATAATCAGCGGCTACGGCTTTAGTTTTACTCGCCCGCCAGCAACGGCGCGCCGCATCATAGATATTGCCTTCATAAGTTATACCTATAGGGATATAAACAATCATGCAATTATCGGTAAAGGATAAAATAGTATCTCTCATAAATTCTCCTCTTGTTGGTTTTTCTTTAACTTGGGCATTAATAAGTTTTCTTTTTCTACTGATGTTGGTAAACTATATTTTTTAAATAATTTTACCAGATCTCTTTTCAAAATAGATGTTCTGAAAAACTTTTTTACCAGCATAAACTTATTCTCTACACTACATATGTAGGTAGGTTTATTAAGTTGCACTAAGCAAATCGCATTCATTTACCCTCACTCCCAACCCCCTGCCGCGCCGGCAATAGCCGAATTGAGGTTCACCGTTGGCCCGGCGGTGGTTTCACGATGTTTGTCGTACGAAACATATACTGCATGACCACTGTTGCTCTGCACAACACCAAACTCTTTTACTACATTGCTTTTGCTGTCTCCGGCGGTATAACCGTAAATTGTCCCACCGCCGGTTTTGGTGAAGTAACTTACACACACCCCACCACCATCATAGGAAGCGGTATTGCCGGAGATACTCCCGCCGCTCATGGTGAAGGTATCTCCATACACCCCGCCGCCGGAGCCGGAGAAGGCTTTATTACCGGAGATTTCCCCGCCGCTCATGGTAAAGGTTCCATAGGACACATACACCCCACCACCATCATAAGAGGCGGTATTGCCGGAGATTACCCCTCCATTCATGGTAAAAATTCCGTACACCCACACCCCGCCGCCATAGGATAAGGAGGCGTTATTGCCAGAGATAACTCCGCCATTCATGGTAAAAATTCCGGAGATAACCCCGTTCATGGTAGAGATTCTTCCCACATACGCCCCCCCGTAGGTATTGCCGGAGATTTCTCCACCGTTCATGGTAAAGGTCCCATCAATTAAAACCCCGCCAACACCGTTGGAGGCGCTATTGCCGGAGATCTTTCCACTGTCCATGATGAAGGTTGATCCGCTGACCACATATACTCCGCCACCACTGCGTGAGGCGGTATTGCTGGAGATCTCCCCGCCGTTCATGGTAAAGGTTCCACTTACATTCACCCCGCCGCCAAAGTCGGTGGTATTGCCGGAGATTTCCCCGCCGTTCATGGTAAAGGTTCCTCCTTTCAACACTCCCACCCCACCGCCACTATTGCCGGTAATGAGCGAGCCTGCGTTCATTACCAAGGTTCCGCCGCTGATTACCCGAACTAGAGGATTACTATTACCAGTTCTTCGTCCTTGTAGAATTATATTGTTGTCCAGAATTAAAGTAACGCCAGCTCCTACTGTAAACATCGAGCCATCATAATTAAGGCTGATGGTCCGCGTTTGCCCAATGCCTTTCAAAGTAATAACGATATTGCTTTTTCCACCGTAAGATAGTGATGTAGGGCCAATATCTTCATTTGAGCTTACTTCAACAGTATATTCGCCACCGCTTTGCGCGTTGGATTGCAGCAATGACAGTTTAGCGGCAAGGTTAGCGCCTGGAACAACACCAGAGCTACTGACGGTATCCCACTTGGCATATAGAGTAACATTACCTGTAACGGTATAGGAATCACCGGTTTTATAATTAGTGTCTGTCTATAAAGTCATTGTTTGCAATATAGCACCGGTCATTACGCGAAGGTTATACCCAATAACACTCCAGAATATCTTTTGTCCATAATGTGCAAGACCTTTCCAA
>Ga0268262_10004841_pt1 | contig 13667 bp, 8 predicted proteins | sample TergutNc150P3_FD_190354 | JGI IMG/M metagenome (GOLD analysis project Ga0268262, IMG submission 190354) | Nasutitermes corniger P3 segment gut microbial community from laboratory colony in Florida, USA - Nc150 P3 (SPAdes) (version 2) | ecosystem: Host-associated > Arthropoda: Insects > Digestive... | reverse complement strand
CTGCGAACGACAGAGGAGCTGGAAACATCGCAGGTGCCGGAATTCATGCCCCCATAAGTGTCGCACCATTCTGGGGCGTCTGGCAGGTCATCGCCGCAAGAAACCAAAGATAGCAATATCGCAATGCACACTAGGCAAAAGAATATTGAGTGGCGGTTTTGGGGCATAATATTTTAAATGTAGAAATATTTTGCATACAGTTCTATGGGCGGGCTACGCACTAGTCTTGCAAGCAGCGAATGCCGTGCAAGTTTCTCTTAGGGGAACCGCTGAGATACATAAGAGTCCCGGTGCTGGATAACTCCCAAGTGTAAGCTTCAGTTCCATTGTTCTCTTTGGAACTCCACCATCCGTTGCTACTCCCAACACCTACGAAACTACCACTGGGATTGACGAGACCGTTCGGCAGGGCGGAAAAGCCGTAATCGTCCGTGCCTTTGCCATTGCTATTCCACAAAGGAGAGTCTGCTTTCAATTTGGTTGCTACGCCTTCGCAAAAGTTATTGTCTGTGCAGCTCGGATTGACGAACTTCATCAAAACATTCCCGTCTGCATCGCTAGGAATATGCCAACCCGTAGGACAAACCCCCTTCGCCGCTATTTGCGATGCACAAATTGTGTTATTGCAACCAGGTATAGCGATAGCAGTTGCCCAGTCATAAAGCCTACCATAAATTGTACAGTTGGCAGGGTCATCATTATAGCATCTGCTGCCTGCCGCATTGTAATTCAAATTCTCCGCCATCCACACTTGCGTGCCTATCAACACCGCATTGTAAGTCTTGTCGTATGCAACACCGCCTTTCAAATATATGCCGTTGGAGCCTGACTTGCATTCGTATAAATCTGGATTGTAGGATTTCTGCGGATTGATGCCGCATAAATTGCCTATTTTGCTGTTGTTGTAGCAAAATTGAGTTGATGTGGCAAATTTATTGCTGCCGCAGCACAGCTCAGTTGCAGGATCGTATTCCAAGATGCCGCCGCATTTGTCATAAGCATTGCCGCCGGAGCAGAATTGCAACGAATAGTTAAATTTATTGCTGCCGCAACACCTCTCGGTTGCAGGGTTGTAGTCTATGACACCGCCGCATTTGCCAGGAACACCGCTCCCATCGCTAGAAGACAAAGCAACAGAAGACGAACTGCTTACGCTTATATTCATGTTTATGCTACTGCTGCTTTCCTCACTGAAAGACGAGCTACTCGGCAAAGAACCAGACTGCCCAGCCGAGGAAGAACTCCGCCTGCTGGACGAGCTGCGAACGACAGAGGAGCTGGAAACATCGCAGGTGCCGGAATTCATGCCCCCATAAGTGTCGCACCATTCTGGGGCGTCTGGCAGGTCATCGCCGCAAGAAACCAAAGATAGCAATATCGCAATGCGCGCTAGGCAAAAGGATATTGAGGGGCGGTTTTGGGGCATAGAATTAATATAGTAAACATTCTAAATGCTGATAAACTCTCTTGGGGACAAGGGACAAGGGACATGGGATTATTATCGTTTAACTTGGCAATATCATAATCCCAAAACAAATGTTTTGAAAGGTGGAAATATACAAAATTTCCCTAAAATAAGGAAAATAATTCCCCCAAGCTCTTCTTCCCCAAATCACCCTCTTTCCTCTTGCGAACAGACACCGCATTCTCAGCGATTTCCTTTTCACCAACAACAAGCAAATATGGTATCTTCGCCAATTCGCCTAAGCGAATTTTGTAGCCTACTTTTTCGTTTGAGTTGTCTATCTCCGCACGGATGCCTGCTTCTATGAGTTCCTTTAAAATTTTCTCCCCATATTCCGAGAATTTTTCGGAAACTGGCAAAACGCGAACTTGCACTGGGGCGAGCCAAAACGGAAAATCGCCTGCGAATTCTTCGGTTAGAATGCCTATGAAGCGTTCAAGTGAACCTAAGGCGGCGCGGTGCAACATAACTGGCGTGTGTTTTTGGTTGTCTTTGCCAACATATTCCGCTCCAAGACGGCCGGGCATATTGAAATCCACCTGTATTGTGCCGCATTGCCAGTCTCTGCCCAAAGAATCTTTTAATACAAATTCCAATTTGGGTCCATAGAATGCACCTTCGCCGGGGTTTAGTTTGTATTCCAAGCCGGCGAGTTTTGTGGCTTCTTCCAAGGAGTGTTCCGCTTTGTCCCAAAGTTCGTCTGAGCCAACTCTGACTTCTGGGCGTGTGCTGAATTTCACGGTTATTTTTTCAAAGCCAAAAACTTTGTAAAGGTCTTTTACCAATGTGCAAAAATCGCTCACTTCCTGAGCGATTTGCTCTTCGGTGCAGAATATATGGGCATCGTCTTGGACAAAGCCGCGAACCCTCATTAAACCGTGCATTGTGCCAGCTGGTTCGTTGCGGTGGCATTTTCCAAATTCAGCAAAACGAAGCGGCAAGTCTCGCCAGCTTTTCAAACCCTGGTTGAAAATTTCAATATGGCAGGGGCAGTTCATCGGCTTTACCGCCATATCTCGCTCGTTTGCCAAAGTTTTAAACATATTGGAATCGTATTTGTCTGCGTGACCGCTTTTTATCCAAAGAGATTTATCCACTATTTCGGGGGTAATCACCTCTTTGTAGCCTCGCTTTGTGATTTCTTTGCGAACAAAATCCTTTAACACATTTACAAGCACCGCTCCATGCGGGTGCCAAAACACCATGCCGGGGCTGTGGTCTTCTATGTGGTATAAATCCATCTCTTGCCCAAGGCGGCGATGGTCTCTTTTCTTTGCCTCTTCCAAAAATTTCAAATGGGCATCCAAACCCGTTTTGTCTGCAAAACAGGTTCCATAAACTCTGGTGAGCTGGTCGCTTTTTTGGTCACCGTGCCAATAGGCTCCGGCAAGGCTCAGAACTTTGAATGCCTTTAATTTGCCTGTGCTTGGAACGTGGGGACCTGCGCATAAATCTTCCCAGCCTTCGTTTGGGATTCCGTTTGCGTAAAAGCTAAAAACAGTGTCTCCGCGTTCAATGGCTCTATCAACATTGTCCCTTTTGTATTTATCGCCTTCTGTGCGTTTAAGGGCTTCTTCTTTTGAAACGTCAATGCGTGTAAATGGGCGGTCTTCTTTTATTATCTCCGCCATCTTTTTTTCAATGCGTTCAAAATCTGCGTGTGTCAAAGGCTGCGGTGTTGCAAGGTCGTAGTAAAAGCCGTCTTCCACAGGGGGACCATAAGCGAGCCTTGTGCCTGGGCAGAGTGCGCAAATTGCCTCTGCCAAAACGTGGGCGCAGGAGTGCCGCAGCACGTAAAGGGCATCGGCATCTTCGTTGCTTGCGGTTATTATGCGAAATGTGCCGTTTGTAGTTATGGGGCGGTTTAGGTCTAAAATTTTTTCGCCGAGTTTAACGGCTATGGCTTTGCGGGCAAGCCCTTCCGAAATGCTTTTTGCAATATCCAAGCCGGTAATCCCGCTTTCAAGGGATTTTTCAGAACCGTCAGGCAGTGTTAGGATTATTTGTGACATAGGGGTTAAGGTAGAAATTTAATGTGACATTTACTATATTACCACATTACAGTATGGGGGTAGTTAGAAATTGTTATGCTAAAAAAACTAAACTTTAAATTCTTAATAGGGCTAGGGGTGTTTTGCATCCTTGCCGCTATTGCAAATAATTTGAAATCTGTTGAATGGAAAGTTGAATGGATTGGAGGGCAAGAAGTTTTGGAGAAGCCAAAATGAAAATACCACTAGCCACTAGCCACTCCCCACTAGCCATATTAGCAATATTCTTCGCCGCCGCTCTCTTCACTTTGGGCGTTTTTGAAATATCTTTTCCAGATGTTTTTAGTTTGACAAATTTTGATTTTGTTTTGAATAAATTTCCGCGTGCTTGGAAATATGGCTTGCATATAGGCATTGCAGAAGTTGTGATTGGAGCATTGCTCATTATCCCTGCTTGGAGAATCAACAAAAATTTAACGGCTAAAATTCTTGAAATTCTAATTAGGCTTGGCATTGGCGGTATGTTTATTTTTGCTAGCGTTTTTAAGATAGCAGACCCCAAAGGCTTTGCTGTTTTGATTGCACAATATCAGTTTTTGCCGCATAACTTGGTGAATTTATGGGCATTGGTTTTGCCTCAAGTTGAGTTTTGGTTTGGGCTCGCTTTGATTGTAACTCCTTTTGTAAAGGAATGCGTTTTGGTGATTTTAGCATTGTTTGCTAGTTTTATAATAGCACTTGTGTGGGCGCTTGTCCTTGACCTTGGCATAACTTGCGGGTGTTTTCAAATAGACGGGGCGCAGTCAAAGGCAGAGGCTTGGACAGCCCTTATTCGCGACCTTATTTTGCTGGGTCCAACAGCTTGGCTTTTGACTAGAGAGAATAAATTTATATTTTTCATTGCTAAATATGGGGTAAACAAGTGAAAAACGTCAAAATAGGTTTAAAACTGATAGTATCTTTCCTGATCATTTCTGCATTGACGATATTTTTGGGAATATATATGACAGTACACATAAAAAACTTAGATAAGCAAACTCTTATTCTGTACGAGAATGGGGCGGTTCCCCTTGGGCTGCTTGTAAAAACCGCAGAACAGGCACAAGAGTTGCGTGTAAACATTTATCGTTGGGAGCTTGCGAAAACGGAAAAAGATCGTGCCGAAATAGTAAAAGCTATTGATGAATCTTATGCTATCTTAAAAAAAGTAATTGGTGAGCAAAGAAAATTGGTTATTGAGGAAACAGGAAAAAAACTTTTGGACGATTTGCAACTAGCCATTGACAAACTTATGGTGGAAATACAAAAATTCATCAAAACCGCATGGATTGACCCTTATACTGGAACTTGCACGGAAGAGCTTCCACCCTCGCTATTAAGTGCTGTAGAAGAAATGTTTAGAGCTGGCAATGGTGCCATAGGAAATACGGTTAACTCAACCAAAATGTTGTCAGACAATGCTTCAGAACTGACAATTCAGTCCCAAAACATAGTCATTGCGCTTTTAGCCATAGTCTTGCTTTTTTCGGCTGGTCTTAGCATATTTCTCACCATTTCCATAACGCGCCCTTTGAATACTGTTGTGGGCACTCTTTCTAAAATAGAGAAAGGAGATATGACAGTCCGTGCAGGATTAAAGCGCAGGGATGAACTTGGCACTCTTTCCAAGGCACTAGACAGCCTATCAGCAAGACTGCAAACCATATTCAAAAATCTTCAACAGAACTCCGACACACTCGCTGGTTCATCCGAGGAACTTTCCAGCATAAGCAAGCAGCTCACAAGCGGCGCGAAAGAAGCGTCTAACAAAACTATGTCTGTTTCCAGTGCCATAGAGCAGGTGTCTGTGAACATAAAATCAATAGCTGGCACAGCAGAAGAATCAGCAGCCAACGTAATGGATGTTACAAATTCTGTTGAGCAGGTCGCAGGCAACATAAACGCTATGGCGAGTGGCGCGGAAACAGCATCCGAGAATGCCAGCGAGGTGGCAAATGCTGCCGATCAAATGTCTGCTAACATAAACACCATAGCCACGGCAGTTGAGGAAATGAGTTCTAGCATAAGCCAAATATCAAACAATGCTGGGGATGCCCGCAAAGTGGCAAACGAAGCCACGGTCAAGTCTCGCGAAGCAACAGAGGTGATGGGCAAGCTGGGTGTCGCGGCAAAAGAAATAGGGCAGGTCACCGATGTAATAAAAAAGATAGCCGATAAAACAAACCTTCTCGCATTGAACGCCACCATAGAGGCTGCTTCTGCGGGAGCGGCAGGCAAAGGCTTTGCGGTTGTTGCTGGCGAAATAAAGGAGCTTGCAAACCAGAGTGCGCGTAGCGCAGACGACATAGCAAAGCGCATACAGGGCATTCAAGCAGGCACGGGCAATGCTGTTAAGGTGATAAACGGTGTGTCGGAGATAATAACGAAGATATACCAGAGCATAGAGGCAATATCCAGCCATGTTGGCCAGCAAACCAATGCAAGCAACGAGATTGCAAACAATGTAGCGAAAGTCAATATAGGCACCAAGCGCGTTGCGGAATCTATGGGCGAAGTGGCAAATGGCAATAAGGATATAGCCCGCAATGCTTCGCAAGCAAGTTTTGGAGCTAAGCGCGTTGTGGAATCTATGAGCGAGGTAGCCAAAAACAGCAGGGACATAGCTCGCAGCGCGGGAGAAGCCGCCAAAGGTGCCAGCGAGGTGAGCCAAAATGTGCTTGGCGTAAATCAGGTGACCAAAGAAAGCGCTAATGGAGCAAGTCAACTTAACGAAGGAGCTAGCGAGCTTGCAAAGCTAGCGAGCGATTTGAAAAGCATTTTAAACCAATTCAAAGTTTAGGTTAATAATATAATATGAAACTCAAATATAAATTGCCGTTAATACTCTTTATCGCTTTCGTAGCCATAATCACATTGACATTCACGGTGTCGCTAACCAGTTCAGCCAAAACGGCCAGGGAGTCACAGTATGAGGCTGGAAAAGCTATGGCAATAGCTTGCTCGGAAGATGTTAGAGGATTTTTGGAGAAGAAAATAACAGAACTCAAGGCTTTGGAAAAAAACATTCAGGCTATGATGTACCTGAGCGATAAAGACAAGGCGGAGATTCTCGGCAAATTGCTCCACTCTATGTCTGATCAACCAGTTGTTTCCGATGTTTATGTGGACTTTGAGAGAGGCGCGTATTTCAGTGAAGACAAAACAGAAGAGGATATGTTCTACAATATAGAGGCATTCCTCACGGAGCAAGGCAAGCTGGAGATTTTCTTTAAACCTTCCGATGATATTGGCGATGACGATGATTGGTATAGCGGACCAAAGGAAACAAAAAAACTTTACATGACAGAGCCTTACGATTGGACATATCCTAACGAAACACGCAAACGCAAGGTATTAACGTTGAGTGCCCCCATTATGGCAAACGGAAAATTCATTGGTGTAGCGGGAATTGACTTGCAATTGGATTTGATGCAAAAGTATTTATTTGAAAAAATGGCAGACGACAAAAAAGGAGCTTATGCCTCATTGGTTTCTAATGAAGGTTTGATTGCTGTACACCCAAAAGAAGAACTGATACTGGACAAGATAGGCGAGGATATGAAAGACGATGAGCGTCAGGCACTTAAGGAAGCCATAAAAAACGGCGATTACCACCGTGTGCTAAAGAAAAGCCTAAATACAGGCGATTTGTCCCTAATCTCCTACGTTCCAATGTTGCCAGAAGGGCTTGAATCGCCGTGGTCGCTTGCTTACGCAGTGTCTCTTGAAGTGGTGCAAGCCGATGCAAAAAGAACGCAGAAAAATATGATAATACTGGCGGTTTCCTGTGCCGTGGCTTGGGGAGTATTTCTGCTATTGTTCATGTCTGCCATTTTTGGCAGCATAACCCGCACAATCGTGGCATTGGGAAAAATGACTGAGGGCGGCGGCGACCTTACCATCCGCTTTGAGGAACATGGCAAAGACGAGTTTGGGCAAATTGCGCATGGCTTGAACAAACTTATGAATAGGTTGCAAACCGTATTCAATAGCCTCCGCCAAAACGCAGGGACTCTATCTGGGTCGTCTGAGGAACTTTCCAGCATAAGCAGGCAACTCACAAACGGAGCCGAAAAAACGGTTTCCCAAAGCACAACGGTCGCAAGCACAACGGAGCAGATGGCACTTAACATAAATGCTATGGCAAGCGCAGCGGAGCATGGAAGCATAGGTGCGAGCGAAGTGGCAGGCGCGGCAGAACAGATGAGCATCAATATAAATACCATAGCAACAGCCGTAGAAGAAATGAGTGCAAGCATAAACCAAATAGCAAGCAATACAAGCGAGGTTAGGAATATTGCAACAGAGGCAACGGGCAAGGCAGGAAACGCAACTGATGCTATGAATAAACTAGGCATTGCTGCCAAAGAAATTGGGCAAGTAACAAACGTAATCAAAAAAATTGCAGACAAAACCAACCTGCTAGCGCTCAATGCCACCATAGAAGCAGCTTCTGCGGGTGAAGCAGGCAAGGGTTTTGCGGTGGTGGCAAATGAAATCAAAGAATTAGCAAATCAGAGCGCAATCAGCGCAGACGATATAGCGAGCCGCATAAATGGCATTCAGAGCGGCACAAACGATGCGGTTGGAGTTATTAACGATGTATCAAATATAATAGGGAAAATCAATAATTCGGTAAAAGCTATAGCAGGCTATGTTGAGCAGCAAACTAAAGCGAGCAACGAAATAGCAAACAATATAGCGCAAGTCAATCAAGGTGCCAAACGTGTGGCTAACTCCATAAGCGAAGTGGCAAAAGGCAGCAAAGATATTGCTAGCAATGCAAGCGAGGCGGCACGCGGCGCAACCAATGTGAGCGGCAATGTGGCAGGCGTGAGCCAAGCAGCCAAAGAAGCCTCTCAAGGTGCAAATCAAGTTAACCAGAGTGCTAAAGAACTGTCTAAAATTGCCGAGGAACTTCAGCAAACGGTAGAGCGTTTCAAGATTTGACAAAATTAAATTATATATTTAGGATGATATGAAACTCAAGTATAAATTGCCGCTAATACTCTTTATCGCTTTCGTAGCTATAATCACATTGACATTCACTGTGTCGCTAACCAATTCCGCCAAAACTGCTAGGGAGTCGCAGTATGAAGCCGGGAAAGCTATGGCAATAGCTAGGTCGGAGGAGGTTAGGGGATTTTTGGAGAAGAAAATAACAGAACTCAGGGGACTCGAACAAAACATTCGGGCAATAATGAACCTGAGCGATGAAGACAAGGCCGAAATCCTCGGCAAACTGATATATGCTATGTCTGACCAACCAGTTGTTTCCGATGTTTATGTTGGTTTTGAAGGGGGTGCGTATTTCGGTGCTGATAAAACAGAGCCTGGCGAACTTTACAATATAGATGCATTTCTATCTGAGTCTGGCAAAAGAGAACTTTTCTTTGAATCTTCAGGTCTTGATGGCAACGAAGAATCAGACGAATGGTATCTCGTGCCTCAGAAAACGAAAAAACTTCATTTAACTGAGCCCTACGACTGGACATATCCTAACGAAAAAAGCAAGCGCAAGGTATTCACGTTGAGTGCCCCCATTATGGTGGATGGAAAATTCATTGGCGTGGCTGGGATTGACATGCAACTGGATTTGATGCAAAAGTATTTATTTGAAAAAATGGCAGACGACGAGAAAGGAGCCTACGCCGCATTGATTTCTCATGAGGGTTTGATTGCCGTGCATCCCAAAGAAGAGTTGATACTAGGCAAGATAGGCGAAGATATGCTGGGCGATGAGCGTGAGGCACTTAAAGAAGCCATAAAAAACGGCAATTACCACCGTGTGCTAAAGGAAAACCTAAATACGGGTGATTTGTCCCTAATCTCCTACGTTCCAATGTTGCCAGAAGGGCTTGAATTGCCGTGGTCGCTTGCCTATGCGGTATCCCTTGATGTGGTGCAAGCCGATGCAAAGAGAACGCAGAGAAATATGATAATACTGGCAGTTTCCTGTGCCGTGGCTTGGGGAGTATTTCTGCTATTGTTCATGTCTGCCATTTTTGGCAACATAACCCGCACAATCGCGACACTGGGAAAAATGGCTGAGGGTGGCGGAGATTTAACCATCCGTTTTGAGGAACGTGGCAAAGACGAGTTTGGGCAAATGGCGCATGGTTTGAACAAGTTTATGTATAGGCTGCAAACCATATTCGGTCGTCTTCGCCAAGATTCAGACACGCTATCTGGCTCGGCAGAGGAACTTTCCAGCATAAGCAGGCAACTCGCCAGCGGCTCCAAAGAGGCTTCGTCAAAAACAATGGTTGTTTCCAGTGCCATAGAGCAGGTGTCTGTGAACATAAAATCAATAGCCAGCACAGCCAAAGAGTCTGCAGCCAACGTAGTGGATGTGACAAGTGCTGTGGAACAGGTTGCAGACAACATAAACAATATGGCAAACAGGGCAAAAGAAGCCTCTGTGAATGCAAGCGAGGTGGCAGAGGCAGCCGAACACATGTCTGCAAATGTAAGCACAATAGCTGCGGCAGTTGAGGAGATGAGCATGAGCATAAGCCAAATATCTGGCAATGCCGGAGATGCTCGCAAAGTGGCAAACGAAGCCACAATCAAATCTCGCGAGGCAACAGAGGTGATGGGCAAACTAGGTGCTGCGGCAAAAGAAATAGGGCAGGTGACCGATGTAATTAAGAAGATAGCAGACAAAACAAATTTATTGGCTCTCAATGCCACAATAGAGGCTGCCTCTGCTGGAGCGGCTGGCAAAGGCTTTGCGGTTGTTGCTGGAGAAATCAAGGAGCTTGCAAACCAGAGTGCACGTAGCGCAGATGACATAGCGAAGCTCATAAAGAGCATACAAGCTGGAACAAGCAATGCGGTGACGGTGATAAACAAAGTGTCTGAGATAATAGAGAAAATAAACCAAGGCATAGAGGCAATATCCAGCCATGTTGGCCAGCAAACCAAGTCAAGCAATGAAATTGCAAATAGCGTTGTGCAAGCCAATATTGGCACAAAGCGAGTTGCAGAGTCTATGGCTGAGGTAGCCAAGGGCAACAAGGATATAGCTCGCAATGCTTCGCAGGCAAGTTTTGGCGCTAAGCGCGTTGCGGAATCTATGGGCGATGTGGTCAAGGGCAGCAATGATATAGCTCGCAATGCAGGCGAAGCAGCCAAGGGTGCTAGCGAGGTGAGCCAAAATGTGATTGATATGAATCAGGTTACCAAGGAAAGCGCTCAGGGAGCAATTCAAATTAACCAGGGAGCGAGCGAGCTTGCAAAGCTTGCAAGCGAGTTGAAAAGCGTTTTGAGCCAATTCAGGGTGTAGAATTTTCTATATTATGGCGTATATGGCAAATGCAGGTCAAAAATATTTCGCTTTCGTTGCTTTATGTGCGCATAGTGCATTAAGCACAAGCCCTATTGACAGCTTTGCCCCCCCCCCCCCCCCCCCCCCCTATTTGAGGAGGTTCAAAAGGGGGATAAAATTTTCGCACTATCTAGACAGTGCGAAAGGGTTTTTATTTTCTTCAAATTTTTCATCACCAACCAGGAGATAACAAATGAAAAATATAAGCATCGGTAAAAAACTAATCCTATTGCTTGCCGTATCCATAGCAGGTTATGCTATTTTTGGATGGGTTTCCTTTTCTACGTTGAATCACATTCGTATTAATGGAAAACTCTACAACCAAATAATCATGAGCAAGGACTTGATAGCTGACGTTCTGCCACCGCCAGAGTACATAATAGAATCATATATGAATGTTTTGCAGATGACAGATGAAACAGACCCTGCCCAGATAGATTATTTTTCTGCTGAACTCAAGCGGCTTCAAACCGATTACGAAAAGCGGCACCAGTTTTGGATAAACGAGCCATTGCTGGAAGAAGGGAGTTTGCGAGATGCTATGATAAAAGGAGCTTACAATCCGGCTACACAGTTTTATGATATTGTTTTTAGCAAGTTTATCCCTGCACTGAAAAAGGGAGACCGTGAATATGCAAAAAAACTTGCGTATGGCGAGTTGAAAACCTTGTATGCAACACATCGCAAAAGCGTGGATAAGGTTGTTCTAGCAGCTACAGAGAAATACGAAAAAACCGAAATTTTAGCCGACTCGGCAATTCAGCATGACACAAAGTTGCTTTTCTTCATTGCTTTTATAGTTATTGCTATTGCTGTAATTCTGAGTTTATTAATCAGATATTCCATAACGCATCCATTGAATATAGTTGTAGATACTCTTTCCAAAATAGAGAAAGGGGATATGACTATCCGTGCTGGCTTGGAACGTAAAGACGAATTTGGCACTCTTTCAAAAGCAATGGACAACCTCTCGGTAAAGTTGCAAAGCATATTCAAGAACCTTCGAAAAGATTCGGATGCTTTGGCAGACGATGCCAAAGAACTTTCCGTAATAGGCAAAGAGGCAGCAGAGACAGCGGAGAAAAATCTGTCTAGTAGTATAACTATAGCCAGCGAAGCCGAGGAAGCCTCTGTGAATGTAAATGCGATGGCGAGCGGCGCAGAAGAAGCCTCTGTGAACGCCAACGAGGTAGCAGGTGCAGCCGAGCAGATGTCCACTAATATGAACACAATAGCCGCGGCAGTTGAGGAGATGAGTTCTAGCATAAACCAGATATCTGGCAATGCCGGCGGTACTCGCAAGGTTACAACCGAAGCCACTGTTAAATCTGGCGATGCCACCAACGTGATGAACAAGCTGGGTGCTGCTGCCAAGGAGATAGGGCAGGTGACCGATGTTATAAAGAAAATAGCGGACAAAACCAACCTTCTGGCACTCAACGCCACCATAGAAGCTGCTTCTGCTGGCGAGGAAGGGAAGGGTTTTGCGGTTGTTGCGAATGAAATAAAAGAACTTGCTACCCAAAGCGCGCAGAGCGCAGACGACATAGCTAGGCGCATAGAAGGCATCCAGACTGGCACAAGCGAGGCAGTGACCGTGATAACCGCTGTTTCCGAAATTATAACGAAAATCAATCAGAGCGTAGATGCTATATCTAACCATGTTAGCCAGCAGACAAAAGCGAGCAACGAGATAGCTAACAATGTTGCGCAAGCAAACACGGGAGCCAAACGAGTTGCCAGTTCCATAAGCGAGGTTGCCAAAGGCAGCAAGGACATTGCCCGCAATGCCGGAGAGGCTGCGAGGGGTATAAACGTTATGAGCCAGAATGTATCGGGCATGGCGCAGAATGCCAAGGATAGCGCTAGGGAAGCAAAGGAAATCAATCAGGAATCGGATGAGCTTGCCAGGCTGGCAAGCGACCTTAAAAGCATTTTAAGCCAGTTCAAGTTGTAGAAACTCAGATTTTTAGGCGCAAAAATGTGCTTTTTATTTATTTTTAAAAAAACTTTACTCTTTCTCAAAAAAGAGAGTATATTTATAGCGTATTTATTGTTTAAAATAATAAATATAACTATTTTACCAACAACATAGAGGTAACCAATGAAAAATATCAAAATAGGTACAAAGCTAGTGCTATCTTTCTTATTTGTTGCCGTACTTACGGCTATTATAAGCATACACTTGCTTTATAGTTTAGATACCCTAGATGGGGAAACAGATTTATTGTATGAAAAAGGAGCCGTTCCTTTGGGAATGCTTGTGAAAACTGGCGAACAGGCACAGGAGTTGCGTATAGACATCCGGCGTTGGCAACTCGCGAAAACAAATGAAAGCCGTGACGCACTAATTAAATCCATGGACAAAACAGAAGAGCTTATGAAAGAGCTTATAAGCAAACAAAAAGAATTGGTTTTTTCAGAAGCGGGAAAAAAATATTTGGACGATTTGCAAATTGCTGCTGACAAGTATGTGGCGGAAGTGCATAATTACACAAAAAACGCAAAATTTGACCACATTACCGGAATGTGCATAGAAGATCTTTCACCTGAGGTATTAAAAGCGGCAAACGAAATGTCAAAAGCCCTTGATATTGCAGTGGATAGAAGAATTAACTTAACCAAAGAGTTATCAGACGAGGCTTCAGAACGAACCCATCATGACAGAAAAATAGCGATTATACTTTTAATTGTTGTTTTAATAATTTCTCTAAGTTCTGGCATATTCCTCACGCTTTCCATAACGAAGCCCTTGAATATAGTTGTAAGTGCTCTTTCCAAAATAGAGAAAGGGGATATGACCGTTCATATTGGCTTGGAACGTGAAGATGAGCTTGGAACA
>Ga0268262_10004840_pt1 | contig 13668 bp, 14 predicted proteins | sample TergutNc150P3_FD_190354 | JGI IMG/M metagenome (GOLD analysis project Ga0268262, IMG submission 190354) | Nasutitermes corniger P3 segment gut microbial community from laboratory colony in Florida, USA - Nc150 P3 (SPAdes) (version 2) | ecosystem: Host-associated > Arthropoda: Insects >... | reverse complement strand
AGAATCGTCCTAAAAATATATCTTGCTCAATATTTTCTGGAATAAAAACAACTATTATTTCTAGTGCTGAAAATGCAAGTAAAGATATAACTAAAAATCTCACCAGTCCAATAAACATTTGCTTGCCAGTACCGTGAAATTCAAAACTATAATCATCCAGATAAGTTGATGAATACAAATATCTTTTTATATTTGCTTTTGCCCAAGGGTAGTATATGCCTAAGGTACAAATCATTAGTAGTAGGTTTACAATCCAAATTTTAAATAATGTTTTGCTATCTCCACGAAAAGATATTTTATAGTTGTGTTCCATTTTTTCTACACTTTCTCCACAACCCCATTCACTTTTAGCTTCACAATCTCTGTATTCTCTAAACCATCGTTATCCACAACCTTAACGGCTATGGAATGTTCGCCTGTTTTAAGCGAAACAATCTGTTTGCCATCTTTGTCCAGCAAGATATGCGGCTTGAACCCCTTTTCTTTGTTGTAAGCAAAATCCCAGCTATAAAATTCAATTCCGGCAGGGCTTTTGCCAGCAGCGGTGAATTCAATTTTGCGGTTTCCTTTTTCATCTTTTTCAATTTCATTTATTTGCAGGCTGATTGCAGGCTTTACGGCTATGGGAACTATGTCTTCGACTTTTACCAATTTGATGATTATGTTTTCTTCGTTTTTCAAACGAGATATTTCCTCTATTGCTCCTTTACCGAAAGTGAAAGCAATTATATATCCCACAGGGGCTTTCGTTTTCTTGTTTTTTGCGAATAGATTTTTGTCATATCGCTGAATTGCTGTTGGGAATTTATCTATTACATCGCGAGGCACATTGTCTGAACGCTTTACCTGTATGGGAATGCCGTCTGCTGCTTTGCCGTCTATGCCTTTGTCACCACCTTTCTTGTTCTGCGGAACGCCGCCGAACTGCTGTATTATCCAGCTTTCAAATTCAAATGCATCTTTGTAGCGGAGAGTGTCGTAGTCGTATTTGTGGAGTTGGATTGTGTATGGCGAGGTGAATAGGCTTGCTTTTTTTTGCAAACGGAATTCAGTTACCTTCACTGCCATAGGCGATTGGTCTATGCCTATCCATTGACGATTCAACCTGTCTGCAACCGCAATAGTCGTTCCACCGCCTATGAAAGGATCAAGTACCACATCGCCTTCATTACTCGTACATTTGATTATTCTTTCCAAAAGTGCTTCAGGTTTTTGAGTAGGATAACCGATACGTTCAGGAGACTTAGTACCTATAAATTCAATATCATTCCAAAGATTTGTTACAGGAGTTCCTTTTGCTTCATCAAAGTATCTTTTATAAACTGGATATTTTGAATTAGGATTAAATTTTGCTTCCCCTTTTTGTATTAATTCATCTAATCTATCTTTTGAATATGTTTTAAGATTTTCCCATTTATATTTTCTACCACCTTCGTCTGTTTTATCGTACCTTTTTACAGTTGCATTTTCATAAGGTTTTGATAGTTGATTATATATGAATTTTTTAGTTTTATTGTAAAACCAAATTGTATCCGTGTTTGTAGGAAATTTTTTGGAAATTGACTTGCTACTCCCTGAACCAAAGGCTCTTTCCCAAATTATTTCAGAGTTAAAATTATCTTCCCCAAAAATCCTATCCAAAATTTGCACTCTTATATAAGCATCGGCGTGCCAGTCGCAGTGCAAAAAAATGCTTCCGGTATTTTTCAGTATGCGGTGCATTTGCTCCACACGTTCTTTAAGCCAATCTATGTAATGGCTTATACCGCCAGCCCATCTGTCTTGGAAACTGCGTATTTCTCCGCTGTCGCCCCAAATAACCTCATAGTTGCGGTTGCTGAAAAACGGTGGGTCTAGGTATATTAAATCCACGCTTTCGGTTTCAAGCGTTTTTAAGATTTCTAGGTTGTCGCCTAAAATTAGTTTGTTTATGGGCATTAAGGGGTAAGGTAGAAATTCTCTGCCTTGGGTGGTTGGAGAGAGCCAGCGACATAGGCTCATTTTTTTACTATATTACTATCGATGGGTGAGCTAGTTGCGGGGTTCGAGGCAACGCCCAATGCAGTAATGCTTGATGTGTCTTCGTTCAGATAACCTTCTAGCTCGCCCATCATTGTTTCCCCATTTCTATAAGTTCAACCGAGTATATCCTTTTTCCGTGTTCAGTAGCCTCTTTCACTGTTATATATGCCGCGTTATCGCCAAATAGCGGAGCGGCGAACCTGTGCATAGCCTTAATGTTTGGGTCGTTGTTTCTATCTGGGTGGCTTAGAACTTTGACCGAGTTTCTAAACAAATTATCAATATCTGCGACTGCAGCAAAATGCTGCTCTCTTTTGAAGCCATTATCTACTGATTTTTTAATAGCATCTTCCGAGACTAATTTTTGAATAGAGTTCTTGCTTAGTTTAGCTTCTTCGCCGTCTTTGCTTCTTATTACAATCGGTTGGTTGTTGTTGCTTTTAATTAGGTTTTCTAGCCTCATTACCGCGCTACTACGGTCTGTTCCCATTTGGTACATATCAGCCTTTTCGCTTTCTAGTTTTTCTGGTTCCATTTTTGAAAAAAGATAGAAAATTCAAAAGCCGCAGGTAGAAGGCTGGGTTATGGTTTTGTATATTCTTTGCAGAGGAACTAGCATGGAAAAGCACATAGAAACCTTGATGGATTTGGTGAAAATACCTTCAATAAGTTTTGAAGGTTTTGATAAAAGCCAAATTAAAAAATGCGCCGATGCTGTTTTTGATTTGTTCAAAAATAGTGATTTTGATACGGTTCGGTTTTTAGGGGAAAAAACAGAGCATCCCGCTGTTTTTGCGGAATTAAAGGGGAACCCAAATTTGCCCTCTGCCCTGCTTTACGCCCATTACGATGTTCAACCGCCTATGCGCGAAAACCTTTGGCACTCCCCTCCTTTTGAACCGCAAATCAGAGATGGCAGGTTATATGGCAGAGGCACAGCAGACGACAAAGCGGGAATTGTGGTTCATTGGGCAGCTGCGTTGATGACTAAACAAATTCTGGGCAAAAACTGCCCCACCTTAAAATTTTTAATTGAAGGCGAAGAAGAATGTGGCAGCCCAAATTTAGGGAACTTGATAAAAGAGTGCAAAGATTTAAAAAGCTCTGTTGCCATTATCTGCGATTCCTCAAATTGGAGCGAAACCATTCCCTCCATTGAAACCTCGCTTAGAGGAATGATAGCCTTGGAGATAAATGTGAAATCCATGGAAAAACCACTGCACAGCGGGGTTTGGAGCGGACCAATCCCAGATGCCGCCCAAGGGCTTTCCCACATACTCGCCTCTTTAACAGACAAAAACGGAAATTTGAAAATTAAATTTCCCAAAATGCCGCCAGTGCCAAAAGAGGTTTTAGAAGCATCCAAACTATATGGCTACAAAGAACTGAAAAAGGAATGCGCATTGCAAAACTCCCTAAAACTGCTTGTAAAAGAAAAAGATATTCTAAAATCTATATGGAGGCAGCCCAGCATAACAGTAACCGCAATGGAAGCAGGAAACAGGAAAAATGCTGGAAATGTTCTGCAAAACTGCGCCTGGGCAAGGGTAAGCATAAGAATTCCGCCCGGAATGAATGTGAAAAAAGTTTTGGATTTGACCAAAAAACATATAAAAGCCTTTTGCCCCTGGGGTTTGAACCTCTCTATTAAAACTGAAGGCGGTAGCGCAGAGCCTTGGGAAACAAAAACTGAACACTTGTTTTTCAAAAGAATGCTCATCGCTCTGAAAAAGGGATATGGCAAAGAACCGATCCTCAAAGGTTGTGGAGCTTCAATACCTATGGTTCCTGCCATAAGCAAGGCTTTTAAGGGAATGCCCATTCTGCTAACAGGAGTGAGCGACCCCAAAACTTATGCCCACGGAGAAAACGAAAGCGTATCGCTTGAGGTTTTGAAAAAGGCAATTTTGAGCGAATCTCTGTTTTTAATGCTTTTGTCTAAATAAAAAGTCCGCAAAACCAATAAGGCTAACCACTAAATTTGCCAAATAAGCCAAAAATTGCATTAGAACCGCTTCCATGGAGCCAACCCCGACTCTTGCAAAAAGAGACTGAGCCAAAAATTCCCTAGGTCCAAACCCGCCTATTGAAATTGGCAAAGCACTAACTATTGCCACAAGGGGTATGTAATAAAAATACCAGCTAACGTCAATATCAACCCCTATGCTCAAAGCACAAAAATAATGCGATAAAACCCTCAAACTCTGCGTAACCACAGAAAGAAAAAATAGTTGAGATAAAAGCTTATTTGTTCTAAAAGCCTGAAAGCGTCTGTGCAGGTGCAAAACACGCTCGCCCAAAAAAGAGAACACCTTTCCAAAAACCAAATTGCCAAACCTGCGGCTAAAAAGCATACCTATTGCAACGGAAAATCCGATAAAAATTAACAAAGAGGGCAAAAGAAAATATTTTTGGTTAGGGTCCTTCCAAAAAAACGCAACCCCCACAGCAAGCGCAAAAGCGCACAACATATAAAGTCCGCAGAGCCTGTCTAAAACAGTGGCAGAAATTGCCGCCCCAACCGTTTCCTCTGAGTTTTGATTTATATCGTAAATCTTTTTTAAGTCTCCACCCACATTGCCGGGCATAAAATTATTGAAAAAGGAACCTACGAAATAAAACCTGAGCAAATTTACATAAGTCATTTTAACATTTTGAGTTGCGAGAAGCAGCTTCCATTGAAAACAACCGGAAAAATATGATAAAAATATGCAAAACAGGGCAAAAACCAAATATTTGTAATCTAAATTTCTCATTATGGCAGAGAAATTGTAGGAATTCATTCCGGGCGTGGAAGCAATGCTTTGCCAAACAAAAAAGCAAAGCACCGCCGAAACCAGCAATTTAACCAGAAATATCGCAAAATTCTTCATATAGCCAACAATTTTAATTTAGTAAAGATTGCATTAAAAATAAAGTCTCTTTTGCCGAGTTCCCCCAGTCAAAGGACCCAGCATAGCTACGGGCTTCGCTTTCCAGTTTATTCCTTAAAACGGTGTTATCACACAGTATTTCCATTTTTTTTGCGCAATCAGCCGCATTTCCAGCTTCAAAAAGCAAACCTGTTTCGCCATCTTTAACGCTATCGCAAAGCCCAGACACATTGCTCGCTATGCTCGCTGTTCCACAAGCGGCAGCTTCAATAACGGTTAAGCCCCAGCCTTCTTTGTAGCTGGTTTGCAAAAGCCCCAGAGCCTTGCCCATAAGCTCCATTTTTTCTTTTGCCTCCACCGTGCCACAAAACTCTACCTTGCCCTCCAAACCCCATTCTTTTGCCTTTTCCCTCATTTTTGGCTCTTCGGGACCAGACCCCGCAAATAAGAGTTTAATATCGGGATGTTTTTTGGAAAAAATTTTGAATGCTTTAAAGGCTACCCACACGCCCTTGTATTTTCTAAATCTCCCTAACCACAGGAAATATAAGGACTTATCTCTAACTTTCTCTGTGTCTAAATATTCGCTTTCCGTGCCATTGTAAATAACGGAAATTTTTTCCTTTGCTATTCCAAGCTCGCAAAGCTCCTTTTTTGCGCTTGGGCTAACGGCAACAAAATGGCATTTTTTATAAACATAAGGAATTATCTTTTCCCCAAGCCACACGGCAAAAGCAATGGGAAAAGAGGCTTCTTTGAATATGCTAGATTTCCATAAGTGGTGAATTTGTATTAACTTAGGGATTTTTGTTATATAGGGAGAAAACAGGGGCAGCTTGTTCAAATCTTCAACAATGATATCTGGACTAAGCTCTTTTATGAGTTTTGGGACTTTCCGAAGAACATTAAGTTGAAAACGAGCATCCGAACCGCAGCGAACAATTCTAATTCCATCTATGGTTTCAATTTCTGCTGCGCCCTTGTAGCAAGTTGTAAACAAAACTACCTCATGGCCTAATTCCGTAAGTTTGCCAAAAATTCTGTGTAAATGCACCTCTGCCCCACCCGCCAAAGGATGTGTTATATCTCGGTAGTTCAAAATCAATATTTTCAAACCTTCCTCCCGATAGCCCCTATGCACACTTGTGTGTAATTGCTTATTTTGCAACCACTTATAAAATCCAGCAATTTATCTTTCAACTTTTGGTAGGCTGTTCCTTGCAAGGGGTATTTTGGCAACTCAATCCTTAGTTTAAAGCCAATTTCCCTAAAAATGCGGTAAATCAAATTTGGTCTCATCCAGTCGCCATAAGAGTAAATAACCTCCAAATCGGCGTTTTTCATGAGTTTTTTCAGTTGTGGCATGGTGAACTCAGTTTCCCACCCCGCAAACCATTTATTGCAGGCTATTAAAATGTGCTTTAACAGCGTGTAAAGGTGAAAGGTTTGAGGCACATCGCAGAGGCAAAAACCGCCTTTTTTGAGCAAACGGGCGTTTTCCTTTATCAAAGGCAGGGGATCCCTGAAATGCTCTGCCAAGCCTTGGTGAAAAACAATATCAAAGGTTTCGCTTGGAAAAGGCGAATTAAAGGCATTTCCCTGAACCAAATGCAGATTTCCCTGAGCCTGTGCCACAAGAGAAGCTGCTATTTTCAAAGATTCCTCAGAATAATCCAAAATATAAACCTGAGCACCAGCATTTGCTAGTGCCAAGCTATCCCTGCCAGTACCAGCTCCAACCTCCAAAATACGAAGCCCTTTTACCGAACCTTGGCTTAAAATAGCTTTAAGCACAGAAGGAGAAGACGGATATACTTTATCCAAATCTTTCTTCCTGTCCCAAAACTTATTCCATACCGAAACCGAAGGTTCTTTTTTCATTTAAAGCTAAAAATAAATTTTTTTTTGTCCTTTCGGCTCATTTTTGTATATTTTTCTAAATTACTTGCATTTAATTGCTGGGTAGCAGTGCATATAGATTCGACCGATGCCACATTAAAGCGATATCTGGATGATATTCGCAGAACCTCTCCCTTGTCAAGGGAAGAGGAGGCTTGGCTATTTGAAAACAAAAACAACCCCATAGCGAGGCAAAAAATAGTGGATGCCAATATGCGCTTTGTGCTAAAAGTGGCAATCCAGTATAGAGGTTGCCCCATTCCCCTGCCAGATTTGGTTAGCGAAGGCGCAATGGGCTTAATTAGAGCAATAGAGTCTTTTGACAGCACAAGAGGCTTAAAATTCATAAGCTACGGGGTGTGGTGGATTAAAGCCTACATAACAAGGGCTATAAACGAACAGGGAAATTTGGTTCGCCTCCCAGCGAATCAGCATTTACGTATTCGCAAAGGATTGAAAAAGCAAGCTAAGGGGCAAGAGGTTAGCGAGCAGGTTATGGATTTAATCCAGCTGGGGCAAAAAGGAGTTAGCATAGACAGCCCTCTCAATGTGGATAGCAAATCCTCTTATGCGGAATCCCTGCCAGATGCTGGAGCCGCAGACCCGGAATCCAGTTCTGAAATTCAAGCCATAGAAGATGGCATTAGAGATATTTTAAAAGCCTTGCCTGCAAGAGAGTACAATGTTTTAGCTGGCATCTATGGCATAGGCTTAAACACTCCGCAAACGCTGAGAGAGGTTGGCGAAACCATGAACATATCTCACGAGAGAGTGCGGCAGCTTAGGGACCAGGCTCTAAAGCGAATAACCCACACTGTGACAAAAGAAATTTTAAAGGAGAATCTTGAGGCTCTGGCAAGAGCTAAACAGAATCACAAACACTAACCCAAAGGAGAACACTATGAAGAAGGTCATCACATCTCTGTTCATCTCAGCCGCCCTTGCAACTGCGGCTGTTGCCGGCGAATCCGAAAATTTCGGAGGGCTTGGCATATCTGTTTGGACTGGCAAAGCCGGCGTGAAAATTGCCGGAGTTATTCCAAACTCCCCTGCCGAAAGCATTGGGCTGCAAGCCGGAGACTTAATAGTTTCGGCAAACGGAACCGAGCTTTCTGCCATTGAACCAGAAAATCAGGTTAGCCACCTACGCGGCGAGGCTGGAACTTCCATTAGCTTGGTAGTAAACAGAGACGGCGATGTATTTTCTGTTTCCACAAAAAGAGCTGGTTTTTCTGTGCAAAGCCTAGATACAAAAGATATCTCGGACTGGTATGGAAAAAATCAGGGCTTAACCGCAGAAGAGCTAAACTTTTTGGCAAGCCAAAAAACAGCAGAGGGCTACCAGCTCCTTGCCGTTATGCAGTACGGAATTCCAGTTTTGAATTCCGCAGAAAATCTGGGCGCAAGTGCTGTTCAGCAAATCTCAATCAAAAAGGCAGCAGAGCCTGTAAACCATCAGGTTCCAAAACCCATTCAAAACATTAACCTAAGCGGCAAAACCGAAAATGCTTTGCTAGTGAACGCAAAGGGTGCTCGTGTTAATAAGCAGGGGAAAATTCCAGTTTACAAGTTGAAGTAAACCTTAGTATAAACGCTTCTTGTGCTGTTCCGCAAGTTCTTTTAGCAATTTGCGGCGCGCGGAAGTGTGGATGCGTTTCTTTTTCTCGGATGGCTTTTCAAATCTCTGATGTTGTTTGACATCAGAAATAATGCCATTTTTCTCGCAAGATTTTGTGAATCTCTTCAAAGCCTTTTCAAAAGGTTCATTTGGCTTTACTACTACTCCTATCACAGATATCCTCTATTCAAAATTTCCTCTAAATATAGAAAAAATTTATTTTTTTGTCAAGTTTTTTCACTATTCTGTTAAAAATGCACAAAAATGCAAAGTTTTGCCCTTGAATTCATGTTTCTTCCTGCTTTTTCTTAGCAAATTTCCTACCCTTAGCCTTCATAGGAGGGAACTCAAAACCTATTTTCCCATTTTTGTCCATCTTCAAAAAAGCGTCAAAAAGACGGTGGGTTTTTGCAGAGCGAAAACCTTTTATCAACTCGGTTTTTTCGCCGCTAATCATAGATTTAATGTGCTCTGCATTTAAGGTTTTGCCCAAAATGCTTTTGGCTACGCGAATTCCGGTGTCTTTTCCTTCCACAAAACTTTGGGAAACAAAAGCTGTCAATGTTTCATAAACTGGAGAATCGTCTTTGGGGGAATTTCCTATAGGTGTTTGACCGCTAAAATCTATATTCTCCGTTGAAGATAAATCTTCAAAAACAAATTCAACCTTGTTCTTTTCGTTCAAAATAAGTGCCGCGCTGAATACCTTTCCCCTTTTGGAACGGAATCCCTCCAAAGGTCCCAGTTTTTTCTTTTCCAAAAGTTCAGAGACTTCTGCAAGGGATATGCGCCTGCCGCCTAAAATTTTTCTTATTCTAATTCCGCTATCGGTTTCGTAGTTGGAAACCGTTTCATTGATTTTTTCGCCGCCCGCCTCGGCAACGGCTTCTTTTTTTGTGTCGCTTTCTTTGAAATTCTTTATTTTATCCACCATAAGGCTTGTTAAATTTTCAATATCGTGCATAAAACTGCTTCGGGAAACTTTGCCTTTTTCCATAAGTCCCAATTTATATTCCCATTCGCCTGTGAGTTCGGGGCTTGTAAGGTTTTCTATTTGCATGGAAACCGCCATGTTTATCAAATCAAAGGCTTTTCCAGTTGGCAAAAGTTCTTTGCCCTCTCTGGCTATGTATTTATCGGAAATGAGTTTTTCAATGGTCGCTGCTCTGGTCGCTGGCGTTCCTAATCCACGCTCCTTCATGGCATCGCGCAAATCATCGTCTTCTATCAGCTTGCCCGCGCTTTCCATTGCAGAGAGGAGCGAGCTTTCAGTGTAGCGCGCAGGGGGTTTTGTGGCATCTTCTGCCATTTCAATTTCTTTTGCGAGAGGCTTTGCATTTGGGGAAGATAGCTTTGGCATAATATCATCGTCTTCTTCGCTCTCTTTGCCATACACTGCTTTCCAGCCCGGCTCTTTTAAAATTTTGCCCTCAGAAACAAAAGTTTCGCCCTCAACGGTGGTTACTCTCGTTGTGTGCAAATATTCTGCCACAGGGTAAAAAACTGCAACAAATCTTTGGCATATCAAGTTGAAAATTTTATTCTCTGGCTCGCTCAAAGTAGATGGAGCAAGTCCGGTTGGGATTATCGCGTGATGGTCGCTTACCTTTGCGGTATTGAAAATTCGCGGGTCTTTGTGCACGTAGTTGTTTCTCAGGGCAAGTTCTGCGTGTTTTGCAATGCCTCCGGTTAAGGCTCCCATTGTTTTTTTCACGGTTGCAACATAATCGTCTGGCAAAAATTTGCTATCGGTTCTGGGATATGTGGTTAGCTTGTGCCTCTCGTAAAGAGCCTGGGCAATTTGCAGGGTTGTTTTTGCGGAAAATCCAAAGCGGCTGTTCGCTTCTCTTTGCAAAAAGGTTAAATCGTAAAGGGGTGGGCATTTTTGAGTAACCTGTTTTGATTCCTCGCTAACGCTCCCTTGCTTGCCCTTGCATTTATTTAAAATCGCCTCGGCTTCTTCTTTTTTCCAAATTTTTGTGCTGTTCTCTTTTTCCTTTTGGCTTGTCCATTTGCCTATATAATGCTCAGAACCATCCTCAAAATCAGCGGTTAAAGTCCAAAAGGTTTGGGGAACAAAAGCCATTCGGTTTTCTTCTCTTTTCACAATCAAAGCAAGAGTTGGAGTTTGAACCCTGCCGCAGGGCGTGAGCTGAAAGCCCCCAAAGCGGCTGTTATATGCGGTTAAACCCCTGGAACCATTTATGCCAACAAGCCAGTCTGCCTCAGAGCGAGAAAGAGCCGCATCTTGTAGGTTTTTCATTTCGGTATTTGAACGCAGGTGTTCAAAGGCTTCTCTTATGGCTGTGTGGGTCATGCTTTGCACCCAAAGCCTTTTTATGGTTTTATCGCCAAGTCCGGTTTTGCCCTGCTCGTGTTCCAAGATGTAATAAAATATGAGTTCGCCTTCGCGCCCTGCATCGCAGGCATTTATTATTGTGCTTATATCTTTGCGGCGAATTAGCTTGCCTAGCTGGGATAAGTGGGTTTTTGTGTCTGGCAAAGGGATTAATTTGAATTTTTCGGGGATTATGGGCAGGGTTGCCATATTCCAGGTTTTATATTGCTCGCCTATGTCTTTAGGGTCAGCTATCCCAACCAAATGCCCCAGTGCCCAAGATATTACGGTATCTTCGCTTTCCAAATAGGCTTTATCCTTATGGAATTTGCCACCCAATGCCTTTGCCAAGTCGTTAGCAACGCTAGGTTTTTCTGCGATTATGAGTGTTTTTTGCGGGTCCGCGCCTTTTAAAGCCATAGTGAGGTCAAATGTAGAAAAATAACCATAACCAAAAGCGCATAAATGCCAGCGGCAATATCGTCTAGCATAACTCCGTGTTCGTTTAACACTTTTTCATCAAAATAGCTTGCAGGAAAGGGTTTAAAAATATCAAAAATACGGAACAGAACAAAAGACGGTAAGGCTATATACAACCACCACTTATGAATTTCTGGAAACTCATAAAGGGAAAAAAACATAAGAGGGATAAGCTGCCCAGCAACCTCATCTATCACAATTAAAGAAGGATCGTGGCTTGTGTATTTCAAAACCTCTTTGCTTGCTATGGTTCCAACAACATAAACAAGCACAAAGAAGGCGAGCATTGCGTAAAAACCACCATAATAAGCAAGCACAAAGGCAAAAGGGAGCGTTGCCAAAGAACCCGCTGTTCCGCTCGCTTTTGGGCAATATCCAACGCCAAAAAAAGTGGCGATTACATAAGCTGCCTTTTTGTTCATATATGAATTTCCTTCTCCGGTTTAAATTCCTTCCACATACTGGCAAAGGGAATTACTTTATATATTGAATATGCAATGGAGTTGTCCCTAGCTTGCTTTAAGCTACCCTGCGCGGGCAAAAAATGGACAATAGTTAGTATTACCGCAGATACAGCAATTCCTTTCAAGGCACCAAAAACCCCACCAAGTACGCGATTTATAAATGTTAGAGGCGATGATTTTTTTATGAAAAAACTTACCACCTTAGCCGCTATGCGAATCAGCAAAAAAGGAATCAGAAAAGCCAAAAACGCTCCGAGGCAAATAGACACAAGAGGAGACAAGCCTTCTATATTTGTTCTAAGTATAATTCCAAATGTTCCTGAAAAAAGCCAAGCAGATAATATCCCTCCAATCCAAGCCGCCCAAAAAAGCAAACTAACTATAAATCCCTGCATAACACCCAGTATCAAAAAAATTGCAATTAGTATGAAAACTATTATATCTATGAACATGGGGGTAATTTAGAAAACGTCTGAACCAGAATTCCGGTTCAGACAAAAAACTTACTTCAAAATAACGGGTATTTTCTTGGCATCAGAGCCAGACTGGACTATGGCATAATAGCTGCCAGAAGCCACTTTATCTAGGCTAAACACGCTATTTCCAGCGCGAACTTTGCCGCTATATACCTTTGCGCCGTTCATATCATATAATGATACAGTTGCATCTTTTATAGAGGAGATATGCAAGCTGCGACCATAAGGAGCTACTATCAAGGCTTGGCTGGCTGGTGTGAATTTGATGATTGGGCTTGGTCCAACACCTTCTGTTCTGCAACTGCCACAAGCTGAAACTTGAGAACCTCCATCAGCTGTACATTTCTCTAATGTTGTTTCGCCACCAATCGGACCGCAATAACCTTGACCATTATTATATTCATTTCCTTCCCAGCAGCAGAAACCATTAGCAGGATTTTTGCCATCGTAAGTTGGGGCAGAAGTGGGGCAAGCACCGCTAGGAGTGGTTGGGCAAGCAATGCCGGACCAAAAACGATTGCTGCCTAGTTGGCAATCTTTAATTTTTTCGGCTCCATCTTTACCATCTTGAGCATCTATACCAGAAAATATTGTCCAGCAGTTACTTCCTTCAGTTTCCCAATTGCAGCAACCTAAGGGTGTTTTGAGAGTAGCATTGCAATCGCTAACAACCTGTCCATAATTCTTCTCGCAATCCGCTGCTGTTTTGGTATCATCATACGTACCACCAATGCCCCAACAATTTGCAGGATCATTGTCCCACCTGCAACACCCTGTTGTGCCATTAGTTCCTACTTCACAAGTAGCCCACGCTTGTGAAACAAATGCAACCATTGCAAAAAGCGACAACGCTAAAACCTTTTTCATAAGACTCTCCTCTCTCTAAATGGATAATTATAATATACATTATTTTTACCGAAAAAGTCAAAAAAACCGCTATTTTTTGTAAATTTTACGTAAATTTCACAAAAATTTGCTCAAAATAGGAGGGATAGCATGGTAAAATCTATATTTTCCACATGAAATTCTACTCCCTAAGTCTTGGCTGTGCTAAAAACCAAGTTGACAGCGAAAAAGCAACAGCGGAGCTTTTGGGAGCGGGTTTCAAAATAGGCAAAAATCCAAAAGAATGTGATGTTATTTTAATAAATACCTGCGGATTTATAGAAGCTGCAAAAGAAGAATCCATAGAAGCAATTCTCTCGGTGTTAAAAGAAAAAAAGAGCAAGCAAAAAGTTATAGTTTACGGTTGTTTAAGCCAAAGATATGGGGGCGAACTCGCAAAAGAAATTCCCGAAGCGAACTTTTGGCTTGGAAATTACAAGGCAGGAATATTGCTAAACGCGCTTGGGTTTGAAACGCAGGCAAAGTTGTGCAAAGCCTCGCCGCCAAAAAGAATAAAGAATTTTGAATACCCCCACCACGCCTATATCAAAATAGCCGAAGGCTGCAACAGAGCCTGCTCGTTTTGCGCCATTCCCTCAATTCGCGGAAGGCA
>Ga0268262_10004839_pt1 | contig 13669 bp, 4 predicted proteins | sample TergutNc150P3_FD_190354 | JGI IMG/M metagenome (GOLD analysis project Ga0268262, IMG submission 190354) | Nasutitermes corniger P3 segment gut microbial community from laboratory colony in Florida, USA - Nc150 P3 (SPAdes) (version 2) | ecosystem: Host-associated > Arthropoda: Insects > Digestive... | reverse complement strand
CATCACTGCTAAACCAATAACCCTAACAGTCACGTCAATAACAGCAACCAACAGAGAATACGATGGCACCACTACCGCTGAGGTTCACGGAAATGTATCTATCAACGGAGAAATTAGCGGCGATAATTTAACTATTGTTAAAGGTAATGCTTCATTTAACGATAAAAATGTTGGAACCAACAAACCAGTGACATTCAGCGGATTTTCTCTTATTGGTGCAGATGTAAACAACTACTCGGTTTCAGTATATGAGCCAATAAGCATTACCGCAAACATAACCGCAAAACCTGTAACCATAACTGGCATAACTGCATCCAACAAGGAGTACGACGGAAACATAATCGCTACGGTAACTGGAACTGCAACAGTCAGCGGCAAAATTGGCAACGATGCGGTGACTGTTGCTAGTGGCAATGCTTCATTTAACAATAAAATTGTTGGAAATAGCAAACCTGTAACATTTGCCAATTTTGCGCTTGATGGAGCAGATGCAAGCAACTACAAACTTTTGGCGCAGCCTGCAAACGCTACTGCAAACATAACCCCAAAATCTGTAACCATCACAGGCATATCAGCAAAAAATAAGACTTACGATGGCAACGCGAATGCCACAATTGCCGGAACCGCAGTAGTCATCGGAACAATAAGTGGCGATAATGTGGGCGTAACTAATGGCACAGCATCGTTTACGGATATAAACGCAGGAATTGGCAAACTAGTGACATTTGCCAATTTTGTACTAAATGGTACGGATGCAAACAACTACGCACTTTCGGCACAGCCAGCAAACGTTACCGCAAACATCACCGCTAAACCCGTAACCATCACAGGCATAACCGTACTTGACAAGGTGTACGATGGTACCACAACTGCTATCATAAATGGAACTGCAAAAATCAGCGAAAAAATTGGAGATGATGAGGTGACAGTAATCTCAGGCACAGCTTCATTTGCCAATAAGACTGTAGAAACTGGCAAAACAGTAGTATTCAACGGTTATAGGCTTACTGGTGCAGATGCAGATAATTACGTGCTTACTGCACAGCCCAGCGGCACAGCTAATATAACCGCAAAATCCACCACCATCATCGGCGTAACCGCCACTAACCGTGTTTACAACGGCACAACAGCGGTCGCACTTGCTGGCGGTACACTTGTAGGTGTTGCGAGTGGCGATGTCGTAGATTTTGTGCTTGGAACCGGTACGATTACTACCCCAAACGTAGGCAACGGAAAAGCGGTTACAACAAACATAACCTTGACAGGCACAGATGCGGGCAATTACTCACTAACACAACCGACAAACGTTACCGTGAGCATCACTTCCCCTGAAACAGGAATTTCATCATCTTCCAGCAATGTCGGCAGTTCTTCCTCTGGAACAAGCAGCTCATCATCATCTTCCAGCAATGTCAACAGTTCTTCCTCTGGAACAAACGTTTCATCATCTTCCAGCAATGTTGAGAGTTCTTCTTCTGGAACAAACATTTCATCATCTTCCAGCAATGTTGATAGTTCTTCCTCAGGAACAAACGTTTCATCATCTTCTGGCAATGGCAGCAGTTCCTCGTCTGAAAAAGTCGGTTCCTCAAGCAGTAGCAACGAATCTCCCACATTCTCCAATCGGGAAAATCCTCTAATCGGGCGAATCGGGGTTCAGACAATAAACAATGCCATATTACTCTCCAACCTACCCCAGAACGCAAAAGTAGAAGTGTACAACCTCCAAGGCAAGTGCATATATTCAGCACATCCTGAAAATCCTAAAATCCTGACCATAGGGGTTCAGACAGGAATATATTTTGTGAAGGTAGGCACCCAAACTATGCGTGTAGCTGTGAGATAGCATAAAGCGGAACAATCTTAACTTGTGGCAATTCAGCAAAATTCTCCAATGATGTTCTAATGCCATAAGAGGATTTCTTTTCCTCTAAAAACATAAACAGGCTTCGCATTGCTCCTTTTGCATTGCTTTTAACTTCTAGCGGAACAATGCCAAGCCCAATTTGCAAAACAAAATCAACCTCGGCATTGCTGCTTTTGCTTTCGCGATGCCAGTAATATAGAGTTTTTTGCTCATAGCACGAAGCGGCTTTCAGCAGTTCCAAGCCAGTGAATAATTCCGCTATATTTCCTTTGTTTATCAAAGAAAAATCATCGCTAATAAGCAAATCTCTCAAAGAAAGCCCAAGTAATCTCTGAAAAATACCTGTGTCTAGCAGGAGCATTTTTTGTTTTTTTGCATCCATTTCAGCTCCCAGCGGCAAGCCATTTGCCGATGAGTGAGTAACAGGAATAACCAAGCCTGCCATTTTTAAAAGCTCCAAACCCTCCTTTAACTGCCTGTGGGCATAGCCTCCAGAAACATTTGCATAAACAAATTTTTTCCCCATTTGCGCAACAACAGAATCAAACACTGCTGAAATTTGCAAAGTGGGAACCTTTTCCTTGTATTTCGCAAAATCCGAGCGAAGCGAAATAATTAAGTCGTCCAATATGCGCTGGCATTCCAGCAAATCATTTTTATTTACGTAAGCAGCCACAACTTCTGGCATACCGCCGAGTATAAGAAACCTTCTCAAAAGTTCAATGGCTTTTTCGTGAACAGGCTCTGGCAAAGGATTTTTGCAATTTGAGTTTTGAATGGCTTGCAAAAGCAAGCTATTGCCGCAAGCGTTTAAAAATTCAGAAAAATTCATAGGATACATAAACATTGAACGCACCCTGCCAACTCCAAAAGAAGGTAGTTCTTGCAAGGCAAATTCCAAAAGAGAACCTGCGGCTATAACGTGCAACTCCTTGTATTTTTCATAAAAAAAACGCAGAGAGGAAATTGCAGGCACAGAATGTTGAATTTCATCCAAAAAGAGCAAGGTTTTTCCCGGGATTATTGGAACTTCATATATAGCGGCTAATTCCTGGCATAATTTTTTAGGGGACAAATCGCTTTTGGCGAACAAATCCCTTGCCTGTTTGTCCAGTTCAAAATTTATTTCCAAAAAATGCTCAAATTGTTTAGCCAAATGCCGTACCGCCCACGACTTTCCAACTTGCCTAGCGCCTCTGATCAACAGAGGCTTGCGGTGGTTTTCTCGCATCCAAGCGAGTAATTCACCGTCTATTTTCCTGTTTATGTAGCTCTTTGTCATTTTTCCAAGCCTAAAACCAGAGGTTTTTGTAAAAAATACAAGGTTAAAATAGTAAATTTTTGTAAAAAATACAAGGTTATATATTGTCTGAACTGGAATTCTGCACAAAAATGTAAACTTTTGTTTGCATTTTTCACTTTTTAGGATTTTCCGTTATTTTACGTCAATAGATAGAAGGAGAAAAACGTGACTCTTGAAGAACTGCACAAGAGGTTTCCTATTTTGGGAATTTTTCCAAGCAATCAAGGAATTATAGATATTTCTCTTCATATCCGACTAACCGTATGTTGTCTGAGGTTCTATAAAGAGGAATTTAATTTTGTATTCCTCTAGCTGAACCCAAGAAAAAAATTGTTCTAGAGCAAAATACTCCCATTTAAACTATTCCAAGTTGGATTATGTATTTTAGGCTAAAAATGGGGTTTTGTTGATTTAAAAAAATTTTCTTTATTTTTTTGAAAAAAATATCTCCTTTTTTCAAAATAATATTGTATATTCATAGTATGACTTTTAATGATAAAGCAATTTATGGCGGGGTTTGCGCTGCAAGCTCTAAAGGAGGTTTTTCCACTTGTTGCCCCCCCCCCCCCCCCCCCCCCCCCCCCCCCCCCCCCCTAATGTCTCCGCGCAACTGGAGGTGCCAAATGTTTGAACCAAAATTTACAGAATTATCAGAATATAAAAAACGTGTATATGTAAAATCTTTAGCAAATTTTAACAACAAATGAGGCATTTATATGCAGAACGGAAATAGGTTTATCAGGGTATTGGCGGCGGTGTTGGTTGCCGCTTGTTGGGCGTGGGCGTTAGATGGTGTTTCATATATAGATGCCAGTGGTGCAATGCGAACTGCGAATGGTGTTACGGTGATTAGCAGCAATGGCGGCGATAGAACGCTGAGTACCGGTTGGTATCTTATGCGAGGGACATTTACCAATGATGGGACTATCACTGTTAGCGGTGCGGTACACATTATTCTTGAGAATGGTAGTGATGTGACGGTGAAAGGAAGTACAAATAACGCAGGAATAAATGTTTCGGAAGTTAATAGCTTGAGTATATATGCACAGTCCACGGATGATGACACTATGGGTAAACTGATAGCGGTTGGCAATGATGGCGGTGCTGGTATTGGCGGCGGCGGCAATGGTAATAGTGGCAATGGTTACAACAGCGGAACAATCAACATCAATGGTGGAACGGTGACAGCAATAGGTTGCATAGGTGCTGCTATCGGCGGCGGTGGTGGTATTAGGATGAATGGTGGTAATGGCGGCAATGGCGGAACAATCAAGATCAACAGTGGTACAGTGATGGCGACTACTGCCTCCGTCTATGGTTGTCCTAGTTTGGGTGCAGGCATTGGCGGTGGTGGCAGTTTTAGCGGTAATGGCGGCAATGGTGGAACAATCAACATCAGCGGCGGCACAGTGATGGTGAACTCCGGTCGCGGTGCTGGCATCGGCGGTGGTAGCTTCAATTTAGGCGGCGTTAGCAGTAATGGCGGAACAATCAACATCACTAGTGGGACGGTGACAGCAACCAGCAGCGAAGGTGCTGGCATCGGCGGCAGTTACCGCGGCAATGGCGGAACAATCAACATCAACGGTGGGACGGTGACGGCAACCAGCAGCTACGGCGGTGCAGGGATTGGTTGCGGTGGCGGTTATTATGTCAATGGCGGAACAATCAACATCACTGGTGGGGTGGTACTGGCACTGGCAAACAGCGAATATGGGGGTGCTGGCATCGGTGGTGGCAGTTACAGCGATAACAGTGGTACATTTAAGCTGGATAATAATGCTGTCGTGTTTGCTAGTAGCATTGGTGCAACAGGAACAGACCTAAATCTTACAAGCGGTACCCTCTTCTTTGTCAACAGTAACACCAGCGTTATCACAGGTACTCCTATTTCGGCGCATTTTTCCACAACAGGGGTAACAGCGATGTGGACTAAGCAAGGTGGTAAAAATGGTATTGCTTATGCGAGTGGCAACAAAACTAGCTTTATTGATGCCCTAGATGTTGTAAGAGTAACGGACTTTATGGACGGTGTCTCATACATAGACGAAGACGGCATAATAAAAATTGCAAATAAAGTTGCAGTTATTGACGCAAATAATATCGAAGTTATTAACACAGAGAATATCGCTGCAATAAACAATCTAGGCGGCTGGTTCCTAGTTCGTGGGAATTTGGAACGCAACACAACGTTTACAGTTACAGGGGCGGCACATATTATCCTTGAGGATGGTAGCAATTTAACGGTAAAGGGAAGTTCAAATAACGCAGGAATAAATGTTTCAGAAGGTAATAAATTAAGCATATATGCCCAATCTATAGATGCTAGTACTATGGGCAAGCTGACGGTGACTGGCGGTAGTGACGGTGCAGGGATTGGTGGCGGTAAAAATAGCAACGGCGGTACAATCAACATCATTGGCGGGATGGTGAACGGTAGCAGTATAAGCGGCATAGTAACTATCACTGGTGGTATGATAACGGCGACCAACTCTATAAGCGGCACAATCAACATCATCGGCGGGATGGTGAATGGTAACAGTATAAGCGGCATAGTAACTATCATCGGTGGTATGATAACGGCGACCAACTCTATAAGTGGCACAATCAACATCATCGGCGGGATGGTGAACGGTAGCAGTATAAGCGGCACAGTAACTATCACCGGTGGTATGATAACGGTGACCAACTACATAAGCGGCACAGTAACTATCACTGGTGGTATGATAACGGCGACCAACTACATAAGTGGCGGCACGCTTGACGGTGATGCGGTTGTATTTACTGGTGGTAGCGTTGGATTTGCTGGCAGCTTAAGCGGTATTCTCTTTATCAGCAAAATCAGCGGAACTATTTTAGCAGGTACTCCTATTGCGGCACATTTTCCCACAACAGGTGTGACAGCAATATGGGCTAAACAGGGTGGCAAAAGTGGTATTGCTTACTCAAGCGAAAGTAACACTGGTTTTATAGAAATCCCTAACGTAACAGTAGTAGGTAACTCAATAGATAATGTCAAATATATAGACGAAAATGGCATAACGAAAACTGTAAATAATGTGGCGGTTATTAACGCCGAGAATATTGCCGCAATAGACAATTTAGGAGGTTGGATCCTAATTCGTGGGAATTTGGTACGCAACACAGCGTTCACAGTTACAGGAACAGCGCACATTATTCTTGAGGATGGTAGCAATGTAACAGTAAAGGGTGCCGATGATGGTGGAATAAAAGCTTCGGTAGGCAATAGCTTGAGCATATACGCCCAGTCCACAAATGACGAAACTATGGGCAAACTAACGGCGAGTGGACAAAGAGGTGTAGGTATTGGCGGCGGTGGTACAATCAACATTAACGGCGGGGTGGTGACAGCGACTGGCGGTAATGGTGGCGCAGGGATCGGAGCTTATCGTTGCGGAGATGGCACTACAATCAACATTAGTGGTGGGATAATAACAGCGACTGGCAGCTACGGCTTCGGTTGCTATACGAGTGGTTACAGTGCAGGCATAGGCGGTTGCTATGGCGGCAATGGCGGTACAATCACTATCACCGGAGGGACAGTGGTTGCAAACAGCGGCAACAACTCAACCAGAGACGGCGGCGTAGGTATCGGCGGCAGTGGCGGTACAATCATTATCACCGGAGGGACAGTGGTTGCAAAAAGCGGCTACAACTCAACCAGCAACGGCGGCGTAGGTATTGGCGGTACATTTACGCTAAACGGCAACGCGGTTGTATTTGCAAGTAGTGTTGAGGATATGGAAGTGGAAAGAAAAACGAGTGGCATTCTTTGTAGCCCCAGCTGTAAATTTTATGGCGAAAATGTTGCGATAAGCAATGTGACCATACCAGCAAACTATGGACTTGGAATACCGAACGGAGCAACTCTGACTATCCCTACAGGCATAACACTGACCATCAATGGTGGGGTATCACCACAAGATGGCTCTACGGTGATAATTCAAGGAACTGTTGCTGGCAAAAAAATCAGAGGTGCGAATGTATCAATTCCAACATTGGTAAGCAAAACAGCAACAAGCATAACAATAAACGCTAACCTTCTGGCTACAACTGGACAGATGGTTGAATATGCGAAAAACACTACCTCTGCCGAGCCCACAAGCGGCTGGCAAACAGAAACTACTTTTGATGGTTTGAATGCAAACACGACATATTACATTTTCGCTCGCTCACAAGAAAATACAAATTTTACAACTGGAACATCAACAAGTGTACAAATCAAAACAAAAAGAATACCTTTGGTAACAGATCTGAATTTTGCCATACCGACCGGGCATATTTATAATGGAGAAACACGAGGAATTGGAAATGTGACAGCAAAAACAAAGGATATCGGTGCGATAACAGTATTATATGATGACAGTTCTATAGCCCCTACCAAGGTGGGAACGTATAGTGTGACAGCCGACATTGCGGAGAGCTCAGAATTCATTGCGGTATCTGGCATTGAACTTGGGGAGTACAAAATAGCCGCAAAGTCAGTGACTATCACAGGCATATCGGCAGCCAACAAAGAATACGATGGCAACTTTATTGCTACAGTTACTGGAACCCCAATAGTCAGCGGGAAAGTTGGCAACGATGATGTAACCGTCACAATAGGCAATGCTTCATTTAATTACAAATCTGTCGGAACTGGAAGAACCGTAACATTCAGTGGTTTTTCACTTGACGGTGCAGATGCAAGCAACTACACACTTTCCGCACAGCCCGCAAACGCTACCTCAAAAACTATTACAGCGAAACCTGTCACCATCAGCATCTCGGTCTCCGACAAGGAATACAACGGCAACACTACCGCTACTGTTGCTGGAACAGCGATAGTCAATGGGAAAGTTGATGGCGATGTGGTAACAGTTACCAATGGCAGTGCTTTATTTGACAACAAAAATGCTGGAACTGACAAAATAGTAACATTCAGCGGATTTTCCATCGGCGGCACAAATGCAAGCAACTATACGCTTTCAGCGCAGCCAGCAAAAGTTACCGCAAACATTACTGTAAAACCTATCACAGGCATAACCGCGGTTGAAAAGGAGTACAATGGCACTACTACTGCTTATGTTCATTGGTATGAACCAACCAGTGGGAAAATTAATAACGATGACGTAACTGTTACGATAGGCACAGCTTTATTTGATAATAAGAATGTCGGAACCAAGAAAAACGTAACATTCAGTGCTTCTCTTAGCGGTACAGATGCAAACAACTACATGCTTTCTCAATCCAGCGTCACAGCGAATATAATCGCAAAGCCTGTCACCATTACAGGAATAACTGCATCCGACAAGGAGTACAACGGCAATACAACCGCTACAGTTACAGGAACAGCATCAATCAACGGGAAAATTGACGGTGATGAAGTAACCGTTACCAGTGGCAGTGCTAAGTTTAATAACAAAAATGCTGGAATCGACAAAATAGTAACATTCAGTGGATTTTCTCTTAGCGGTACAGATGCAGGCAATTATACTCTTGCTGCACAACCTGTAAGCGTCGCTGCGAACATCACTGTAAAACCCGTCATCGTAACCGCCAGTGCCAAGTCCAAAGTCTATGGCTCCGCCGACCCCACGCTTACATACAGCACAATACCTAGTCTGTTTAGTGGCGACTATTTCAGCGGCACACTGTCCCGCACTGCTGGTGACAAAGTCGGCACATACGCCATCAATCAGGGTACTCTCACGGCAGACGATAATTACAAAATTACCTCCTTTGAAAGCGCATATTTTACAATATCAGCAAAACCTGTTACTATCACAGGTCTTTCCGTATCCAACAAGGAGTACGATGGCATTGCTGCCGCTACGGTTACAGGAACAGCGGTAATCAACGGGAAAGTTGGAACTGATGATGTAAAGGCAGTCTTAGGAACAGCTTCATTTAATACAAAAAATGTTGGAAACTACAAAGCCGTAACATTTACCGACTTTGCGCTTGATGGCGCAGATGTAAGCAACTACACACTTTCTGCACAACCAACAAGTGTTACTGCAAACATTACCACAAAACCCGTTACCATTGCGGGAATAACTGCATTCGATAAGGAATACAACGGCAACACAACTGCTACTGTTACTGTTACCGAAACCGCAGAAGTCATCGGAAAAGTTGATGGCGATGCAATAACCGTTACAAACGGTACAGCTTCGTTTGACAACAAGAATGTTGGAACTGGCAAAACAGTAACATTTACCAACTTCAAACTCAGTGACACGGATGCAAGCAATTATACACTTTCTGCACAACCTAAAAGCGTTACCGCAAACATCACCGCTAAACCTTTAACCATCACAGGTTTATCAGCATCCAGCAAAAAGTACGACGGCAACACTAACGCTACTTTTACGGGAACTACTGTAATCAACGGAAAAGTTAGCGGCGATGCAGTAAACGTTGTAAATGGCAACGCTTCATTTGACAACAAGAATGTTGAAAACGGTAAAACTGTAACATTCAGCGGCTTTTCCCTTAGTGGTACAGATGCAGGCAACTACACGTTTACGCAACCAGCAAACGTTACCGCAAACATTACAGTTAAATCCGTAACCATCACAGGTTTATCGGCAGCCAACAAGGAATATGATGGCAACACGTCAGCCAAGATTACCGGAACAGCAACAATCAGCGAGAAAGTTAATGGCGATATAGTAACCGTTATAGATGGTGATGCTTCATTTAACAATAAAAATGTTGGAAATAACAGAATCGTAACATTCAGCGGATTTTCTCTTAGCGGTGCAGATGCGAACAACTACACGCTTTCAGCACAACCCGTAAACGTCACCGCAAACATCACCGCAAAACCCATAACCATCACAGTCAAATCAATAACAGCAACCAGCAGAGAATACGATGGTACCACTGATGCTGAGGTTCACGGAAATGTATCAATCAGCGGAGAAGTTAGCGGAGATAATGTAACTATTGTTAAAGGTAATGCTTCATTTAACGATAAGAATGTTGGAACCAACAAACCAGTAGCATTCAGCGGCTTTTCCCTTAGTGGCGCAGATGTAAACAACTACACGGTTTCTGTGTACGAGCCAATAAGCATTACAGCAAACATAACCGCGAAACCTGTAACCATCACAGGCATATCGGCAATCGACAAGGAATATGACGGTAACACCGCTGCTACAGTTACTGGAAGTGCAACAATCAACGGAAAAATACGCAATGATGATGTAAAGGTAACCTTAGGTTTAGCTTCATTTAACAATAAAAATGTTGAAAATAGCAAAACCGTAACATTCAGCAGTTTTTCTCTTAGCGGTACAGATGCAGACAACTACACGTTTACGCAACCAGCAAACGTTACCGCAAACATTATAGCTAAACCCTTAACCATCACAAATATTTCGGCTTCCAACAAAGAATACAACGGCAATAAAACCGCTACGGTTACTGGAACCCCGACAATCAGCGGAAAAATTGGCAACGATGCAGTAACCGTCACAAATGGCAGTGCTGAGTTTAATAATAAGAACGTTGAAAACGGCAAGACCGTAACATTCAGCGGCTTTTCCCTTGACGGCACGGATGCAGTAAACTACAGGCTTTCAGCACAACCCGCAAGCGTTACAGCAAACATAACCGCAAAACCCCTTACCATCACTGGCATATCGGCATCCGACAAGGAGTACGACGGTACTATGTTCGCTAAGATTGTTACCGAAAATGCAGTAATCAGCGGAAAAGTTGGTAGTGATGCTGTAACCATTGCCAATGGAAGTGCTACGTTTGATGATAAGAATGTTGGAACCAACAAACCAGTAGCATTCAGCGGATTTTCTCTTATAGGCACAGATGCAAACAACTATACGCTTACGGCACAACCCGAAAGCGTTACAGCAAACATCACACCAAAACCAATAACCATCACAGGTATATCGGCATCCAACAAGGAGTATGACGGCACGACTACTGCTACAATTACCAGATATGCACCACCAGTCTTCGGAATAATTGGTAGCGATGCCGTAACCATTGCCAATGGAAGTGCTACGTTTGATAGTAAAAATGTTGGAAACAGCAAAACCGTAACCTTCAGCGGATTCTCTCTCAGCGGCACAGATGCAAGCAACTACACGCTTACACAACCCGCAAGCGTTACAGCAAACATCACCAAAAAATCCATAACCATAACAAGCGTAACAGCAAATAACCGCGAATACAACGGCACAACCACCGTAAATCTAACAGGCGGCGAACTTATTGGCGCGTTCAGTGAAGATGATATAGATTTCACGTTAGGAACAGGCATAGTTTCCAACGCATACGTAGGCAGCAATAAAGCAGTATCAACAAACATAACCTTAACAGGCGCAGACGCCCTCAACTACACCCTCACACAACCCAAAGGCATAACCGTAGAAATAAAAAAGCCCAACGAAACTCCCACCTTCCCCAATCGCGAAAATCCCAAAATTGGGCGAATCGAGGTTCAGACAACAGGCAACGCTATATTACTCTCCAACCTACCCCAAAACGCAAAAGTAGAAGTGTACAACCTCCAAGGCAAGCTCATATATTCAGCACATCCTGAAAATGACCATCCTGCGGATGTTCGCCAGCGAGCAAGTAGCGAAAGGGCGCCTAAAATCCTGAGAATCGGGGTTCAGACAGGAATATACATCATAAAAATCGGCACCCAAACAATACGTGCAGCAGTGAGGTAATGCAAAATAATCAATTCCCGCTATATCTCACAAAATACGTTCCAATAACCACAATCACAGTGAATATGGCAACGATTATCAAAACACCTCGGTTGGCTTTGACCGGTTTGTGCAAATTTTCAATTTTTGCCCTACGTGCATTTGCCCTGCGTTCCCTGCGGCTCATAAAAAATCTCCGTTTTGAGTAAATATAGTAAATCAATTTACTATATTACCACAAGGGAGCGACTTTATTATATGACCTTACTTAGAGGTATTTATGCGCACTTTTGCTATTTGCGCCGTTTTTTCTTATTCTATGCTCCTTGCCGCCGGGGAAAGGGCAACTTTGAATATATTCACAACCCCGGATAACGCAAACATATTTTTAGACGGCAATTCCGAAAAGGAAACATTCGGAACGCCTTTTGAAAATCCCGCTATGCTAACGGGCGAGCACTCAGTTTTCCTAGTTCCGCCTAGCGAAAGCTTTGTTCCCGCTAGTTATGATTTTACTTTGCACAATGGGCGTGTTTTGGAAATAAACCACGATTTTTTGCGAAGAAATCAAGCTCGCGAGGCTTATACGCTCTCACCCTCGGAATACCACATAGAGGCAAATACTGGCTTTTTGTATTTCAATGAGTTTAATTCAAATGCTCTTTACAAAATGCCTTTTGATTTTCGCCTGGGTTTGCCTTTGGGCTTTGGAGCACGGCTTGCCTTTCCTGTTCAGGAATGGGAAATAAAGGATTTTTTGCTCGGTATGCAATTCAATTACTTTCCATTGCAAATAGGCATGGCTTTAGATTGGATAAGCCCCAGAGGTTCTGGCTTTTCCGCCATTCGTGCTGCGATTTTGGCGGAGCAAAATGTGTTGTTTTTAAATTTGCTGGAAAACCTGATTTATGAATATTCAAAACAGGAGAAAGCGGAATTTTATTTGCGAGTTGGCTTTCCGGTTAAGCACATATTTTTGCCCTATTTGTCCGTGCGAGAAAAGATTCATTTACCTTTGAAAAGCTATATGTTCTACGCAGAGCCAGGCGCGTTGCTGCAAGTGAGCAATGGATTTTCTTTGGAAGCGTCCATTCCTCTTGCCATTTTAGGAAATGCAAAAAAAGGCTTTGGGTTTTATTTTGGCTTGCACTGGGATTTTTCTTTTGGCAAAGAGAGCAAAAGAGATGTTCGCAAAACAAGCACAGTTATTTGGGATGTGAACGAGGTTAGCAACAAGGAATACAAAAAATTTTGCGAAGAAACAGGTCGCGAAATTCCCGCAAGGGCAAAAATAAAGGAGTTGGAGGATTATCCTGTTCTGCACGTCAGCCTGAAAAATGCCATTGCCTATTCCAAGTGGGCAAAAAAGCGATTGCCAACAGAAGAGGAATGGAAAACATTTGCCGCTACTTATTCAAACTTTGATGGTTTTTGCGAAATCCGAAAATTAAAAAAAGTTTATGAGGGGCATATTATAAATGGCGTTAAAAATTTCGCAGGCAATGCCGCTATTTGGCTTTTGCCAGAAAATGAAAACGCCAGCGTTGCAAGTTTCGCTGGTAGTTCTTACGGAGATTCTTTTGAGACCTGCAAAAAGAAAGCTGTGCTTACGGATATATCTTCGCCAGAGGGTAATGAGTTTATAGGGATAAGGCTGGTTTCATCCCCTCACCCATAACACCTCATCCATTCTCATATCCATTGCGTTTTGCGGCAGGGAGTTTCTTATTTGGGCGGAATATGCAACGCCCAGGCGTGGAATTCCCTTTACCGAGGCTAAGTAGCGGTCGTAATAGCCGGCTCCGCGACCGA
>Ga0268262_10004838_pt1 | contig 13669 bp, 8 predicted proteins | sample TergutNc150P3_FD_190354 | JGI IMG/M metagenome (GOLD analysis project Ga0268262, IMG submission 190354) | Nasutitermes corniger P3 segment gut microbial community from laboratory colony in Florida, USA - Nc150 P3 (SPAdes) (version 2) | ecosystem: Host-associated > Arthropoda: Insects > Digestive... | reverse complement strand
AACGTTCCACAGCCCGAAGAGCCTGCCCCAGCCGAACCTGCCGCTATCGTGGCCGCTACTAACGTCCCACAGCCCGAAGAGCCTACCCCAGCCGAACCTGCCGCTATCGTGGCCGTTCCAGAAGAAGCTGCCCCTGTCGAGCCTGCCGCTATCGTGGCCGCTACTAACGTCCCACAGCCCGAAGAGCCTGCTCCAGCCGAGCCTGCCGCTATCGTAGTCGTTCCAGAAGAAGCCGCTCCGACAGAACCCGTACTTATCGCATCTGTTCCTGCCGAAACCGTCCCAACTGAACCGGCTACTATCGTCCCAACGCCTGTCACGCCTACGACGCCTCCTACTATCGTCCCACCGCCTGTCGTACCCGCCTCAGTTGAAACACAAGCTCAAAGACCGCCTTTACAGGGCATTTCCGGCGCATCGCAAGCCCAAAACATATACTTGATTCTTGATGACGGAAGAGAGGGGGTTCTTAATTCGATATACTTTGAACCCGACACGGCTGTTCTTATTGAGTTATACAGGTCGGTTCTGAACGCGGTCGGAAGGAGAATGGCGGCGGATTCGAGCCTGAATTTGTTAATAAGGGCTTACACCGCTGATTTCGGTACCATTGAAAGCCAATACGTCGTAAGTTCAGACCGGGATGTATTCAGCAGGAACTACCTCGCCACGGAATACGGTATTTCGGCAAGCCGGTTCAGTTCCGAACTATACGGTTCGGACAGGTCGCCAAAATATGCGACAGAGGACTGGAAAACTCACAGGTGCGTTGAACTGATACTTGTAAGGGATTAGGAAAAACGCCAGGAACCTTATTGCCCTTGTTCAAACCATTAAGTTGCTATTATAATACTTATAGGAACAAATAATTTAGAGATTCTTTTAAAAACAGAATCCGAGGAGCTGAATATGCGCAAAAGGTGTCTTTTAGCATTAGCTTTCGTTTTAATGCTTTCATTTAGCGGGTATGCCCAATCAGACTCAAATTCCCAGTCAGATTCAAAAGGAAAATTTTTCTTTTCGGGCGGTGTTTATAACGGGCTTTTTCCAACCGGCCAAATAGTTCCAATTCCAAACTTTGAAATTAAAAAGCTGTTTGCAGCAATAGCAAGTTTAAACTATGAGTTTCCCGTGGGGGCGGGGAACATTGCTCTCGGGCTGGAAGGCGGATATAGCTCTGGTTCCAGATTTGGCGGCATGGGCGGCGTGGATTTTATCCCGGTTGGCTTCAACGCGGCCTATGTTTTTCCCCTGACAAGCTTTTTCTATGTCGGCCCCAGGCTGAAATTAGGCGGGTTGGGCTTAATGGGCGACCGGAGTGACGTGCTACCGTTGGCAGGGGCAAGGCTTGAAGCCGAGCTGCGGTCTACCGGTTTTCCCCTTGGCCTTTTTGTCGCCGGCGGAATTGAACTATTCCCGTTCGCGCCGGAACTCGCCATGCTACCGGTTGTAGAAGCGGGCCTGCGCTTTCCCCGGGGAAAATTAACCTGGGCAAGTTCCTCAAATGCCGCAAAAAATAAAGAAACAACAGGAACCGGTACCGGTGGCTCCAGGGGTGACTTAACAGGTCAGAATGTCGGCGTTACAGGCGCAACAACCGTTACTGGAGGTACGGGTGGCACTACCGGTGGTTCAGGAACCGCCGGTACAGGCGCGGGCGCAACGTCAGGTCAAGGTACGACAAGCGGTATAGGAATTGCCGGTGCAGGGATTGCTGGTTCAGGAACCGCCGGTACAGGCGCGGGCGCAACATCAAGCCAAGGTACGGCAACCGGTGGAACCGCAACCGGGACAGGAGCGGGGGCAGGCGCGGGAACTGCTAGCGCTAACACCGGTTCAGGGATTGCGGGTGTAGCGCAAGGCCAAAACAGAAACATAGTTCTTGAAAACGGAAAGCAGGGTATCCTTAATTCGATATATTTTGAGCCCGACACCGCTGTCCTTATTGAAACATACAGGCCGATTATTGAATCGGTTGGCAGGCAGTTGGCGGCAGATTCCAGCCTGAAACTGCTAATAAGGGCTTACGCCGCCAATTTTGGCACTGCCGACGGCAGATACGCCGTAAGCTTAAGCCGTGCCAGATTCAGCAGGGATTTCCTTAACACTCAATATAATGTCGCAACAAGTCGGTTCAGTATCGAAGCGTACGGTGCGGACAAATCGCCAATATATGCAACGGCTGACTGGCAATCCCACAGGTGCGTTGAGTTGATAATGTACAGGGATTAAGGTTTTCTTACTTAATTGTAAGTTTATCTTTATAGTAGTCTATCTGGGTTCTTATTTCACCAATGGGTACCCACTGAACCAGGAAAGAAACATCATTGCTGAAGCTGTAAGTTTTGGAACCCTGGGGCAAATAGGGGGTCGTTGCCATTGACAGTCTAACATTCCAGTCGCCCAGATGATGGATGAAGGATAGTCTCAAGGATTTCAATTTGAACCCCGATTGCCTGCGCAGATCATCGTTGTCAAAACGGAACGAGTTGAGAAGATCCATAAAAAGATTGGTCTCTTGTCCCGGATAGAGCTGAGTCGGAAGATTAAAAAACGGCAAGCCCTGGAAGTATTTGAACATTACCACGTTTTCGGAGCTGGTCGAAAAATCCAAATCAAGGAAATTGGTAATCCTGGTTCTTACTCCCAGGCTAAAAGTGAATCTGGAATTCGTATACCTTTGGAGATCAAAGGAAAGAGATGTGTTAAGAGAAAGTGAAAATGAAAGGCGGTTTCCCCATAGACTGTTCTGGCTAAAAGTTTTGACATAAGACAATTTGAATTCATTTGGATTCAGCGACTTATAGCTCATTTGCATCCAACCATTGGGCCGGCTGTTATCCACGCTTCCGTTGTAGTTATAGTGGTAAGGTTGGGAGTAAATAGCCGAGAACGAAGCGGAAAGGCCCAAAGAAGAAAGGGAAAGGCTTGACGTAAGAGTCGTATACTCATTTTGCACAGGATCAAAAACCACATACTGCTGGAAACTGCCCTGTGTGAACCTCAACGTTTCCGTAAAATAGACCGGGTCGATTTTTCTTTTATCTTCCTCCAGTGGAAATGAAATACTGTTCCTTATCGAGGTTTCCGTGATCCATGCCCTGAAAACAGCATTAGCAGAAAAAACCGAATCTCTCGGGGGAAGCACCGCTGAAACCGATAAATTCTGGTTGTAATCCATTATCCTGGCCGCCAAATTGGCAGTTACCTGGTGAGCGCCAATGTCGGTCTTATTCCAATCCCCAAGAACCCAATTCCACACCGGCGTGTTTCCGGTAGTATCAACGCTGGTTTTTGCCAATAACCCTCTCAGGCTGTACTGTAAACTGCTGGCGCTCCAAACAGAGTCATATAGTAATGGTCTGAACGATGTAGAAAAATCCCAGGAGGAAGTAAAATACGTTTCCTTATAGGCCCTGTCCCTTGCATCCTTGATCGCTTTTGGGGTTGAAAATTCTTCCGCCGACATATTGATATACAGATAATCCTGCCAGGAACCTGTGCCCGAAAACCGTAACGAAGAAGAGTAAGCGCCTCCTCCGGTATGATTAAGATTAAAACTCAGGCCGGCATCACTGCGTAAACTGGAAAGAATTGAAGATGCTTCTCCCAAATCTATATCTTTGCTCTCTCTCCAGTTACTTGTTCTGAACTGCAATTCCGTTGCCGTGGTAGGCGCAATGCGGTAATCTACTGAAAGCTGTGCGCCCCCAGTGGCAGGCAGGGTGAATCTTTGGCCTAATACCGGGGGCGAAAAATCATAGACGTCGGAAACAACCCTTGTATACGTGGCATTGGTTTCACCTTTCTGTTCCGTACCCCAGGGAGAAATCGGAATATCCGAAAGAAGAGCGTCCCCGGGCGGCGGTTCGGTTTTTACCACAATCTGGCTCTGATTGGTGTTTTCTGTTTTCAGCGGAGTACCGGCGATCGCGGCGCTGGCTGAAAGAATGGTAAAGCGGTTGGGAAAGAAAAAAGCCCTTCCCGGATTGGGCGGTGATGTCGGGCCGGAATAACTTCCGGAATTTCTCTGGCTGAAAAGCAGGGTACTGCTCAGATTTGATATCGAAAAGGAGCTGATATACGGCGCAAGGCTTGATACTATCGGACTAAAAGAACCGCTAAGCTTCCACTCATAGGCGTTTATGCTGGTGTCAATTACAGCCCCCGATGCAGATACCCCTTCCCTGAGCATGGCAAGCCAGTCCAGAACTTCAGTCCGCCTCATAAAATCACGATCCACATAAGGATCCGAATAAAAGGGAATCTCAAAGGAAAACGAACCGTTTTTAACCCTAAAAGAGCTTCTTATATTGAACCTGTATCTTAACGGCACGTCCATGAAAAAAAATCTGGAAGAATTCCAGCTGCTCTCCCCGTAAAAGTTGGGAAACGGAGTATAATTCGCGCCGCTGACATAAATATCCCTGGTCAGGCCAAGGCCGGCGGAAATGCTGGTATTTCCGAACAATCCTTTGGCAGGCAGGGCAAGTTCCGTTCCCAGATAAGCGCCAAGATTCACATAGGCATCAAAAAGAACCGAAAACTGCGTCGCGCTGGTATCTACAGTCTTTTCGTTTGAGGCTCTAAGGAATACGCCTTCCCTAACTTTTCCCTCGCTGTCGGAGTCGCCCCCGAAAATCCTGGTAATTGAATTTCCCGACAATCCCGAAGACTTAGGCCGACCAAGTATGTAAGTTGTGGTTTGCAGAAACGTCCCTTCCCTGGAACGGTAACCAAGCACGGGGTGAAAAATAATTTCATCCGCGGGGTAAAAGAAAAACGGAAGATATAGCAGGGGAATATTGCCTACTTTAAGAACGGCGTTAAAAATTGCCCAGTCATTTCCGGGTAGAAGCCATAACTTAGAAGCGTGCAGGGACCAATAAGCTTCTTCGTTCGCTGGATTGGTTATATCCGCCCCGGAAAGAACGGTAGCGCCTTCGTCATTTTTTGAAATAACTGTTCCCGAAAACCTGAACGCAGCTGATCTGCCTATTGTAGATTTTTGCGACGCGCCGTCCATGAAAATACCCGACCAGTTATCCAGATTAACCGTAATGGAATCACCCTTGAAAGTTTCAACGGTAGCTCCTTCCTCTTTGGTGTACTCCACATTTCCTGTAGCGGTCATCACGTTACGGGTACGGTTATACAATATCTCCCAGGCCTTAATCCGGTGAACCGTGGCTCCGTCCTTAAGGCTTATTATTACATCCCCTTTAAGCCGGGCGTACTCTTCGTCAACCACTTCAAGGGTAAAGTACTCTGTGGTCTTGGCGGCCTCAATGGTAATGATCTGCTGCCCCGGCTGATAAGTGTTTCCACGAGGGGGCAGGTCGTAATATTTGCGGAGCCTTCCTGCAAGCTCTTCCTTAGTGCCGCCCTCGCTTAGTCCCAATTCTCTGCACCATGCGGCCAGTTCCAAAAGAGTGGAGGTTCTTATATCCATCTCGATATAGGAGACCTTTTCCTCTTCAGCTTCTTCTTCCTTTTTATCAACGCTTTCAGCATTCCCCGCCGCGGCCGCTGTTCCCGCGCTTTGGGACAAAACCAAAAATACCGGAAAAAAGAGAAGCAATAATAAAAAGAAAAGATTTTTCTTCACTTTGATTTTTGCCGCGCCCCTTGCTTTAACGCACCGGCATTCGCAGGCTTCCTGCCGTGCCTTGTTAAATGTTCCTTAATGTAATTGCCTGTATACGAGCCGGAATATTCGGACACTTGCTCAGGCGTCCCGGTGACTATCACTTGCCCGCCCCTGTCGCCTCCTTCGGGCCCCAGATCTATTATGTGATCCGCCTGCAAAATCACGTCCAGGTTATGCTCGATCATCGCAACCGTATTGCCCTGATCAACCAGGCGCTGGATCACCTCCATAAGCTGCTTCACGTCGGCGAAGTGAAGGCCCGTTGTAGGCTCATCAAGGATGTAAAAGGTTTTGCCCGTGGAGCGCTTGGAAAGCTCAAGGGCGAGTTTTACCCGCTGGGCCTCCCCACCTGAAAGCGTAAGTGCGGATTGGCCCAGTTTCACGTAACCCAGACCCACCGAAAGCAGGGTGTCCATTTTGCGGGCAATCTGGGGAATGGGCGCAAAAAATTCAGCCGCCTCCTCTATGGTCATGTCCAAAACATCGGCGATGCTCTTTCCCTTGTAGTGTATGTCCAGGGTCTCCCTGTTAAAGCGCCTGCCATGGCATACGTCGCAGGTAATGTACACGTCCGGTAAAAAATTCATTTCGATTTTGATGGTTCCATCGCCCTCGCAGTTTTCGCACCTGCCCCCGCGGACATTAAAGGAAAAACGTCCCGGCTTGTAGCCACGCATCTTTGAATCGGGAAGATTCGCGAAAAGGTCCCTAATGGCCGTAAAGCCCCCAACGTAGGTTATCGGATTTGAGCGGGGGGTGCGTCCTATGGGGCTTTGATCGATATCGATTACCTTGTCGATATGCTCGTCCCCTTCCAGCTTTTTGTACTGCCCTTCCGCGTAGTTAGAGCCCAACATTCTGTTGTAGAGGGCGGGAAACAGCACGTCCGAAAGCAAGGTGGATTTGCCTGAGCCCGAAACCCCGGTGATGCAGGTAAAAACGCCCAGAGGTATTTCCACATCGATGTTTTTAAGATTATGCTCCGATACCCCCGTTAGGCGTAAGCTCAAGCCGTTTCCTTCCCTCCGCTTTTTTGGAATCTCCATTTTAAGCGCGCCGGAAAGAAATTGGCCCGTAAGGCTTTCTTCCACTTTCATCACCTCGGAAGGCTTGCCCTGGGCCACTACCCTTCCCCCGTGGACTCCTGCGCCGGGGCCAAGGTCAACGATATGATCGGCAGTACGCAGGGTTTGCTCATCATGCTCCACTACGATAAGAGTGTTGCCTATGTCGCGCAGATGAAGCAGGGTATCGATAAGCCGCTGGTTGTCCCGCTGGTGAAGGCCGATTGAAGGCTCGTCGAGAATGTAAAGAACGCCCACAAGGCTTGAGCCTATCTGCGTGGCCAGCCTTATGCGCTGAGCCTCCCCACCGGAAAGCGTGGCGGCCTTTCGCTCAAGGGTAAGGTAATCCAGGCCAACGTTTTTCATAAAGCCAAGCCTGGCGTTTATCTCTTTTAAGATTTGCCGTGCGATTGTTTTCTCGGTTTTGTTTATCTTCAATGTTTCAAAAAATTTCAGCGTGTCCGTTACCGAAAGCCCCGTTAAGTCCCAGATATTCTTACCCCCGACAGTTACCGCCAGAACTTCAGGCTTTAATCTCTTTCCCCCACATTCCTCACAGGGCTTTTGGCTCATAAACTTTTCAAGCCAGTCCTTGATGCCAGGCGAGCTGGTTTCCATGTACCGCCTTTTAAGGTCCTCAAGCACACCTGGGAACCTGGTGTTGTAATCAAAGTGATTAGTGCCCTCGCGGTTTTTATAGTGGACTTCCAGGTTCTCTTCGCTGCCGTAGATCATCGCGTTCAACGCTTTTTTAGGAATATCTTTTAAAGGCGTGTCCAGGCTGAACTTAAAATGCCGCGCTATGCTATCAAAGCGGCTCCGGTACCAGGCGGAATCGGGGTTGTAAGGCACCACTCCGCCTTCGTTAAACGAAAGGGAGGGATTTGGAATGATAAGGGAAGGATCGAATTCCATTTTGATCCCAAGGCCCGTACAGGCGGGACAAGCGCCAAAGGGATTGTTAAACGAGAAGAGCCTTGGCTGCAGTTCCGGTATGGAGACGCCGCAGTCGGGGCAGGCGTTCTTCTGGCTGAAAAAATGCTCGGTAACCGGGCCTTCAGGCCCCTCAGAGCCCTTGGGGCTCTCAGACCCCTTCGGGGTCTGGCACAAAACAAGCATCACCCCGTCCGCCGCCTGCAAAGCCGCCTCGCACGACTCGGCCAGGCGCTGCCTTATGCCCGCTCCCATAACCAGGCGATCCACCACTATTTCAATGGTATGCTTTTTCTGCTTGTCAAGGCTTATCTTTTCGTCCAGGTTCACAGGCACCCCGTCAATCCTTGCCCGCGCAAACCCGGCTTTTTTCGCGTCTTCAATGATCTTCTGGTGCTCTCCCTTCTTGCCGCGGATCACCGGCGCAAGAAGCTGAATCTTGCTCCCCTCTTTCATCTGCAAAATGGTTTCTATAATTTGATCAATAGGCTGTTCCCGTATTTCCTTGCCGCAAACCGGGCAATGCGGAACGCCTATCCTGGCGAAAAGCAGGCGGTAGTAATCGTAAATTTCCGTAACGGTTCCCACGATTGAACGCGGGTTGCGGTGGGTTGTTTTCTGCTCTATGGAAATGGCCGGGGAAAGCCCCTCAATATAATCCAGGTCGGGCTTGTCCATGCGCCCCAAAAACTGCCGCGCGTATGCGGAAAGGCTCTCCACATAGCGCCGCTGTCCCTCGGCAAAAATGGTATCAAAAGCCAGCGAACTCTTACCCGACCCCGAAAGCCCCGAAACGACAATAAGCTTGTCCCTGGGCAGTTCCAAGTCGATGTTCTTTAAGTTGTGCTCCCTGGCGCCCTTGATGATAAGCTTATCCATGTAAGGGAAGAATAGCTTTAATGGGGGTTATTTTCAAGGACATAGGGAATAGCATTTGTCAGGTTTTATTTAGGTACGTTTTAGTCAGAGAATAGCCCTATATTCTGCCAGCTTTGAGTATTGCATTGTCCGAATTTGTTATCACCGCATACTACGACCGTGCCATCTGCTTTCAGGCCCACAGTGTTAAATAGCCCAGCACGAACCGCAATGTAATTCTGCCAGTTTTGGACATTGCATTGGCCGAAATCATTGCTTCCATTCACAACCACCGTTCCGTCAGCTTTCAATCCTACGGTATGAGCCATCCCTGCGGAAACCGCGACAATATCCTGCCAGTGCTGTATAGGGCAATGTCCCTTGCCCCTATCGCCGGCCGCTATAACTGTGCCGTCTGCTTTTATGCCGACTGTATGGCAAAATCCGGCTGAAACACCAACAATATCCCGCCACTCCCGGGTTTCGCATTGACGGTAATCGTTAAACCCAGCCGCGACAACCGTGCCATCCCTCCTTAAGCCAACAGTGTGAAATATTCCGGCGGAAATAGCGACAATATCCCGCCAGCTTTGAGTATCGCATTGTCCATAGTTGTTGCCCCCAACCGCTTCAACTAATCCGTCCATCCTTAAAGTCACGATATTACTGTTACCAAGGGAAACCGCAGTAACGCCTTCGGAGTTAATTTGTACTGAACCGGTACCCCCGGCAATGATAAGCGAGCCATCCGATTTTAAGCCTGCGGTAAACCTGGAGCCGGCGGAAACCGCCACAATATCCCGCCAGTGCTGGGTATTGCATTGGCCTGAATCATTCGAGCCGACAGCGACAACTTCACTGTTTGCTTTTAGTCCAACAGTATGGCTACAATCCGTATAGTAGCCAATTGAAATACACGCTTGAAACCTGGCAATACTTTTTCTTGATTCATCCAGTGACTGTACTATCTTGCCGCGAAGCACCAGAAACAATATATCCAGCATTTCTGAGCTTCTTGTGGAAGAAAGGCCGTATTCATCATCCAGGCGCTTCACAAGAAATTTCTTGCACTCTGTACAGTCTTCCGCATTGTTAATGTGCTTGATGCAGTCAGTATCAAGCATGGATAATAAAAAGGCATTTTCTTTTTTATATTCATTTTTGGTATAGTCCAATAAAAATGCCTTTATTTTTTTTGGTTCAAGAAAGACCTCTTTCCCGTTTTCAATGGCGATTTTCTTTAAGATATTGGTATATTCTGTTTGTACCATGCTTATACCTTATTTAGCTCCATTATTCTGAATATGCCCGCAATTGAAATATCATCGCGGCTACCGCGCTCGGATATTTTTGGAAGGAACCCTTTTAGTTCTGCTTCTGTCCGCACAGGAAAAAGAGAAAATTTGTCGTACAGCTCTTTATTGAATTGGAGATATTTATCCGGTTCAAATGAATCCGCCATTCCGTCTGTAGCTACTGTTAATCCCAAAATTTGGGAAAAGCCATAGCTTTCACGGAAATTATTAATCGAGTCCATATCGCATAATGAAGTCGTCCTGCCGAAAGCCAAACGCTCATCTCCTTTTATTGGGCAAAATATCTTTTCCTCGTTTTCCAATACAACGCATAAGCCATCGCCGATATGCATTACAAACCAAAGGCAATCCGAAACAAGGGCGGCCAATAAAGTCGTGCCGTAAATTACAGGATCGTCGCCCTGAATATGGTTATCGTTACAGGTCTCGGTTTCAGCTTCAGTCAAAGGATATTTTTTTAAATCCTCCAAAACAGCATTGCGCCATTTGTAAATAATATTCGCTTCAAGCTGCTTCAGTTTCGATTGCATATCAATTTTTTTTATGTCTTCGTTGCTGATCTTGCGGTCAAAAAATGCTGTCTTCTTTATTGCTACAGAACCGTAAAAATCAGCCAGCGACCGCAAGGCTATGCTAACCGCAAAATTCGATCCCCTGTCGCTTCGGAAATATTTATTGCCGCCGTGGCCGTCGGCAACGCAAGCGATTCCTATTGTGTTATTAAGGCCAAAAATAGCATCAGCGGAATCCTGGCAGGGAATGTCCTTTTCGATATGGCTTACGCCCTGGGCTTTTAAGGCAAATTTTATCAGTTTATCCAATGGCGCTTAATCCCAGTCATCCTCTGCTGTCGAAACCTGGCTAAAATCAGGATCGCTTTGCTGCAAATCCTTCATCTGTTCTATCATCGTCTCCTGTTTGGATTCAACCTGCCCATTTTGCATGGGCTGGCTTTTGCTCCCGATTTGTATTGATTCAACGGTAACAAAACGTATCCATTTAAGAAGGGCTTCCGGCGTGTGCACGGTAGTTACAGCCTCAATGTTTCCGGTAAACTCTTTTAGCACATCAACATTCGCGTCTTCCCCGATAGCCACGGCAACCTTGATGGCATATTTATACCATTTGTTTTTCTGCAATTCGGACAGCCCTTTTTTATAATCGTCTGTTGGCTCGCCGTCCGACATAAGGATAATGGCAGGGGCTACGGAAGCGGAAGGAGCCGCTAAAAATTTCTCCCTGGACATTTGATCGGAAAGCTCCTTGCAAGCAGCCCCAAAATCAGTCTCGCCGTCGGCTGAAAGGTTGTTCCACTGAAAATTCTCAGCCGCGACAGGTGAAGCATGCATCCACGAACAGCCGCAGGAAAATTTCAGGCAGGCTATTTTCAGGTCAACGTCAGAGCCGCCAATCCCCTTTAGTTCAGGCAAAACCTCGCGAATTGCTGTGTTCACAGTTCCTATTTTTGTCCCCATCATGCTGCCTGATGTATCGACAATAAAAAACAAAACCATCTGACGCTTAACAATCCCTTCTACTTTGTCAAAAATGCCCACTATGCTCCCCCTATTCTTTTATTACTCCGGCTATTTCCTTAAACTGGATATTCAAGTTCAAAGCGATAGGAATGACCGAATTGTTTTCGATATTCTTTCCTTCCCCATTTTCAGGCGTCATGAGCCATGAGTCGCCTGAAAGGTTTTTGATGCCCCATATTGCGGGGTTATTCTTGTTCATTACCACCTCTCCGGTGACGGTGCTGTAATCGTCATTGTAGCCCCTGGTATGGCACGCATATAATTTTACATTCGGGAATAACGGAACCTTATAATTGCCCACTACAAGATGGAGAGGATAGCTAAAAGAATATTTGCAGGAACACTTTATTTTGCTGCCCTCTTTGTGCTGGTTTAGGAAAATATCTTCCTTGCATGACGGGCATTGCAGCAATTCGCTGCGGAGGCGGACAAGCACCTTTTGCCATTCATTTTCAGGCAGCCTTGCATTGGGGTTTTTCATGCCTTCGGTAAAAGATTTAATAAAAGCTTCATGGAGAAAATCCGGGAATATAGGCCACAGCTTTATTGGATTGGGATGTATCCCCTTTACCGGGCGGTTGGTGTCATTATCTGGATCGAAAATAAAAACAGGGGACGAGCCGTACAGCTCAATTTCACGCTTCTCGGTTATGCACAAGCTTTTTACATACTGCTCGCCCATCAGCGGATCATGGCGGCAGAACAATTTAAAGAGGATAACCGCCAATGAATGGCAGTCGGTTAAGGAATTGGGGTAAGATTTGCCGGTTACAATTTCCGGGGCCATGTAGCCCGGCTTGCCGCCAATATTGCCTGAGTTCTTTTTACCGTCCGGGGTAACATTGTCGTTATCGCAAATCAGCACGTCGCCAGTTTTTACATTGATAAAGAAATTACCGTCGTTAAGGTCCTGGTAGCTTAGCCCTTTCCGGTGAAGGGAACGGAAAGCGTTTACGATATTTAAGGCGGAATTAATTGCCATTGGTGTAGACGGGAATTTTACTTCGTTGTTCAGAATATCCGAAAACTCCGAATATTCTTTTGTACGCAAATTCATCACATAGCCGAAACTACCCTGCTGTTCAATAGTCAGGAACAAAGGCCAAAGGAATTTATTGTCCGGCGGGCCTTGAGCGATGTTGGTTTCAATGTTCTTTCTGAACGCGTCTTTATTTTTAAATCTACAAGTGTACCACTTTAGGGCATAGGGCTTGCCGTCTATTTTTACGGAATACACGATGCCCTGCCCGCCACGCCCAAGCTCTTTTTCAATAACAGCGGTTGAACCGCCCTGAAGGCTTACTCTGTCGCCTGTCTTAAACTCGATCATGACCTGCCTTCTGCATCATTCGCACCATTTCCAAATTATTTCTGATCTCAGGTTGATCAGGATTAATCCTTAGTGAAGTCTCCAGGTCCTTAATTCCACGCTCGTATTCGCCTTTCATTATATATGCACCGCCCCGAGTGGAATACAAATCACAATCATTGGAACCAAGCTGTATGGCGTGATTAAAGTCTTCGATAGCCCTGTCAAATTCGTTTCTAATGAAATATACGCCGCCTCGGGCTATATACGCCGCCGCATAATCAGGATTCAGTTTTAACGCCTGGTTATAATCTCCTAATGCCCGATCAATTGAGATATTATCATGGCGCGTAACGCCTATACCATAATGCGCAATTCCGCAGTTGTAATATACTTCAGCATCATTAGGATACAGCTTAATCGCTTTTGTGTAGTCGGCGATTGCCTGGTCAAAGTTTTCTTTATTAAGGTTCTGATTACCGCTGTTTATATATTCCAGCGCTTCATTTCTGTTCATCCTAAAAACCCCTTTCTCCAATATTTATTTCATTAACCTGTTATTGATTCCTTTTCATAAAAACTTGCCGTCTTTCCAGTTTCCTTCTTCAACTTTACCGTTGGGGTAGGTCATTTTGCCTTTACCGGTTCTCTTGTTGTCAGCAAAATCGCCTTCGTAAACAATGCCACCCGAAAGCGTCAATTTCCCTTTTTCCAAAAATTTGCCCATAAATAAAATTTCAGGGAAAACCAAGATTCCCCGATAACGATAAGGCAGGAGATGACTACCTTCGGTTCTTAGATCGCCACCCTTCAGTTGGCTACAAAACCAAAGGTAGACATCTGCTTTACAAAATACTATAAATCAGGATTTGGGCGCAGTCTTTTGCTCACTTTTTCATCAAGACTTCTGTTTGTGTAGTTCGCGCAACTTTTCCAGTTATCGCTGGATAAACAATAACCTTCTTTTTGATATCCATCCTGGTATGTATCAAAAAAGACGC
>Ga0268262_10004837_pt1 | contig 13673 bp, 11 predicted proteins | sample TergutNc150P3_FD_190354 | JGI IMG/M metagenome (GOLD analysis project Ga0268262, IMG submission 190354) | Nasutitermes corniger P3 segment gut microbial community from laboratory colony in Florida, USA - Nc150 P3 (SPAdes) (version 2) | ecosystem: Host-associated > Arthropoda: Insects >... | reverse complement strand
GGGGGGGGGGGGGGGGGGGGGTAATATCTCCGATTCACTCGCTTCCGTTGAAAAACCTTTAATTCTGACATTAAATGATAATGAACCGTATGGGTATAATCTTTTTTTCCCGTTTTTAAACAATAAAACAAGAATTACCGCGGGTGAAATATATACTATTTCATATACTTTTATATCAAATGCCGATATCGACATACTATATGTTTTCTTTTTTGATAAAACTGATGAAAAAAGGCAATGGAATGTCCGGCTTTCTTCTGATTCGCACATAAAAAACAGTATTAACGCCAATGTTGAGTATACGGGCCATGTAACAATCATCTCTACAGAAACCGCAAGCAGTACAGCCCCTGACGCAAATCTGCTTGTTATAAACGCGTTACCTTATACAAACAATCAGCCGACTTTAACTTTTTCCAGACTGGAAATCGTAAAAAACAACTAGTATCTTAACCTGTATAAAACCTGTACAAAAACAGGTTGTTTATACAGGTTATTTTTATGATTTTTCATCGTATTTTAACATTATCTCGGCAAAATAAGGAGAAATGAATGAAAAACAAATTCAAAGTTTTAGGAATAATCGCCGTTGTAATGGCAGTATTAGCCTTTACCGCTTGCGGCGGAGCAAGCGCGGGCGGTGGTGGAACACCGCCGACGGAGACACCGGCGACTTTTTCAAGCACAGACTCTGACGGCAACACCTATGAACTGACATTCTTCACAGCCGCCAAAGCGGTACACCAACCGCAAAAAGGCTCCGCCTATGAGCTTAAGTATAACGGCAAAGCAACCAAGAGCGGGACAGTTACAGATGTCAAAGGCAAAGACTTTGTATTAACGCCTACCGGTTCTGCACAATCAGTTACCATAACAATTGATAACGGCAGTATGATTACCATAGTAGGGGTAATTATCTATCCAAACGGCGATGTCGCCGTAGAAATAAAAACAGCGAAACCTTTAACCCCCTCAACCAGCAGCGGCGTTATTTTCCAGATAACAATACCGATAGATTATAGCCAATTGGATGGTTATGATCGTGATGATGGGATGGCTCAAACCGACTTTTATTGGGTTGTTACGGGTGATGGTATAGAACACATCAGTAAATGGATAGAATCACCGGATATAAGAGCAAACGGCAAAGAGGTAACTATAAAACTCGGCGCACCATATACTGCTTTGCTACAACCTTTACCTTTACCTTTTGGGGAAAACCTTACCATAAGCCCCAACAATGTAAAAGGCTTTTGGTATATTAATGAATTTTCAACATACGGTGGTGAATTTACTTTGAGTTACATTACCGACAATAATTACAATAGATGTCACTTTATTTATGTGGATAAGGACGCAACTATTAAAGGTACTGCTCCGGTTATTGGTGACGAATGGCTGTATCGTGATGAATATGGTGAGCTAATACCTAATCCTAATTTTGGTAAAACAATTTATACAGAAAAGTATGATGTTTCTCTAAAAAAAGGCTGGAACTTGATGCTTAACCCGTGGGGTGATGAAGGCGATACTGTTACTGTTACTGCGTCAACAACATTGCCCAGCGGCTTCAAATATGTAATGGAGGGTGGATTCAGGTAGCGCAAGCGGGTGTAGCGCAAGCGTGCCTGGCACTGCTTTTCCGTAGTGTATCCGCTGTCAGCGGATGCGCTGCGGAAAGCCTGTAAGGTATATGCTTTATCCATGATAAAAATTATCAATTCCGCCTAAAAAACGAATCATAGGTTAGGCAGAGGATATAATCATCATCAAAACATCCAAACCTGCATAAAACCTGTACAAAAACAGGCTATTTATACAGGTTCTTTTTTCGATTTTTCATTACATATTTTAAAGAAGAATTTGAATAACAAAGTATTGCTGTCCGATGGGCAGTCGTTATTCAATTCTTCATGCAATATTTACCTTACATGAGAAACACAGTAGTAGATTGTTTTGTTTTATACAGGAGATTGAAAATTATTTCAGTTCCCGGTTAATATTTTGAAAAAGATTAACTTAAAAAAGGAAGATAATATGAGTAAAAGAAATTATTGGTGTTATAGAATAGACAATAAAATCCCTGATTTTTTTTGGAAAGAATTAACGGATGGAAGATTAAGGCAGGGCTGGGGTTATCATAAAGGACAAGATTTAAAGAATTTTAAAAAAGATGAAGGCGCCGGCCGAAATAAACCTATGTTAAATGTGAGGAAGGGAGATATTCTTTTAATACCGCATTTACCGGATTGGGAAGATGTTGCCATTGTAGAAGCAACTGAGAATTGGAATGAAGGATATAAATTTGAAATTGATAAAAAATGGGGTGATTATGGTCATATTTTTCCAGCTCGTTTTATTAAGAAATTTACTCGAGCAAACGAACACATTACCGGAAATATACGTTCTACCTTAAAAAACCCTTCTCGTTTTTGGAATATTAATCATTATGGAAAAGATGTTGAAAAAATACTAAAAATTGAAGAGACAAATTTATCGAAAACTCAAAATTGTGAAAGCAGATTAGAGGCATCTATAGAAAATGTATTCAACAAAGTATTTAATACCGGCGATTTCTCTGAAATATTATATAAAAAATTATATGAACAGTTTACCGGTGAAGAATGGGAATTCGCTTTAGTTTATGGTTTGAAACAATTGTTTCCAAATTACTTTATTGAAAGGGTTGGCGGCGGAAATGAATCTGAACATGGCACTGATATTTTAATCAGAATACCCGGAATTATTCCTGAATATGAATACGTAATTGCAATTCAAGTGAAGGATTATGAAGGTTTTGTGGCTAATAATGTTATAAAACAAATAAACAAAGCTGATAAATACTGGAATGATGAAAATACAAAATTAATTGAGAAAATAGTAATAATTACAAGAGCTGATAAAGATGAAAATTTAAGTTTACTTGATAATAAAGATAACGTTAAATTTATTTTTGTAAAAGAATTAAAAGAATTATTAACAAAAATAGGAAAAATGTTTATAGGTATAAAATATTAATTAGAACGACAATTGCTGTTGTAACGTTAAATGAAATTTAAAAATATACCATCATATATAGCTACCTTAGCCAAAATATCGCCTTGAACGGAGATATTGTTGTTCTTATATGGTATTTGTATTCAAAATATTATACTTTTATATACGCTCTAAAAAGTAGGGATATTTTATCCCTTAATATAGAAATTCTGTGCTCAGAGCGTTAAAATTCGGGCTTTTTTTTGATTAACGTGATTGCACCATACAATCACCTCATATTGTAAAGATATGTTACTTTTTTTGTAATGTCAAGAAAATAGTATTTCAATTTATTTAAAACAACTCAAGAATATCCTAATCTGTATAAAAACAGACTATTTGTAGCGGTTGTTTTTTGCCTTATAGTATTAGATTCGCGCCTACGGTAACGGCAATGAACCGGGTAATTGCAGACGAAAAGTTTCGCCGCGAAAGAACGGAACTGCGAAACTAAGCGACATATCAAGTGTAGTCGGAACATCTTTTAACATACGCAGGCTGGGCAGAACCCTGAATATGTCGGTATAGTAAACAATCAGCCCGAAGACAACCGGCGTAACAGAGGATGCGGCAATCGGCGTCCTGCTTGTAATTGTGTTTTGTATAAATGAAGTGTCGTTTACTTTATAATTAAAAGATATCCTTGGCGGAGGCAGTTCAAAGGCATTGGGATTTTCAATATTTACAGAGACAAACAATTCCACCATTGATGAATTTGCCTTTTCAACCCTGAAAACAGGCGCGCTTAATTTTGGAATCTGCGGCAGGGGAACAGTTCCGGAAGGTTCATACCGCCATACCTTATCACCTAAAACAGGAATTGCAAATTTTGCAGCAAGTGCGATTTTGTAGTCGATCTGACTTTTGCCGAATAAAGACGAAAAAGTATTTAATAAATCAATATACTCAAGGTTTACAGGTATCTCAATAATAACTGTATCACGCGCTTTTATATGCCTGTCATTTTTGACAACTCCGTTGATAAACGAATTTGCGTTAACAAAAATTTCCCAGCCGACTTCTGGAAAGGGAATATCAAAAATATTCGGATTTTCTACCTGTACTTTACAGAGCAGCTGCGCGCATGAAAAATTTACTTTTACTAACTCTGCCGAATGTAACGATATAATCGGCTCCTGCAACACTGACTGTACTGTCTTACAGGCGGAAAAAGTAAAAATGATGAAAAGAACGGCAGCCGCTGTTAATGATTTCAGATAACCTGAAAAGTTTTTCATCTTAAAAAAATAACCTCTTATTATATGTTGATCCGGTATTTAATTAATGAGAGTACAGCAATACCGTATCGGCTATTTTCTTTGCTGTAGCGTCATCAAGCAGTTTGCTGATAATCGCGGCGGCAAATTCGCCCGCTGTTCCCGCGCCACGGCTTGTGATGATATTGCCGTCCGTCACAACACGCTCGTCCGACCATTTGCTGTTTGCGCAGCAAGCAGTTGTTACTTGTTCTTCCATTCCCGGATAGCATGTAAACTTTCTGCCGGACAGTAATCCCAGCGGGGCGAGCACAAGAGCGGGAGCGGCGCAGATTGCGCATAACAATTTTCCGGCAGCCGCCGTGTTTTTAAGAAACGCGCCCGTCTCTTTTGAAGCCGCCAGATTTGCCGCGCCGGGCATTCCGCCGGGAATAATCACAGCGTCCCAGCCGTCTGTTCCCTGTTCGGCGAGTTCGGCAAGCGTTGTGTCAGCAATCATTTTAATGCCGCCCCACTTGCTGGTTACGGTCAAATTATCGGAGATTGACGCGGCGGTAACATCTATTCCGGCGCGGCTCAAGTAGTCAATCGGCGTTATCGCCTCGACATCTTCAAAACCGTCAGCCAATAAAACAAGCGCTTTTTTTGCCATTACCGGTTCCGCCGTTCTTCTTCGGATTTACACTCAATGCACATAAGAGCGAAGGGGATTGCGATGAGACGGTCCTGCGGTATCCTTTCGCCGCACTTTATGCAGTTGCCGTATTTGCCCAGTTTTATGCGTGTAAGGGCTGATTCAATCAATTTCAGGCGTTTCAGTTCCTGAGAACCGATAGCTTCAATCATTTTACGGTCAATATCATCGGACGCTACATCGGCAAGGTCTTTTGAATCCATTCCTTCCATTATTTCCTTGAAATCCTGATTGCTGGCTATCAAATTATCAACAATCACGGATTTTAAATCTAAAAGAGACGCCTCCATCTTTTTAATAAAATCCTGATCAATCGGCTGAATTTTCTTCTTTTTCTTCCCTGTCGCAGCCATTGTACACCCCTCCCTTATTATTGATGGTTTTAGGCACAATTTTATTTTAAAACGCGAATAGTATTGACGCATGAATGCTGTTTTGTCAATAGTTATTTTTCAATATCGGTTTTCATTTTTAAGGAAATTCCATATAATTCCCTTATGGCAAAGTACCCTTTTGAAACAATCGAACCCAAATGGCAGAAATATTGGGAAGAAAACAAGACTTTTAAGGTGACGGAAGACCCGTCTGTTCCCAAGGACAAGCGCCGCTATGTGCTTGATATGTTCCCGTACCCGTCTTCGCAGGGGCTTCATATAGGCCATCCGGAAGGCTATACGGCTACCGATATTTACTGCCGCTACCTGCGCATGAACGGCTATAATGTGCTTCACCCGATGGGTTTTGACGCCTTCGGTCTTCCGGCGGAAAATTACGCAATTAAGACCGGAACGCATCCGGCTGTTACTACAGCCGCGAATATCAACATTTTCCGCACCCAGATTAAAAAACTCGGCTTTTCCTACGATTGGGATCGCGAGGTTGATACTTCCGCCGAAGATTATTACCGCTGGACACAGTGGATTTTTCTTAAGCTTTTTGAAAAGGGGCTTGCCTACGAAGCTGAAAGCCCGATTAACTGGTGTCCGTCCTGCAAGACGGGGCTTGCCAACGAAGAGGTAAAGGACGGCCTTTGCGAACGCTGCGGCGCAAAAGTTACGCGCAAACGAATCCGCCAGTGGATACTCAAAATAACCGCTTATGCCGAGCGCCTGCTTGCAGACCTTGACGGTCTTGACTGGCCCGAGCCTGTAAAGTTAATGCAGCGCAACTGGATTGGGCGCAGCGAAGGCGCAAACGTAATATTTAAAATCGACGGGCATAAGGACGAGCTTGAAATTTACACCACGCGCCCCGACACTCTTTTCGGCGCGACATATATGGTTTTATCTCCCGAACATCCGCTGGTGGACAAGATAACCACGCCGGAACAAAAACAGGCGGTAACTTCCTACATTGAAGCTGCCGCGCGCAAGAGCGATCTTGAACGCACGGATTTGGCAAAGGAAAAAACCGGCGTCTTCTGCGGCGCGTACGCGGTTAATCCCGTAAACGATCAAAAGATACCTGTCTGGATCGCCGATTATGTTTTGATTTCCTACGGTACCGGCGCGATAATGGCAGTCCCCGCTCATGATGAGCGCGACTGGGAATTTGCCAAGGCGTTCAATTTGCCGATCATTTTAGTCGTTGCCGATGAAAAGCCGCAGGCGGGAAAGGATTATTCCGCCGAGCCGGAAGAATGTACCATCGCGGACGGTTACTCCGTCAACTCGGATAAATTCATCGGCCTTCCCACTTCCGAAACAAAAAAGCGCATAACGGACTGGCTTGAGGAAAAAGGAATCGGCAAACGGGCGGTAAACTATAAATTGAGGGACTGGATTTTCAGCAGGCAAAGGTACTGGGGTGAGCCGATTCCGGTCGTACATTGCGCGAAATGCGGCATTGTAACGGTGCCGGAGAGCGAACTTCCTCTTAAACTGCCTGTCGTAAAAACTTACGCGCCTACCGGAACAGGCGAGTCTCCTCTTGCCGGTATTGATGAGTGGGTTAATACTGCCTGTCCCAAATGCGGCGGGAACGCAAAGCGCGAAACAAATACCATGCCACAGTGGGCAGGCTCGTGCTGGTACTACATCCGTTATCTCGATCCTAAGAACAGCAAGGAATTTGCGGCTAAAGAAAAAATCAACTATTGGCTGCCTGTTGATTTATATGTCGGCGGCGCGGAACACGCGGTGCTTCATCTTCTTTACAGCCGTTTCTGGCACAAGGTTCTCTACGACCTTGGTCTTGTGAATACTGTCGAACCGTTTCAACGGCTGATCAATCAGGGAATGATCCTGGGTGAGGACAACCAGAAGATGAGCAAGAGCCGCGGCAATGTAATTAATCCCGACGATGTTATCAAAGAATACGGAACAGACTCGCTTCGCCTTTATGAAATGTTTATGGGGCCGCTGGAAGTCAGTAAACCCTGGAATATGTCGGGCGTTTCGGGCGTTTCGCGTTTTCTTGAACGGCTTTGGGCGATTGGCGAAAAACCTCTTTGCGGCGCTGAGCCGGGAAGCGATGCGGCGGGCGGTATCGCTCTTCAAAAACTTTTGCACCGTACCATAAAAAAAATTACGCACGATACGGCAAATCTCTGTTTTAATACGGCTATCAGTCAGATGATGATCTACTCAAGCGAGCTTGCCAAACTTGCCGAGATTCCGCGTTCAATGTGGCAGCCGTTTGTGATAATGGCAAGCGCTTACGCGCCGCACCTTGGCGAGGAACTTTGGGAGAAACTTGGCAATAAAAATACTGTTTCCGCCTGCCAATGGCCGGTTTATGACGACGCGTTGACGCATGATGACGAAGTAAATGTCGTAGTGCAGGTAAACGGCAAAGTCCGCAGTAAATTCACCGCGGCTGTCGGAAGCTCAAATGATGAATTGGAAAAAACCGCTTTTTCTCTGCCCGATGTAAAAAAATGGCTTGAGGGGCAAGAGGTAAAAAAAGTTATCATCGTTCCTGACAAGTTGGTTAATATTGTGATAAAATAGTTTTAATGAGCCAAAAAGAAGACATTGATCCTTACTCCGGCGGCGATCCCGGAACCGGATTCCGCCGTATACCGGCTTACAAGTTCAACATTGATAGAGATTTTTCACAATGGAAATCATGGCGGACTAATGACGGGCGCATACTTCCCAATAGGGACAGTGAATTTGAACGGATAGATAATCCTTTTGACCCCGGCAGTTTGATTCTGCTGAAAACCAATTTTGATCCCGCTTTAGCCGGAAAAGCCTTCGGCGGATTTGGTATGAGAGCTCCGATTAATCCCGCTTTGCAGTTAAACAATCAAACATTTGTCGAATTCGATCTTTATTACCCCAAAAGCGCCGCTGACAAATATATGAGATTTGAAATCTGGTCAACTTCTTCCGGAGGCGAAGGGGTTCAGGCTAATTCCGGAACGCTAGGAGATTTAAAAACCTCTTATTACATCCGTACGGGAGATTTGGACAATCTTGGTAAAATTAATCCCAGTTGGATAGGATTTTTTAAAGGTGAAACATGGTATAAGAAATCCGTTTGCGCGGTAACTCCCGTATCGTACGGAACATGGGAATATTTGAACATTGATATTCATACAGAAACCGGTACAAAAGTATCAAACGGTCTTCTGCTTATAGGCAATATCATGATTACGCAAATGGACATTGAAGGAATACCTATTCCCTATGTAATTAACGCGAAGAGTTTTCTGGAAGTCGCTCCCATTAAAGCGAAATACAATCCCGATAACGGTTATTTTCTTATAGGCGCTATTGAAACAAAAGAAATTCCGCCGAATTCAATCACGGGTTATCATTATGAAATATTTGTAAATGATAATAATCTGAAACCTGAAGTCCACATTAACCCTCCGCAATGGCTGAAGGATAAATATCCCGATTTTGTTTTTAAAACCGCCAAAAACAACGCTGAGTGGGAAATTTTGACAAATAATTATTTAGGCATAAGAAATTCCGGAAAGAACGGCGAATACAAAATACACGGCCACTGTCTTGCGTGGAGCAACCAGTCTCCTTTATGGATGCGGCAGATAATTCCGGAAAATATAACTTCAATGCAGTGGGATTCAAGCGGATTGTTTTACTCCGGCGGCACCAACGCTATGGGACCGTTTTTAAAGGTAAATAAAGACACTGCCCGCAGAATTTATTTTAATCATATTCTGTACATTTTTCGGCATTTTATGACTACGGACGAAAGATACAATTCCGATACGGAACGCGGCGTTATACCGTTTCATTCGTTTGATGTGGTAAATGTGGAAATACACGAGAGCCGGCATCTTGCGCTTATTCCGGAAAAGCCTGATGAATGGAAGACCGGACTTAAAAATGTTTCGTGGCTCATGGCTATGACCGACAATGATATTAGCGATATACGTCAGCATTATATTTACCTGCTTTACAAGTATGCCCACATTGCGGCGCCGAATGCGAAAATGGCGGAAAGATACAAAGCGTGTTATAACGACAGCGGCATTGTTCCCGAATATATGAAACTTGACAGCCATGATAAAAACGGCAGCATTGACGATTACATAAGCGGGAAACCTCCCATTCTTGTTTACAATGAATATAATTTAGCCAATTATTCCAAAACAAAGATCGCCTGTAATATGATCAGGGATATAAATACAGCGTGGAAAACCGACGAGCTTTATGACGGAAGAAATTTAATCGAATGTATGGGAATTCAGGGGCATGAGACAGTCGGTACTGTTATGGTCAGCCAAAATCAGGATTCCCTTGTAATGTTTACGAATTTGATTGATGAAGGTTTGCTTGATTGGATATGTTATTCCGAAGTTGACATAAAACAATCCGATACAGCCCCGGGCGGAGGATCGCTTGCTCCCGCCGTTTTGAATCAAAAGCAGGCGGATGTTATCGGTTATCAATACGCCCTGCTTTTTAAGATGTTTGAAAAACATAAAAAATATATCGATCATGTAATTTTCTGGGGTCAATACGGTTCAAGCTGGCTTAAAAGTTATCTGCCATTTGATCATGAAAAAAAAGCAAGTCAGGCTTATTACGGCATAATGGACCCTGACAGGTTTATTTCGGGACATTCTTATTTAAACAGTTATTTTTCCGGTGAATATGAAAAAGTAAAGACATAATTTTTTGTCGTAATTTATTTTGACTGGTATTATTTTTGCAATTTAAAATCGTTATGCCTCTTAAAACTTGTTTTCTTTGTATATTTAATATAGTCTGTTAAAATTGGCTCGTTGAGCTGATATGGCGATTACAAAGTAAAAAATATTTTGTAATTAAGAATCTTTTTTAAAGAGGTTTATTATGAAAAACGGATTAGGAATTTTTATTTGGAAAATTTCGGTTGCTCTGTACCTTATCGCAAACGGAATTCTGGGGCTGCAAAAATGGTCAGGCGGGGATTTCATGGTTATTTTCAGAAGGATGAATTTTACCGGCAATACACTTGATATTTTTGTTGCGATTGCCAGCGTTATTGCGTTTATTGCCGGAATTGCGCTTATTCTTGAAATTTTTGATATCAAAATTTCCTTCCTTGAAACCTTGATACTTATTGTTGCAATCATTTGGGCTGTTTATGTAACTATTGAAATTATTTCCTGGATAACCGGCGGGTTTAAAGATTTCTGGTACTTATTGCAAATGCTGGCGATTCACCTCATGGTTCTCGGTTCACTTCTCGCTGCAACCAGAAAGTTTGGTTAAGATAATTTAGCTCGCTCCACACGGCCGTATATGCGGCCCTGTGAGAGTGAGCTTTAAATTTAAACAGCAGTATTATTTATTCTTTTAAAAAATCAGCCAGTTCATTTAATTCAAGATTAACGGTTTTAATTTTCTTTTCACTATGCAGGTCTATCGGAAACCATTCTTTGGCGATTTCTCTTAAAAAATCAGATTTATGTTCCAATGAATGACTGTTCTTTAATATTCTGTAAAGTTCATCTTGATCAACCGAACCTGCATCCTCATTATTTTTTTTGGGACCTATTGCCGCTAATCCGCATCTATATGCATGATTTATAGCATCTCCGATATCATTAAATTCAGTACCGGCTATATTTATGCTAAATTCCAGTTTTGTATCTATGTGATACTCAATATACTTATTCTTATATTCATTGACTAATGCGCTGTTGATATTCGGCATACTGATTTTCTTGCTCATACTTACTCCTTTATTAACCATCCTTTAAGTTGTAATCCCAAGAAGACCGCAAATTCGAATTTGGTCATTAAAATATTATACACTAACTTTTCTTTCTTTGTCAAGTCAGTGTTTGAACTAAGGAAAAATTTAATATTTACCTGATTCCGCTCTCCGCCTTGTCATTTTAGGCTGTAAAGCGCTTAAAATTGCCGTGTTAGGGGCTTTCACAGCTCGGAAGTTATTTTATGCCGCGCTCCTATTAATGTCCTTTCATTTTTTCTAATTTCTTTTTCAGTTTCTTTTTATATTTTTCTTCTTTGTTTATTAATTCCTCTGTTTTTCTTTCTTTTTTCATTATTCCCATTTTTTCCTCAAACGCCTTTTTAAATAAATTCTGTGATTTCGTTCCCGCGCCGGTTTTACTTTGTAATTTTTTCGATTTATTTATTGATTTTTTATAATTCAATTTTTTTATTTCAATATTTGTTTCGCTGATTTTTAGTTTCCTGATTTTTTCAAATTCAAAAAGGTAAAATTGCAGTAATTCTGAATTGGACGGTTCCGCGCCGAATATATGTTTACCCATATAATTTTTACCGTTATAATTTTCTTCCAACAAACCAACCCAGAACGGGTCATCAAAGAAAACGGTAAATACGCTTGTAACGCATTTTATTTCGTCATTTTCATTATTCAGAGGTTTTAAACATTTTTGGGTTTTTTCCGGTAAATCTCCGTTTGTTTTAGTTACCGGTTCTGCAGTTATATTCATAATTTATTCGCTGCTTTAGTCTTAATTAAAAATCGCGTTAAACTGCCGGCATACCAATTGCGCCGCGCGGCGGCCTGACAATAGCGCGACAGGAAGACCGCCCGGACTTATCATACGATGTCCGGCAAAGTATACGCCTCTGACGCTATCCAAAAATCCGGGATACTGCGCCTGCTTGTCGCCTTTTTTCATAATACCCATCCATGAACCGCGATACGCGCCTGTGTAGCGTTCATAGGTGAGCGGCGTGGCAATATCAATTACTTCGATTTTGCCTTCGGCTTGCGGATATTTAGCGCAGACAGCGCGGCTTATTTGTTCCGCCAGCGTCTGCTTTTCAATTTCATATCGTCCCTCGTCCTTAGCCTTTTTCCAAAAATCATAGGTGTCATCCATAAACGCCGTGGTCAGCGTTATGCCGCCGTCCGGAGCGTATCCTTTATATCCGAAGTAATTATTAAAGCCCAATGTCGAATAGGAAATGCCGCCGCATATAACAGGCTCAGGTAAATCAAACGTTGGCGTTCTCTCTATTTTCGCTCTTATTCCCACGCCTGCGAATGTACAGACAGCCGATTTTGAATCTTTAATTAAATTCATAAGCCATTGATCTTTCGGAGGCGTTGTAAATAGTTGATTGACTGCCGCTATTGTTTCCTGTGTTACAATCACCGCATCGGCGGGAAGAGTTCCCGTTTGAAGTTCTACTCCCGCGGCAATACCGTTTTCAACTATTACTTTTTTTACTTTTGTTCCGAGAGTCAGTTTTCCGCCGAGAGTTTTGAATGTATCCGCCATGCGCTGTGTCATTGCAAGCGAACCGCCCTCCGGATAGCCGCCGTCGCCGTTTGTCAATGTAGATAATGTGAACAACAAAGCGGCAGCGCTGTATTCAGGCGGCATATAATTCATAAGTTTTCGCAATGCCGGATGTTTAAAACGGCCGGCATAATCAACGCCGGACATTCCCGCGATCCTGCCCATTGCCGGAAAAGCCGGAAGCATTTTTATTATGCTGCCGAAACTCATTTTTTTCGGGTGTTTGGTTATAACGCCTTTAATATCCGTTACAGGCATTGTTATTTTGGAAAGAGCGCGGACATCTTTCATAAGCTGATTTATAACGTCGGCGTCTTCCGGAGATATGTCTAACATTTGTTCTCTTGTTTTTTCTATATCGCGGTACAGGCAAAGAACCTTATCCTCCCATTCGACAGAAGCAAAGATTTCAGGATAAAAAATTTTTACATTATCCGGCAATGCGCCTGTATCCCGCCATATTTCGTTTAATTCAGTATTAGGGCTTGAACCGGTAAGCCAATGTACAGCGCCCTCGAATAAATAACCCTTGCGCCGCCAGCTTGTACATGTACCGCCCGGTATTGTGTGCTGTTCCAAGATAGTAACATCGAATCCGCTGCGCCGGGCATAAATACCGGCTGTCAATCCCGCAATACCCGCGCCGATGACAATAACACGCTTGCTCATAGAAATTCTCCTATAGTTTAACAAATCATTCCGTATAAATGCATTATATAATATTTGACAGGCTAAAAATTATCATTTTTCATCAGATTGTATTTTTACATGAAAATGTGCAAAATATTTTCATATTATGCTGGAAAATTTAACCTCTCGTGAACGAGAAATTTTATCCTTGCTGCTTGAGGGAGTTTCGCCAAAAGAGATAGCCCAAAAGCTCAATATTAGTTATTCTACGGTAGATTTTCACCGTACCCAATCGTATAGGAAGCTGGGTATCCATAGTATCCATGAACTTTTTGCTATTTATTCAGCAAATGATAAATTACCCCCCCCCCCCCCCCCCCCCCCC
>Ga0268262_10004836_pt1 | contig 13674 bp, 9 predicted proteins | sample TergutNc150P3_FD_190354 | JGI IMG/M metagenome (GOLD analysis project Ga0268262, IMG submission 190354) | Nasutitermes corniger P3 segment gut microbial community from laboratory colony in Florida, USA - Nc150 P3 (SPAdes) (version 2) | ecosystem: Host-associated > Arthropoda: Insects > Digestive... | reverse complement strand
CTCTGCCTGAGTCCTTATCAACAAGCGCGGCTACGGGGAATGTAACGTTAGGCACGTCACCCGCCAATTCATAAATCTCACGCGGGTTGATGATGTACGGTCTTGGCCGCGCTATTACTTTCCACGGCTTTTCAAGATCCATCAATGCCGCGCTGAACGAATACACAAATCCGTTACAGCTTGTCAGTACCCCGTGATAAAAAACAAGCCAGCCTTCTGATGTTTCAATGGGGCAAGGGCCCGCGCCTACTTTTGTGCTTTGCCATCCGCCTGATGGCGACATAACATGACGGTGTTTGCCCCAGTAAACCAGATCGGGGCTTTCCGAGTAAACAATATCGCCAAAGGGGGTATGCCCCGAATCGCTGGGACGGCTGTACATGGCGTAATTTTTTCCAATCTTGCGTGGAAAAAGGGCGCCGTTTCTGTTAAATGGCATTACAACGTTTTCCATTTGATAAAATTTTTCAAAGTCTAAAGTATAACCAAGACCTAAACATGGGCCGTGATAACCGTTACACCACATTATGTAATAACGGTCTTCTATAAAAATTACTCTTGGGTCGTACTTGTAATCCGAGTCGGGTATCTCGGGGTTATCTTTGATAAACTTAATTGGTTCATCTTCAATAACCCAATGAATACCGTCCTTGCTGCGTCCGGCGTGAATATCCATGTGACGCGCGGTATCATCACAGCGGAATACGCCCGCAAACTCGCCCTTATAGGGAACAACGGCGCTGTTAAAAATACTGTTGGACCTTAAAGTTAAATCCCGTGGAATAATCGGGTTTTTAGAAAACCGCCACATCAGTTCCTTTTTTGGATTGCTTGAAGACGGTCTGTCTTCCCATGGAATGTTCGGTAAACTGTTTCCATTTACAATTATATTGCCCATATCTATCTCCTTAATTATTTATTTGCGTCATCTATTAACGCGTTCCATTGCTGGGAAACCGTTTCAATAAGTTGGGCGGCTTCGCCGTCATGATACCAAATTTTCCACGCAATGTCGCCTCGGTTCAGTCCCGGAACATGCAAGTGGTACCTCCACCGCTGGTATTTCGGGTCACGAATATATTCCCATGTCTCGTCAATAGCGCGTCTGTCCCTGTAAACTTGATACAGGGACGTTTTCCAATCATTATCAATCGGCGTATACCACGCTTGAACAGCCCACATAATTGCGTCTACTTGGGCTTTTTTATATGTAGCGGGAATAATCATTACATTTTCATCGGTAAATACGGTATAATCTTTTGCTTTGGGACCTTTGGGAGGAAGAATCATTCCCCAATCGTCTTTTAAAGTCGCAAAATTGTTTACGATATATTGCTGGTCAATGCGCATCGCGACCTTACCGTCATTGAAAGCGGGAATATGCCAGTCCCATCTGGCATTTGGAGGCTTCTCCATCATAACCTTTTCATCTCTTAGCTTCATAAAAAACTGTACCGCTTCTGCGAACTCTGGCCTATTTGTCGCATTGACAAGTTTTCCGGTTTTAGGATCTTTGTCCACATATTGGGCGCCGTTACTGCCGACAAAAGCGTCCAGTATTTCCGTGGAAAGATCGCTTGGCATGGCATAAATATCAATTTTACCGTCGTTGTTTATGTCCCTTGTAAGCTTTTTGCAGAGTTCAAGATATTTATCCCATGTCCATTCTCCATTTTTCTGCAAGTCATAAGGAAGGTTAGGATCAAAACCCGCTTCCCTGAACAACCTCTTGTTCCAAACAATAATAGTGGCGTGAAAACTGCCACCGTATCCTGGAGTAAAAGCATATATTTTATTGTTAAAAGTAAAAACGTCATTAACAGTTTTGTTCCAATCAACTATATTCGTTTTTCTAAGGTCTACCTGCCCATTGTCACCTACAGGGTACAGAAGATTCTGACGAAATAGTGACAATGCCCAATCAGGCTGTAATACAATAGCCTGCGCCGCCGGGGTTCCAGCCATGATGGAAGAAGCGGTAAATTGTAATATTTGATTCCAGCCCGCGATGTTTTTTTGCCTGATTACAATGCCATTGTCCTTTAAAAGCGCTTTCCTGTACTCAAGCAATCTTTCATCATAATCGCTTTTTGGGACAATTGAATTTACATCGTAATTTTCCCACCAATTACCAATGGTAACCCCGCCCATTGCCTTAATTGTTTTTGCGACCGAGGCGGGGGCTTTAGGAATTTTTAGCTGCTCGGATAATGGCGTTACAGCCGGATTGGACACTTGCCCTGTATCGTTGGATTCTCCCGTACCCCGTCTGTTACAACCGGCAATCGGTAAGATCATAACAAGCATCATCGTAATAGTAAAAAAAACATTTCCTCTTGGATTGCCTGATGATGATCCGCGTCCATTTATGATGATACTCATCTATTATCCTTGATGCGTTAAGCGGGAAAATATCCCCGGCAATTTTTATTACCGGGGATTAGTATATTATCTATTAGCTTCGTTTATTTTGGTGTTCCAGTCTTGGGAAACCGATTCAATTAATTGGGCGGGCTCGCCGTCATGGTACCACATTTGCCAGGCAATATCGCCGCGTTCCAGACCGTTGATATAGGTATGGTATTTTATCATGGCAAGTTTCGGATCGCGGACAAGCGTCAAAGTTTCGTCAACGGCGCGGGAATCACGGAAATAGTTGTATTGGCCGGATTTCCAGTCATCATCAGCGGGAGTATACCACAGTGACACTGCCCATAGAATTTTTTCAATATCAGCACCTTTATAAGTAGCGGGAATAACCATTAGGTTATCACGGCTATACACGCAATAGTTATTGTTCCTGGCTCTCGGCCCCTTGGGAAACAACACCATGCCCCAGTCATCTTTCATTTTATTCAACTCGACAGAATCACTGTTGGCTATATATGACTCATCAATGCGCATCGCCACTCTTCCGTCAATAAACTCTGATTTGTACCAATCCCAGTTACTTCCATCCGGTCTCGGCTTTAAAACGCCTTCGTTCTTCAGCCTGATGGAATACTGTAAGGCTTCCAGAAATTCCGGTCTGCCGGTGGCATTGACAAATTTTCCCGTCTTGGGATCTTTGTCCACATATTGGGCGCCGTTACTGGAAATTATCGCGTCCAGCATTTCAGTGGAAAGGTCGGCGCACATGGCGTAGGTATCCATTTTGCCGTCGTTGTTTGTATCCCGTGTCAGCTTTTTACAAATATCAATGAAGTTGGCCCATGTCCATGTGCCGGCTTTCTGCATATCATAGGGGAGGTTTGGATCAAGTCCCGCCGCCCTGAACAGCCGTTTGTTAAAAAACAAGGCCTGGAAATTGTTCAGATTTATGCCTACCGAAAAGGCGTAAATTTTACCGTCAAAAGTAAAGGAGTCAATCGTAGGCTGATTAAATTCTACCGGCAAATAATCCTTACCGGTATCTTTATTCTTACCAATTGACTTAGGAGTTTTGATAGTGTTGGGTATCGGGGCAAGCAGACCACGCGCCCTCATTGCCATAGCCCAGTTCGGCTGAAGCATAAAAACCTGCGCTTCAGGTTTTCCAATCGTGGTGGAAATAACCGCTTTCTGCTGCATCCCATTCCAGTCGGTAAGGGCTTTTTCCCTGATGGTGACGCTGTATTCCTTCATTAGTTTCTTACGCTGTTCAAGCAATCTTTCAGCCGCGTCATTCTGCGGTTTTCTGGTATTAACGTCATAATCCGCCCACCAGTTACCAATAATAATCTCCATGCCCTTTACATTCGCTTTGTTTTGACCCCATACGGGAAACGCCGCAATCAGCGCCAGTACCACCAATGGTATAATCATCGTTTTTCTCAGCATTATATGCCTCCTCTGAAAATAAAATTTATCTCAAGCGGTCTGCCGCAAAACGGTATCCGCATTGAAATCCTATATCATAAAAACCAATAGGTTCTTTTATGGTTACCTACATCTTAATACCCGTCTGGCTCAGGGACTCAACAAAGGCCTTTTGCGCCACCAGATATAACAATATCAGCGGGGCAAGGCATACCAACATACCGGTGGCGATTATAGCCTGTGTATATCCCATCGGCGCAACCGTATAAACTGCGCCTGCGCTGCTGTTCATCGCCGCCCACCATGCGCCCAGCTTATCGGCAAGCCTGCTCAAGCCCACTGATAACATTTTATAGCTACTTAAAAACAATGTCGAGTAGAAAGAATCCGTCCACTGCCATACAAAGGAAAACAAGAAACAAGAGGTGAGCATTGGCGTCGCGTCGGGAAGCATTATTCTTATGAAAGTTTTGAATCTGCCGCAGCCGTCCACCCATGCCGCTTCTTCAAGTTCTTTGGGCATTCCACGGAAATACTGCCTGAGCATAAAAATATACAATCCGCTTTTCAGCCCCATGCCCGTAGCGGAAAGCAGCCAATAACAGGCGGCACTGTCCAACAGATTAGCCGGTTCGCCCGTGATCAGCCTAAGCAGGCCGAATATGTCAAAGAAACGGAAATTAAGGTAGAGCGAAACCATAATCGTCTGAGGCGGCACGACAATAATCAGCATAACGCACATAAACCAGAAATTTTTTAACGGAAATTTATAACGGGCAAAACCATAACCTGCCATGGTACATGCGGAAACCTGTAAAACAGAACTGACCAGTATGATAATCATGGTTTGCAGGAGCGCAGGCCAAAACTCAAGCAGTTCTCCCGCCAGCCTGTAATTCCCCAATGTAAAATGACGGGGTATGCTCACAACCGTACTGTCGTACAAATCCTGCTGTTCCATAAAGCTGACGCTGAGTTTATCCAATAACGGCTGTACGATAAGAAAACACAGGCCAAAGAGTAATATTGCGCGGCAGATTTTATACACTACATCAAGAATAGTTTTTTGAAGATGGTATGAACGGGATATGCCGCCCCAATTTCCGGTTTTATCATTGTTATTCATAGTAGTACACCCTTTTGGAAATTATCGCCATCGCGGCGCCAATAATTAAAATAACGGTGAGAAAATATACCCAAGCCATAGCGGTAGAAAAACCGTACTCCATATGCTGCATCATTCTTACCCGTATTTTTTCCATAACGCGATTATCCGTTCTGATAAAATAATCTACAACGCTGTAAACGACGTTAACAAGTATTAAGGGACTGATCATGGGGAACGTTATTTTCCAGAAACACTCCCAGCTTGTCGCCCCTTCAATTTTTGCCGCCTCAAACATACTGGGCGGAATTGTTTGCAGGGCGGAAAGGAAGATAATTATCTGTATGCCGGAAGCCATCGCAATATCGTAAATTTGATTTATGGTTTGGAAAATATACGCCATAAAGTCACTTGCGGCGCCGTCAGTTACGAGTATATCCTCAAGCACGCCTGTAACTGACGACTTCATCAAATTGCCTTCCTTGATTATTTCCGCCATGCTGTTCAAAAGGGTATTATTTGTTTCAAGCCCTATCATGATGCCGGAAGAAAGAATTACAGGCAGAAAGAAAATCGCGCGTACAATCCCCCTTGCTTTAAATTCCTGATTCAATATGAGGGCGACAAACAGACTGAAAATAATTACCGCGGGGACAATCAGTAGCATACGGGCAATTTCTTCTACAAGCAGCCGGTTAAATTCAGGATCAATCATTAGAACGCGTTTTAAGTTATCCATACCTGAAAAATCCATTGAGAACCCGTTTTTAACAAGGTCGATATTAACATCGCTGAATACCATGCGCAGGGATTCCAGAATCGGCAAAAATATAAACGCCAAAAGACCGAGTAGGAATGGCAGAATAAAAAGATAACCCGCGACCGCATTTTTACCTTCCAATGTCAAGGAAAGCTTATCGTTCTTTTTAATCAAATAAGACATAAATTCCCCCTTTCCCTTGCCGCAGTACCGCGTAACTGCGCGCTTTGACAACAACGCCGTCATAATGAACGTCACTGCCCGCGCCATTCACTATAACGCGGGTTCCATCTTCATATTCGGTCATCGTCACTCCCTCGGACAGAATGGTATGATTGGTAATAGCCTGATCATACAGGTCGGCAAAACAATCGGTGAATGTTTGGTATAGGGCATTTGCATCAGGCGACCATTTGTCATATTCGTTAGCGTAAAATTGCCTGAACTTTGTTTCTTGTAACACGGTAGTTTCTTCGGCCATAAAACTAAAGTACAGCCCGGCTCCGCTTTCAATGGTTTTCATCAGGTTTTTAGTGTAATCTTCGGCAAGGTTGATTGCAGGTCCGGTATATGGCACAAGAGCGTGAAGGGCAATCTGGTAAAAAGGCACCGAAACATCAGTGATACCGAAACCTTGATCATCAATTGCCATGTCGGTAATGATATTTGCCCAAGGCACCGCATACGCATAACCGGTGTTCAACATAATACCGGTTCCCTTGCCCGACAATTCATTAAGTTTTTCCTGCCGCATTTTCATTGATGCCTCACGGCTGACAAGTCTCTTTTCATGGTAGTCGCCTGAAAGTTTCGCGCCCAGGCTTCTGAACGCGATGTTGTGCAGGTGAAATTTTGCGGACTTACGTGAAAATTTGTCTATCAGGGACATCATGTAGGCGGGGCGGGCAAGGTAACTGAGTTTGCCCCAGCGGATACGTTCCCCGAACCAGACAAAGCTGAAAGGGTATTTTTCTATCCGTTTACGGTTTATATAACGCGCCACGTCGCGGTAAAGATCAAAGCCGTCAAAGAGTTTGATATTTGTGATGAAAAGAAAATCCGCTTCCGGAAAAATTTTATAGCCGTTTTTTTCCGCGGCGGTTGTCATTTTCTTAAAATCTTTTTTACTGCCAATCTCGCTTATCAATTTAATTTTACCCGGTATCGTATGTTCAACACTGCGATTAAACCAACCGGTAAGTTTTATCCTCACATTTTTCCAGCCCCATTTGACGAAGTCATTGATCATACCTTCAGATTCTTTATAGGAAGTAAGTTTCAACGGCAGATCAACCGGAATGCCAAAACGGTGTTGGGTCTTGTTCACAGCGCCGACAATCTCTATGGCGATGGGTACGCCGTTTTCCGCATGTGTGCCCAAAGACGGATATTTTTGCATAAGCCATGAACGGTATTCTTTCGCCATTCCAACATATCCGTCTTGAGCGCACGGGGTATAGCGCAGGGTAATACTTTCGCCTGCGGGCAGATTTCTTTCGTACAGGTAAACCGACCTGTCGGAACGGCCAGAAATGTCCATTTTAGCGCCATGGACTATGTTAAATTGGGGATATACATTGTTCCATGAACTGTTTCTGCCCGACACGTCGGCACGCACTCCGGCATACGAAGAGCCTTCTTCAATGACACATAACATGGCGTTCCCGTTTTTCTGTACGCCAAAAACAGGGAAAAGAGCCTTATTGTCATTTACTATCGCGTCACGTGGCGTTGCCTCATCCCAGCCGTAAACGTCGTTGTTATACGCTATTTGAGTCTGCTTGTTGTTGTTAAAGTATATCAGCGCCCCGCCGCCATCAGGAACAAGCATGTAACCTTCGTCATTAACTCCACCAGCCCCCATATATGGCAGTAGGCTTAATTGCGTTATGGGATACGCGGGACGGTACGCTATTCTGTCAAAAGGCACATTAAGTACCATTGATTTTCCGTCAAGCGTATAACGTAGCGTTATGTTAAACGCGGGTTTGTCCGCGCCTTCCGGCACAGAATAGAGGGAAGCGTCTTCAGAATAGTCATCGTAGGTGTATCCAGCTTGAGCGAAAAGTTCTTCCATCGTTTCTTTCATGTATTCCTGCGTATTATCACGTAACACATACATTTTTGTCCGGCTGAGATCGGGATAATTGGACAAGAGCTTACTTTTGTCGTCGCTTGAGCGCAGATTGTTAATGTCGTAGAGACGGTAACTTGCTTCAACCTTACGCCTGTCGTCAAGTTCCATTTGATCCAAGAATACTTTCATCCTTTGTTCAGGAGCCGCCGGGGGAATTATAAAACTACGGGCAATGTCACCGATTGAATAGCGCACTTCAATGGTATTATCCGACAGGGAATAATCGTAAACACCTAACGCCACGCTGTTGAAGCTTGAATATAAAGTCATGCCAACACCGGCGGCATCGGCGTAATCCAACGAGAACTGGGAACCTAAAAAATCTTTTGTTACCTGATCGGCAAGCGTATCATTTGCGGCATCCTCAGGATTGGAACGCCATTGTACTCCGCCCGCCTTGTCCGTAAGAATTATTTCCGCGGTTTGCGGTAAGAAACGCAGATGTAAATATTCATTTTCAAGAACAAGCTCTTCGGTACTGCCGTCATTTTCAAAAAGAGTAACGGTTCTGGCCCTATTAGCCTGTTTATTACACGAACCAAGTATAAGGAGAATTAAAATTAAAGCAATTAAGTTAAAAAGCTTCTTCACCATTCCTCCTAAAGTAACCTAAAAAGTATTTCCTTATACAAGGATACAAAGTAAGCTATAGCGTCGCTTACAAGACTGAAGAAAATTACAAAAATAAAAACCATTATGCCCATTCCAACTATGGTAAGCAAACTGGAACCAATTGTCTTCGTCAATGAATAATCGTGAACCATCATCATACCGGCAAGGAGCAGTAAAGCCGTCCATACGATGGCAAAACCCGCAAGCACCTTATAAATCGCGCCTTCATCAAAAGTTATTATTTGGCTTAACACTATCATAATCGCATTGATGATTACATAAGGCGTAAGCGCATAACAAACGGACATATAAATTTCAAACATTCGCCCCTTGCCGTCCATAAGCGTCGTAAGACTCCAGTTTGCGACGGTCCATAACCCTACAGGCAATAAAATTCGCATGGCGACAATAACGGAGTTAAAGTATTCCATGTTAATTGAAACAAACTGGAAATTGGTTAATGTAAGGCGAAGAACTTCCACCACGACGGCAAGACCGATTATAATATTTGCGGCTCCTATTGAACCGCGCTTTTCATGAGTTAAATCCCAAAAACCGTCAAGCGGATGGGTACACACATAAAGTGAATACTTAAGCGTTATCCCTAAGTGATTCCACCATTCTCTATCGTTAAGGTATTTCATGCTTCCTTAATCTCCTTGATGGTTTTAATTGAGAATTTGATAACGGGCGGCAGAAAAACCGCAATCCCAATAATTAAAAGCATCCACCATAGGTTTTCTTCCATCCATTGTTTACGGTACAACTGGAAAGCTTTTCCATAACCTTCGCGGTAATGTTTTAACTTATAGTATTTCATGGCTTTTTGAAATTCTTTTTCCCTAAGCGCCGCCCGGCCTATTCCAATGTAAGCCAAATCATAATTTCCGTTCATTTTTAAAACTTTTTCCCAAACTACCGCCGAAGACTCATAACGGCCGGCTTTGTATTCATTTAACGCTTCGTTAATTAACGCTCCATAATCGGTAAGATCAAAGCGCGTAAGGGTGGCGGCTCTTGAATCAAGGGCATATAAAGAGTATCCCATTTTTTCAAGGGCGACCGGCTGTTGAAACGAGCCTTTGCGGTTGCCGACTCCGCCAAAAGCGTATAACATATTTCCTTGAAAATCATACATAAAAATACGCCCACGCGCCCTGTCAAAACAGGCGTAAGAATCGTTATCAAAAGCCACTACGTCTATAAAGCGGGAACGGCCTGATATGCCACCGGCGTTACCTACCGCCAAATCACCTACGGGATCTTCATAACCGTTACGAATTAAAATATCCTGCCCCATCGCGTTAAGCCGTCTGATAGGATCAGTCTGCCCCATAGAATTGGTAACATAAATAAATCCGTCCCTATCAAGAGCGACATTGCTGTACTCGGTCGGGATGAAAAGATCCATACGTTCTTTTTGCGCCTGAGTGGAAAGAAGCTTCCATAAATAATCAATAGGACTGACAGTTACTTTATTCGCGCCCATATAACCGGAAAATTCCCAACGGCTGTCAAACTCCATAAGCCCCTTATTAATGTTACGCGCTTGAATAAAAACACGGTTAGCGAAATCAACAACCAGTTTTACAGGAAGAAATTCAGTAAGTTCCCCGATGCTTTCATCGTTAGGTTTATCAATTGTATGAATATATTTCCAGTTATTATCAAGTACAAGTACGCGCCTGTTATTAGTGTCCGCTATATAAAGATTACCGTCCCTGTTTTCAAAAATATCCATTGGATAATTAAAAGGTGAATCCTCCCCGTTAATATTTACGGAAGAAACATTTGCTTTTACGGTATGTTTGCCATTTTCATCAACTTCGATTTTTATAATCCGATTATTGCCGGAATCGCAGACATAAATGCGGTTGTCCCGAATAAATAATCCTTGAGGATCTCTAAAATGGCCTACGTCCAAAGAAGTTCCAAGTATGTATTCACTCACATGGTATGCGTCAGGCGAAGAAACCTGCTCAAGCCAATAGTCATAGTTGTAAGTGTAGTTCGTGGGTTCAGCATAGAGGGAAATATTAAATAAAAAATAAGAAATAAGAAATAAAGAGCGAAGAACGAAGAGCGGGGAGCGGGTAGAAGGGAGGAGGGAGGAGGGAGAAAGGAAAAGGGAGAAGGAGGAAAGAGGGGGGACGGTTATTGGGATTTGTGATAAAGTGGGGAAGTTGTTTTCTTCTTTTTTATTTTTTATTTTTTCTTTGCTCATTTTTCCTATTCCTTTATTCCTGAGTTTGCCATTGTTTGTAGGACGTTGCTTTGGGCTAATATGAACATTACTAATGGGACAATCATTACAAAGAGGGTTACCGCGGCTCCTACGCCGGCGCGGGCGATGCCGCCTGTGATTATTTGCCCTAGCGCGTATGGAAGCGTTTTTAATTGTTCCGAATATATAAAGTTGGACGCCCTGGCGTTCCAAAGGTTTTGAACTGAAAAGATCATTACGGTAAGCCATGCGGGTTTAATCATCGGTAAAACTATCCATATAAAGATGCGAAATTCTTTCGCGCCGTCCACTTTTGCCGCTTCCAATAGCGTATCCGGTATGGTGTCAATAAATTGTTTTAATAGGAAAAATCCCATGGGCATCGCAAATGCGGGAACAATTACGGAAAGGTAGGTGTCTACCCAGCCAAGACGCGCCATAACTAGGTAGTTGGGTATTGCCGTCACATAGCCGGAAAACATAAGTGTTATGATTACGCCATGAAAAAATAATTTTGAACCGGGGAACTTGTATTTTGAAACGACAAACGCGCCCATAGAAGCCACAATTATTAAGCCGACGGTACCGACAACCGTAATAAATACAGTATTAAAAATATAACGTGAAAATGTAACCCAGGATTTGCTCATAAGAATAAACATATCCTGAAAATTATTCATCGTCGGATGTTTGACAAAAAGAGTGGGAGGAAAACGGAAGATTTCATTTAACGGTTTAAACGCGTTGTTAATCGCAAAAACAAGCGGATATGCGAAGAAAAGTCCAAAAAGAGTGAGGATTGTAATAATAAACGCGTCGCCTCCGAATGAGCGGTTAAGTCTTCTGCCTCCGATTAATTTCTTGGGTTTTTTTACCATATTATGTTCCTACCCGTTTAAGCATTTTTTGAATAATCGTATTAATTACAATCATGGTAAAAAACAATATTGTCGCGATGGCGGAAGCGTAACCCATTTCAAAACGCACGGAACCGTAATCAACAAGATGGTTGACAACGGTATGCACGGCATAATCCGTACTTGGAGAGCCGGCAAGCGCGACTGTAACATCCGCAACCCCGAATGATTGCGTAATAGCCATGACCGCGCCGAACATCAACATCCCCTTCATGTTTGGCAAAGTAATGTACCACAACTCCTGCCATCGGTTGGAAATCCCGTCTACAAGACCGGCTTCGTATAGGGTTGGATCAATCGTGGAAAGACCGGCAAGGAACGCAAGGAAGCCCGCGCCCAAACTCATCCACAGGATAACAATTAACATTACAGGCATCATATAACGGGGATCGGTCAGCCAAAATATCGGCTGGTCAAGAATACCCAGGTTCATTAATATGCCGTTTATGTAACCGTAAGCGTCGCCTGAAAATATCAATGTCCAGATCATGTAAACGGCGCCGGAAATTGAAGGCGCGTAGAAAATTAAAGTTACAAAAGCGCGGACATAGCGCGGCAATTCGTTAATAAACCATGCGAACAGGAATGCGGCAATATATCCTATTGGCCCCGTTATCGCCGCCATGATAAACGTGTTTTTAAGCGAAATTAAAAATACATCGTCACCTAACAACAGGTTGATATAATTACGCAGTCCGATAAATTTTGGCGGTTCAAGAATGTTATAATATGTAAAACTGAAAAATATCGATATTACAACGGGAGCGACAAAAAAAAGAAGAAAAACAATCGCATAGGGAGCCAGAAAAAGATAACAGACTTTATGTCTGCGTATTTCTTTCATGAGGATTTTATTTTTCGCTTTTATTTTGTCTAAATATCTTGAAAAATTCATTCTACCCCCTATTCCAAACCAAATTCTTTTCGTTTTTTAATTAACTCATCGTTAATCGTAAGCGTATAATCCAACAGGGTTTCCCTTGTATCCTGCCCTTCATTTAAAATTTTACGCACGGCGTTTGTAATATGTCTGCTTATAAAGTATCCGCCGGGAACCTCAGGCACTCCCACCGTCCACTTGCGCTGTTCGTCAAGAACAGCCATTTGTTCCGAACCCCATGAAAGCCGCCTGAACGCCGCATAATTCGCGGTGGGATAACGCGCGGCGGCGCCCATGATGCTTTCAAGTTCGCGTCCGTACCTAAGCTGGGTATCCGCGCTGATCCACCATTTCATAAATTGCCATGCGGCTTCTTTATTTTTTGTATTGGAAAAAATCATGGAAGCGAGAGTTCCCGTTGATACGGAGCGGTTTATTACCCCATTTTCCCTAGGCAGTCCCGGCATTCTGGAAAAACCCCATAGTCCTCGGAGTTCAGGCGCGAATACTTCCAAGGTATTAAAGTTTGTATAATCCGCAAACGCAAGCGGCATCTCGCCCGTGCGGAAACGGTTAACAAAATCATAAACAACGGGCGTTTTATAATGGGTGAAAAATTTTGTGTAAACGTCAAATGCTTCTATGGCTATTTCATCGCTCAAAAGAGTCCGCGAATTGTCTTCATTGTACATGCGTCCGTCACGCTGGAACAGGTGCGCAAGGAAGTTTGAAAAGTCGATGTTTGCCTGAATACTGGTCGCGACGGAAGGAACGCCCACATTCATATTGTTTTTTTGAATAACGGGCAGAATATTAATTAATTCATCCCATGTATCGGGGATTGGAAGTCTTAATTCTTCAAAAATATCTTTCCTGTAAAACATTACATGGAAATACTGAGTTTCCGGTAAACCATATACGCCGCCCTGGAACGTAAATGGAACAATCACGCTTTCGCTTAAATCTTTTACCGCTTCATCAAAATCCGGAAACTTTGAAATATCTACAGCCGCTTTACGAATGGCGTAATTGACGGGATCGCCCTGAGGAACGGTAAGAGCCATATCAGGCCCCGTACCCGCCACAACCGCCGGCATAACCGCATCCGCGGCTACAAGTTTTACATTTACTTTTATTCCGGTTAACGGAGTAAAAGTATCGTCTATCATCGCTTTTAAGATTGTACTTTGATCGCGCCCCGCAAGAATCCAAACATTGATAACATCGGCACTCTTACGGTG
>Ga0268262_10004835_pt1 | contig 13675 bp, 16 predicted proteins | sample TergutNc150P3_FD_190354 | JGI IMG/M metagenome (GOLD analysis project Ga0268262, IMG submission 190354) | Nasutitermes corniger P3 segment gut microbial community from laboratory colony in Florida, USA - Nc150 P3 (SPAdes) (version 2) | ecosystem: Host-associated > Arthropoda: Insects >... | reverse complement strand
GGCTTGAAACATGGGAAATGCTTTTACCTGATATTGGTTGCGGCGTTGACGGAAGGAAAATGCAGGCGCAAATAATTTTAACGCAGAGAACAAAACCCGTGGGGGCGGTTATTTCGCTGGAGGGTAATACAAATTCTAACGGCGTAAACAACAGTACGCAATCAGGAAATTCAGTCTTTCTTGACATTCCCGTAGTGTTTGCGAAAACGGACGTTAACTTTAGAATGGGACGCGGTTTTAAAAGGCATTTGTACTTTTATGGACAGGATGCTTCAGACGACGGCAGAAAATTCTTTGAAAGCATAGAGGACTTTTTCCCCGTCTGGACTGTGATGCCGGGATACTCCCTTTTTGCGCCTGAGATGGAAGGCGTAATAAAAGACGCACTTGATAATTCACCTTCTGCGCAGTCGGCTTATTATTCTTTTTTTAATGATCACTTCAGTACAAATATCAGTTTACCTTTGATTTACAACGCGTCGGCATTTTTTATTCCCAATAAAATAACCTTTTTAATCGAAAGGGCGTTTGAGCAAAAAATGGACACCTTAACCGATAAACTTAATCTTGGCGCAAACTTGAGCTTTTACGCGATAAATATGTTCGGTAATTTGGGGTATCATCCCATTTTTAAATTTTATCAAACCGATGAATATTCACATTCAATTGACGCTTCGGTATATATTCCAAAAGAAGAAGATATTTCTTTTAGGGTACAATCCATATTAAGCGCGGGTTTTAGGGGAGTCGGCGGAGGTTTGTTAAATTTTGTTAATACTCTTACAATGCGATCCGAAGGTTATTGGCTGGAAAGTTTTGTTTTAGGTTGGGAGACTCCCGTTAAAAAAAACCTGTTGGTCATTTTTTATAATTGGTTTGTCTCTACCGTAAAAAAACAAGAATTGTTTTCAGGGTTATCTTCGTTATTAAATTTAAATTATGAAAAGTTAAGGAAAGAAACATTAGAGATAGTATTTGACAGTCAAACTGATTATTTGCGCTGGAGTATAATCGCGGGTCATGAGGAGATAATAAGGATTCAAGGAAGACTTAATTTTACCGCTTTTTTAAAATTAAGGTGCGGCGAAGATAAGGAGCGTGACATGTTAATTTATGACGTTATTTTAGGTACGACATTACGGGTCAGTTTTTAGGGAAAACACGTCTCTTTTTGGCTACTTTCTCATATTGGCAATAATTTCCTGTATATTTTTTTTGTTGGCCGCGCTAATCTTATTGTTAAGAAGTTTTTCAACGGCTCCAATATCGTTGAACCCGTCAGTAACCGCCTCATTAAGTTCTTTAACGCCCTCGGCATTCTCGCCGTCGGCTATTATCAACACCCTTGCGATGGCAAAACGTATTTCATTTTTCTTGGGATCAACCGCCTTGTCGTCAGTTTCCGTTAACGCTTTTTTGTATTCTTCAAGCGCCCTTGCATATAACGCGTTGTTTTCAAGAAGTTGGGCGTACTCATACCTTACTTTTCCGTCCGAATTAACGCTCAGCCAGTTTGAATAACTGTCAATCGCTTCAACTTTTTTTAACTTTGCCTGACACCGCGCGTAAAGAAGCATAGTGTCTTTATTTTCCAGTAAGGAGGCGGGATACTTTTCAAGAACATTCTCCGCTTGAGTGTAGCGTTCTAACGTAAATAATATTAAGGCGTGGTTGTATCCGTCGTCCGCGCTTTCGGGAACAAGGGTAAAAAGTTTTGTGTAATGTTTTTCGGCAATTTCAATGTCGCCTGATTTAATGCGTGAATAAGCGGCAGCTTTTAACGCGAGAACATTATCGCCGTCTTTTTTTAATATTGACTCAAAAAGTTTTGCCGCGTCTTCGTATCTTTTTGTTTCGTAGGCTATTCGCCCAAGGTTGTATGTGGAGGCGACCATCGTTCTGTCAGCCTGTTTTGCGCGGTTTAACCATTTTTCGGCTTCTTCATACTTCCCAAGTTCAAAATAAGCCATGCCTATGGAAAAATACTCCTGCGCGGAAGCGGCGGTTCCGGCGCAACTGTTTAAAATAAGAAATAAGAAATAAAAAACAAGAAATAAAAAAAAATTTATTATATTTCTTTTTAACATTTTGACCTGTTTAAAACAGTGGACTCAACCTCGCGGAATTGGGAGCGGTAAAGATTTGAAATTCCCGATCCGTAATCCGCAAGAAGCTGGATAATATTTCTGGGATTTGATTTTGGGTCCTGACCGTTTATCCTGTCTCCGGCATCCCCAAGTCCGGGCATAATGTACGCTACATCATTTAATACGCCGTCCATCCACAATGTATAGACATTGCAATTATCAACCGCCCTTAAAATTCTTAGGGCTCCTTTTAACGCGGCTATTACGTTAAAGAGGATAATTGAACGCGGTTTTACCCCGATGTCCTGCAAATATTTTATTACGGTAACAAGACTTCCGCCCGTGGCGTTCATAGGATCCGCGAATATCAGATCTTTGCCGTTAAGGGCATCAGGGTTAAAAAAAGATTTTTCAAGGTCAAGGATGTATTCCATGTCATCTTCACTCTTTCTGTCATCACGGTAAATTTTAAAAAGCGCGAAAGGCGTTATATATCCGGTTGAAGAATATTCTTCAATTTCCTTACTCATAATCATAGACGGTAAAAGTGCCCCCCGCAACAATACGCACATTACGGTATTGCAAATTTTATTATCCACATTGGTTATTTTATGAACCGCGTAATTTTGCACCGGATTTGTTACGGGAGTTTTAACAATCAGATGATTTTTCTGCGAACCGGGACTTAACCACGCCATTTTAAAAAGCAACTCATAAGCGCGTTGGATATAGTAAACAAATTCATTATTGTCGGTATTAACATCCCGTAATTTTGCGATAACTCTGGAACCTTCTGAATGGTCTTCCTGCGTGGAAGCATAAGAATAAACGTGAAGTCTTGGGTTTTTTTGGCATATCTCCTTCAATAAAACACCCATATTATTGTAAAGGGAAATTAGGGTGTTTTTCGCCTCAATATTCTCTTCCTGCATTTTAGGGAAAATTTCAAGCGCCTTTTTAAAAAGGTCGTCCATACTTTTAAGGCTTGCCTTATCCTCATCGGTTAGTAAGTTGTCAAGTTCACCCGCGTGTAAAATTACCTTTTCCATAAGATAAGTATAATAGGATATAGCGGTTAGTGGCTAGTGGTGTGTAGTTGATAGTGGTTAGTGGTTAGTTAGTAGTTGGTTGAGGGGAATTTGGAGTCATTGACAAATAATGAAAAAAGGTAGATTTTGATAGAATATGAAGAAAAATTCATGGTTTTTATCGGTAGTTTTCTTTGCCGTAACACTACTTTCGATCTCATGCAAAAACAATAAAATTGGCTCCGTGGAAAGAGAAGACCTTTTTTCGCTTGAAATAGGACCGATGGAAGATCAAATAGCGTTGCTTAAATTGGACGGCGGAAGGGGCATAAAGCGTATTGGGTTTACAATGAGGGACGGACTGTTTTTTATAGCCGACGGTAACAGCGGTAAAATTGTACGTTATAATTCCTATGGTGACTTGCTTTTTATGATTTATAACGATGAAACCAATCCCGCGCCAATCAACCTTAAAACAAATATTCAAGAGGACGAACAGGCGACTCGTTGGGCGTATACCCACCCCCTTGAAGAACCGGGATGGATAGCGGTTGATTCACGGAAGCATATATTTGTAGAGGACAGACTGCAACAGCAGGATCAACGTACCGATCCTGACACAAAGGTAGTATTGGACGGTATAATTTTACATTTTGACCAGTACGGACGATTTATAAATTATCTTGGCAAGGAAGGAATTGGGGGAAGCCCTTTTCCTCGGATAGTAGGATTGTCCACGTCAATCAGGGACGAACTGGTTGTAATCTGCCGTCTTCCCGGAGGCTGGGACGTTTACTGGTTTAGCCCGACGGGGATGCTTCTTTATCTTGTAAAAATTTCTTCCAGCGTGGTTCTAACCCTCAATGACTGGCCTGAGGCGCTTTCAGTAATAGACAGTATCACCGCGGCCCCTGACGCGAGAAAATTGTATATCAAAGTGGACTATTCCCACGATACTTATGATCAACTGACAAACACCAGAACGGGCAGTGAGCCTATTAGTTCATGTTTATGGACTCTTAACGTGGAAGATGGAACTTATATAGGCTCCATAGAAATCCCGCTTTATGAGGTAATTGAAAACGGGCGACCTTCCGGCGTTAAAGTTTTTTATTCAATCCTTGGCACGGCGCGAAACGGACAGGCACTTTTTTATTTCCCCGTGGAAACCGGATATTCGTTACTTTTTGTAAATACTAACAACAAGGAACAACGAAGGGGATATATACAATTTTCAATGGATGAACTGAGGTACAATGATTTTTATCTGTCAACGGAGGGAATTCTTTCCGCGATGCTGGCGGATAATTTTAATGTTAAACTTGTCTGGTGGCGCACTGACAAACTTTTTGGAGAATCTCAGTGAGTGATGACGGCGATGGCAAGCAAAGACCAAACGCGAAATACAAACTAAGCAAGCCGGATAACGCCGAGGTTCCAAAAGACGGATTGCCATTTTATTACAACCGCGAACGCAGGCTTGCCAAAGCGCCCAAAGATGTTCAGGATTTATATAAAGAAAAAAAACCAAACCGTTTTGGTTTAATATCCGTCCTTATCTCCGATAAACCAAAGAAGATACTTTTCTTTTCCATCATCGTTATCTGCGTGATGATATGGGTACTTGGGCTTCTAGGCTATTTTGATTCGTCCTATACCCTTGACGGAAATAAACTTAAAATATCCGCGTCTGTTTTTGAAGGCACTACAATTGTTACGGTAAATAAAACAATTAAAAATAAAGTTAAAAACCCATATACGGGGGCAGTGGACGTTGCCATATCAGTTCCCATTTCCGTACAGGGCAATGTTCCCGTCCAAACCGATGAAAATAATTTCCCAGTTTTCTACCACAAAATCTTTTTCTCCCTTGAAAAAGAAGAACGCTACAGTTTCGCAGTCCCCTTTGAATCAAACGAACTTCTAATGGTCCTTCAAACTGAAAAATACACATTGAAGATAAAAGTTTCTACTGAAGAGGTTCACACTAAGAACACAAAGTAACAAAGATCACAAAGGAGGGAAAGAGGGTTATTGTCCGAAGACTGAGCTTGATATTTCACGATAAGATAACGGACAGAAATCCCTTCTTGCCCCTTAGTGTTCTTTGTACCTTCGTGATCTTTGTGCGAGTCTTTTGTTATATATTGACTTATTATTATATTTGCGTTATTTTGAAAGTATGATCCAACTGTATTTTTTGTCAATTTTGTGCAATGGGATAGCAGGGTATATATTGTTCTCCATGAATGAGGGGGATGATAAACCGAAAATTCCAATTACTAACCCGACATTTCATCTGGTTCTGGGCATATTATGCACCGTTACAGGTATTTTAAAATTACTCTCTCCAATCCCTTATGGTCCAAATTCCATCAGGGGCGTTCTTATTTTTGGGGACCTCATACCTGCCGCCGCCGGGATTGTCGCCGGGATTGTTTTTATTTTTGGGATTTACCGAAAAGAAGGGGCGGAAAACTCAGGAGGATTGGATCGTATCGGGACAAATCTGCTTGTCTTTAAAAAACCGCTTGGCATGGCGTTAATAGCGACTGCTTTTGCTCATTTTGTTTTTGGGCAAATACTCTTCTTATAAAAGGGCTAAAACGTCAACTTGGTAAGAAATTGAATATCTATAGCCGATAAACCTGCTCCGACTTTATTTGTGCTAAGATAGTCATTTAATTTTGATTCTCCTTTGGTTTTGGAAATATGACGGTAAGACGCTTCAAGCAAAATTTTGACATTCTTTAAATCAAGAGCAATACTGCCCTTGGGTTCAAGAAAAAGCCCCTGCCATGTAAAATCATTAAAAACTTTATAATTGGCACTTGCCACATAATAAGTGCCGTTAAGAGATAAATAATAATGATTATCCGTTGCCGAGCAAAAGGTAAAAGGGCTTATTTGAAAAGAGATGTCAATTAAAAAAGGATAAAGAATATTAGTGCCTATTGAAAGACCGGCGGAAAGGAAAAGCCAGTCCTGCTGGTAAGAAATTACCTTGCCCTCAACAAATTTTTTATCGGCGGTTTCAATAGGGTCATATATTCCTGAATTTTTTGGATTTTCCGTGGAATGTTGAAAATAACCGTTACTTCCCGCAAAACTAAAGTGCATACATGAACCGCTGATAAACGGTTTTAAATAAAAGTATTTACTCGGAAAAGTCGCGCCAAAGGAAAAATCAATCAAAAAAAGCCCATTTGTTTCGTTTTCATGTCTGGAAAAATGGGTAAGATCACTGCTTACCGATGACATCCAATCGCGATCTTCCAAATCGCCTGAATGACCGGGAATTCCCAGTTTAACCGCCAGTGATGAAAATAAACCAGGCTTGCTAAAAGGGTCTTTTATACCAAAATCGGCGTTAATTCCCACATAACAGACAGGTTTCATGTCCCAAGTAAGTTCGCTTAAAAGGTCGCCCTTTGTTTCCCCTTGAATGGGATAAACATATTCCATAACCTGTCCGTATATAATGCCGAAACCTATTTCAATCGAAAAACTATATTCACCATTTTGCTCATTATTTTGACAATATAAGGGATTGATCGCCGATAATAAATATATTATGATGGAAAAAATCGGTAATAAGGCAAATTTATTCATTAATATGAGAATAACCGTGAAGCAATCACTTGGTCAATTGTCCTTTTTGTTAATTATACCTGCTCTTATTTTATTTTTGTTGTTTTCATGCGACTCAAAAAAAGAAGAAATACAGGTAATTCCGCCAATTACATCCCCGCTTTCAAGGGAATATATCGGTTTTGGGGTAATCACTGAATCTTTTACCCATGTTACAGCCGATCCTTCGCAGGACAGCCCTTCCATTGGCTACCTCAGGCGCGGTTCACGGGTACGCATAATCAGGCGGCAAATTATAAAAACTCAGGACGGTTTCATCTCATGGGTTTTAACGGACAGCCAACAGCAGGGCTGGCTTAAAGAGGACGTAATGGATATCTACACTAACGAAAATCAGGCGGTCACGGCTTCGGAGTTATTGTCCCGGTGAACAGGATTCTTCTTTTTTCAATTCCTCCCATCGCAGGCGCGATTATAGGTTATGTAACAAACGCAATAGCGATAAAAATGCTTTTTCGCCCCCTAAAAGCGATATACATTTTTGGATTCAAACTGCCATTTACGCCGGGCATTCTGCCTCGTCAGCGTAAAAGGCTTGCCCTCAGCATAGGGGCGATGGTTGAAAGGGAGTTGCTGACTGCGGAAGTTTTAAGAAGCCGCCTCGCGAATATCGACATTAAAAATTTTCAGGTAATAGTAACTGACTTCCTACGCCGTGAAGATATACGCAAGGAGTTTGAGTCCAAGGGGCGCATACTCATGCGGAACATTTTTTCAAAGATGAACACGCTCCAGCGTTTTTTTGTTTCCGCAGGACAGTACGATCAAACCCTTGAACAGAAAATGCCAGAAATAATTGACGAGTTGATTAAGAGCGTGGAAACCCTTTTGCAGGAAGACAGGATAAAGGCAAAAATACTCGCCGCGGTTGACGGTCAAATAGAGAATATTCTAGCTTCGATTAACATTAAAACCCTTGTTTCAGACAGAATTGATTCCCTTGAAATGGAAAGGGTAGAGAAGATAATTCTTGACGTAATGGCGGATCAATTTAAATGGATCAATGTCTTTGGGGGGCTTTTAGGGTTTTTAATTGGACTTTTTCAGTCGGCGTTTGTATATTTTTTCAGATGATGGAAAAATTGAGTGATAAAGAAAAAATAATTAAGAAAAAATAATAAATAACAAAGAAAAGAAAAATGGAAAAAGACGGTTTTTAATATATAATGGAAGTACTATGGGAAAAATATATATTGTCACCGGCGGAACAGGTTTTGTCGGCAATAATGTGATAAAAGCCTTATTGTCTGAGGGCGCGTCTGTCCGCACATTGGTACGCTCTAAAGAAAAAGCCGAAATTGCGCTTAAAGGGTTAAATGTCGATTTGTTTTTTGGCGACGTGCACGACATGGACGCTATTACAAAACTGTTTGACGGCCTTGAAAACAGGGAAATCGTATTTATACATACCGCGTCCGTAGTGTTAATCGGCGGAAACAGCAGGCAATACAAAACAATGGACGACGTAAATTACAACGGCGTAAAAAACATTATAGAAGCCTGCCTCTTACGCAAGGCGCGGCTTGTATATGTCAGCTCCGTACACGCCATCACCGAGCCGCCCAAAAAACGTTTGACAACGGAGATAGAACACTTTGAACCGCGATCCGTAGTTGGCAGATACGCGAAAAGCAAAGCAAGGGCAAGCGCGATGGTTATGAACGCCGTCAAAAACAAGGGGCTTGATGCCGTGATCGTACACCCCAGCGGCATAATCGGTCCAAACGATTATAACAACACCCATCTTACGCAGATGGTCATAGATTATATGGAAAACAGGGTTCCCGCCGCTGTCAATGGCGGCTATGATTTTGTAGATGTGCGCGATGTGGCAAGCGGCATACTCAAGGCGGCGGAAAAAGGCAAGAAGGGCGATTGTTTTTTGTTGACCAACAAATATTATTCAATTATGGAAATGTTTACCATGCTCCACGAGATAACAGGCGGAAAGAAAATAAAATCAAAGCTCCCAATGTGGCTGGCTTATTTTTTACTTCCGTTTCTTTCAACTTATTCCACCATACTTGGCAAACGTCCATTGTACACCGCATATTCGCTTTATACCCTAAAAAGCAACAGTAATTTTTCACATGAAAAAGCATCAAGGGAACTTGGGTATTCACCGCGTGGTTTAAGAGAGAGTCTTGTTGATACTGTGGAGTTTTTAAAAGAATATTATCCGTAAAATTTTCACACGAAGAGCACAAAGGTCGATTTATTTACACTACGCCACAAAATTATATCGTTTTATTTTTTTGCCTTAATTCCGCCGCATTATTATATATTTCGTCTATGGTCATATCTTTAAATAGATTTTCCTGCCATTTTGTATAATCAAACGGCTCTTTTTGTATGAGCATAACAAAGCGTTCGGCTTCAACTAATCCCAAATTCTTTATTAAGGTATCCATTCCTTCTGTTCTTATTAAAGTATCTGTCCTCATTATTCATCTCCTACTATGTAAAATTGACGTATAAAATCAAGTGGGTTTATTATTTTTATTTCCGAGATATTTTTATTTAATACTTTTCTGTCTGTCGTTAAAAAATAATCACATTCTGCTTTTATTGCACAAGCGATATGTATTGCGTCTTTTTGTTTTACATTTTTTTGCATTATTTCCCTACCTCTAATTAATATCCTTTCTGTAGGATCAATATCCAACACCGCTATATTTTTCCACTTCATAAAAGCCAATTGTCTGTCATAAAACGGATTAGCGGAAATTTCATAATCCATCATAAAAGACCATGCAAGTTCATAGTTTTTTTCTATTATCTCGTTCTGTATAAAAAGTTTTGCCTCTGCTTCAAAGCGAATATTGAGGTTAGTTTGGTCATCATACGGTCTGTTAAAGCAACAATTGTCTAAATAAAGTCTGGTTTTTGCCAACTTCAGCGCCTCTATTTAGTATTATACAAAACAATGCCTGTTTACTCAAGTCATGTGTGGCTAATTGCTTATTTCCCCCAACTGCCCGCACGCTCCCATTACTGATCTTCCCTTGTGAAGGCGCATTGTAACTTTTAATCCGTAACTTTCAAGCATACTGATAAAATCTTCCGTTTCCCTTTTACCCGGCTCACAGAGAGGCTTTCCCTCAAACTCAAAGCCCGCGACGGGGTTCCAGGGGATGATGTTTACAACCGTATCCAAGCCTTTGGCGAAGGCGGCGGCGGATTTCGCGTCCGTGTCGCGGGTGTTTATCTGTTTGAGTAACGGTATCTCAAGAGTGAGTCTTCCGCCGCCGTTACTCTGAAAAAGCAGAAGGTTTTCTTTTATTTTTTCAAGGGGATTTGATTTTGTTATGGGCATCAGTCTTTGGCGGAGATTTTCATCGGCGGTTGCCAGCGAAAGGGCGAGCCTGACATAAGGTCCGTTTTGGGCAAGGTCATAAAGACCGTCACAAATGCCGCAGGTGGAAATTGTGATTCTGCGCAAAGAAAAGTTAATTCCTTTTTTGCTGTTTAACAGTAAGATGGCCTTTCTTAGATTGGGAAGGTTCAATAAAGGCTCGCCCATGCCCATCACGACGATATTATCTATGACATGCCCAGAATCTTCAGCTTGCGAAGGAAGCCCCCCCACTTTCTCTTCCTTTGTGTTCTTTGTACCTTTGTGTTCTTTGTGTGAATTTTTTGCGATATAACGCAAATATAAAAATTGTTCGATTATTTCCGAACAGTCAAGATTGCGTTTAAAACCAAGCGAGCCTGTTTTGCAAAAGACGCAACCTGCAGGACAGCCAACTTGAGTGGAAAGACAGGCAGTTAGGCGGTTCTTTCCGTCATTTAACAGGACGGATTCTATTTTTGAGCCGTCTTTTAAGGAGAAGACGTACTTTTTTGTTTCACCGTCTTCAATTACATTGTCGATTGCGCTTGAGTAAAGGCAAAAGCGTTCCTTTAATTCATCACGCAGTGATAAGGGGAGATTAGTCATCTCGTCAAAATTATTTACGCCTTTGGCTATCCATTTAAAAATTTGATCCGCGCGAAAATGGGGCAGGGTGGGGAGTAATTCTTCAATTTCCGTTGGCGTTAGTCCTGATAGAGAAATCATTGCATGTTTGGGCGGGAAGCGTCCCTTCTTGTGTCGGAGACTGATTCCAGCAATTCTACGATTTTTTGGTTCTTTACCCCAAGTTTTTGAAATTCTTCCAACAGTTCAACGGCTTTTCGCTTGTCGCCCATTTTGATGTAACATTCGGCAAGTTCCGTATAAAGGCGATAGTTTTTGCTGTCCTGTTGAATCAACCGTTTGAATGATATTATCGCTTCATCGAATTTTCCCTGTTCTTTCGCAAGAAGGGCAAGCCCCATAACGGCATAAGTGTCAAATTCAATGTTCAATGCTTTTTCGTAAAACGCTTTTGCGTTGTCAAAATCTTTTAAGTTACGGTACGCGTCCCCAGCCCGCGTCAGGATCATTTTATTTCTTGGGTCCTGATCGAGAATACGTGTCCAATAATTGAGGGAATTTTCAATCTGGTTCAAACCACGGTAGCAGTCGGCAAGCCCGAAAAGCGCGTAAAAATTGTTGTTGTCCCTTTTTAACACCGTTTCAAAATACGGAATGCCGTCCTTGAATGTTTTTAATTTCCTGTGGCAGTTGCCGATTGAAGTAAGGACGCGAATGTCAACTTCATCGCTTGCAGGGCTTAACATCCTTTCCCAATAGGAAAGGGCTTCGTTGTATTCCTTAAAATCGTAATGTAAATGACCAAGCCCTATAATCGCGTAAGGATTGGATTCTTCCATTTCCAGAACTTTTAAATATGTTTTTTTTGAATTGTTAAAATCACGAACTTTCCTGTAAGCGTCCGCTATCCTTGTAAGAACCGTAATATTTTTATCATCGTGTACAAGGTACTGTTCCCAAATGTCAATCGCTTTTTGAAACTGGTTCATAGCCTTATAACAATCCGCAAGACCGAAAAGCGCGTAATTATTTCCCGGATGGTGTGAAAGGCATCTTTGGTAGTACTTGACGGCTTCGCGCACGGAACCGTTTTTACGAGTAGCGTCCCCCATACCTACAAGCGCGTAATTATTATTCTCGTCAATTAAAAGTATCCTTGTAAAACAATCAATTGCCTCGCTAACTTTGTTTTCTTTTAATAATTGATAACCGTGTTTTGAAATTTCGGTAATTTTTTGTGAATCGTTATGGTGGGGTACGTCTTCGTTATATTGTAAATCACTCATTTTTTACTTCCTGTTCTTCCTGAAAACTGGAGGCTTCTTCTTCGGGAATATCTTCATTCTCGTGAATTATATCCTGTAATAGGTACGCCAGTTTTTCAATTAACGGCTGCGCCTTGTTGCGGTCATGCGCCATCCAGTACATTTTTAACGCTTCCAGCGGCATGTCTTTGGATTTATAATAATCGCCCGTTCTTGAAAGTCCGTCGGAATAACCTGTGGTAATAAAAATCCTTTTTGCTCCTTCAATATCCCCTTCGTTAAATTTCTGGTTTGCCTTGCGATTTAACATCACTTTATCCTGTCCGACAACGGGTGAGGGTTTTGAAACTTTTATGAAGGCGTTTTGGTCGTCAAATTTTTCTAATAATTTTTTATTCATATTTTTTTCTTATGTTACTTTTATTATCACCCTTTTCTATAAAAAAAACAAGAAAAAATCGACTACGGATCTCCCATATTCCCTTGAATCCGTCCTTTGTAAATTTGGAATTTCAGCCTTTAAATAGTCCTGTCTAGGTCTGTGAATTAGAATTTTTGTCCCATTGGAAACAAGGGCGGAAACGGCAATATTCGCGATTAGCTCCCATTTAAATTGATAGGGGAATGGCGGATCAAGGAAGATGATATTAAAGGGAGTTTTTGCCCTTTTTACATAAAGTTCCGCTGGAATGAAACGGCAACAAATTCTTGTGGGGGAAATTGACACGTTTTCAAGTAATGTTTTTCGCTTTAATTTATCCTGTTCCACGGCTTCGATGTATGAGGCTCCGCGGGAGGCGGCTTCTATGGCAATAATTCCCGATCCGGTAAAGATGTCAAGAAAGGAAAGCCCCGTAATATCTCCAAGGCACGCAAAGACAGATTCCCTCATTTTATCCATGCTTGGTCTGATTTCGCGGGAACCTTGAGGGACAGAAACCTTTCTACCGCTGAGGATTCCGCCCGTAATTCTCATGATTTCTTATACGGTTCCAAGGAGGCCGTTTAACTCGGCATTGCTTACGACAGGTTCCGCGATGACGCTTTCCGTGGGGACATAAGATTCATCCAACTGTTTTTTACGGTTTATACTGTCCGTCCTTAATCTGGCGATTATTGCGGGCATTTCCGGGTAAAGCGTGGCTGAAAATGGACTGGAATTGCCTGAAATTTCATTAATAATTTGACTGAATTGCCATTCAACATCTGAAATATTGTCCGCTTCAACTTCCCTATCCAGAAATTTCAGATTTTCAAGGAATTTTCCAATGAGTATGTCCAACACGGAGCTTATAAATTCAAGGTCTCCCATTGTCTGACGGTAAAAAAGGTTAGAATCAATATCAAGACGCATAAGGTCGCGAATCATTCTGATTCTGACATTTAAGATAAATATGGTATCTTCAAAATTTATTCGTTTATTCATAGCATTATTATCATTATCGGATATAATAAGATAAAATGATAGATAATTGCTATATATCTTTACCTATAAGGGACGGTTGACATTATGTCGATATAGTTTCTATAATAGTATACATGGATTAGAGGGGAGAAATGGCCGCGCCACTGCAACTGGCATTTGTAAATTTTACCGCAAACTCATATATAATTGTCGAAGGCAAAAGAAATGCGGACAGATTTTTTATAATCCGCACGGGAAAGGTAAAACTGTCCAAAGAAGTTCAGGTTGTATCCGAAGAATCTGGCGATATCCTTGGA
>Ga0268262_10004834_pt1 | contig 13676 bp, 14 predicted proteins | sample TergutNc150P3_FD_190354 | JGI IMG/M metagenome (GOLD analysis project Ga0268262, IMG submission 190354) | Nasutitermes corniger P3 segment gut microbial community from laboratory colony in Florida, USA - Nc150 P3 (SPAdes) (version 2) | ecosystem: Host-associated > Arthropoda: Insects >... | reverse complement strand
TGTGGGGCCTGCCTCCATTGCCCCCACGTGGGCTGCGGCGTCTATGCCCCTGGCTAGGCCAGAGATGACTCCCACGCCGGCTTTGGTCAGGTCGCGCCCAAGGCAGAAGGCGCACTTGCGCCCGACCTCGCTTGAAATACGGCTGCCGACCACGGCCAGGCAAACGGAAGCCGGCGGCAGCGTGCCCCGCACCCACAGCGCGACGGGGTAGGGCAGACCCTCTTGTAGATGTTGCGCCCTTGCGTCACCTGGAAGCACCAACTCCGCTCCCAGTGAACGGGCCTCGTCTTGCAGCGCGGCCATTTTCTTTGTGATGCCCTCCAGGTCCCTTTGCTCTTCGCCGGCCAACTTGGGGGAGCCGTTCAGCAGGTTTTCTTCCCAGACCTCCGCCTTTCTGGACTCCTTCCAGTGAAGCAGGGTAAAGGCCAGGGCCAGCAATCCAATGTCCATAGTCACTGATGGTAAAACCCAATGCGGCGAGCGCGAAAATATTGTTTGACGTTTGCCGACAAAATGGTAAGCTGGTTGTTCTGTAGTTTTTGCCGTCGAGAGGTACCCATGTCACGCCAGTGCGAAATTTGCGGAAAGAAGCCCCAGTTCGGCCACAACGTATCCCATGCCCACAACGTCACGAATAGGCGCTGGCTGCCAAACCTACAGCGCGTTCGTGCTCTGGTGAACGGCGTTCCCAAGCGCATCCGCGTCTGCACATCCTGCCTGCAGGCTGGGAAAGTTATCAAGAACGTCTAAATCCTAGCCAGGCCACGCGCTTGGTTTGACATGATACTTGGGCTAGACACTGCTACAGAATGGGTTCACTTGGCCCTTGTTGATGGGGAGTCCGCTTGGAAGCGGAGAGCGCCGACCGAGCCTGGCAACAGTGCGTCCGTGGTTCTGCTGCCCTTGGTGGATGATTTACTGCAAGAGGCAGGGGCTGGCAGGGGCGACATAGGCGGGGCGGTCGTGTGCATTGGCCCTGGCGGCTTTACAAGCCTGCGCGTCGGGGTGGCCACGGCAGAGGGGCTGGCCGTGCTGGGCATCCCCACCTGGGGCTTTTCTGCGTTTGAGTTGAGGGCGCACTCCTTGGCCGGCGATGGGCGGCGCCTGGTTGTTAATGTAATCTTGGACGGCCAGCGGCGCGAGGCATTTGTGCAGCCGTGGGACTTGGGGGAGCCGCAGGCCATCGAGCCGGCCACAAAAGTTCCGATGGCGGAGCTGGCTTCCACCATTGGCTCCTGCGACTGGTGGGCGCCGGAGCGCTTCCGTCCCATTGTCGCGCCGCTCATGGATCATCCCCCGATTGCCCTTGAAGACGAGGGCGGTGCGACGCTGGACGCGCTTGCCACGCTGTGCCGCATATGCAAAGACCGTCCGCCTGAGAATCCGCTGGTCCCCTTTTACCTGCGGGAAACAGACGCCGAAGTCAATTTCCCTGCCGCCTCCGCCCACTTGAATGACGCGCACCGGCGCGGGTTGGCCAGATGACGGCTATACGCACGCTGGGTCCGGGCTCTCTGGTCCCCGATTGGGTCGAGGCGCTGGAGTCAGAAGAATTTAGCTCCGTTTGGGGGGCGCTTGGCGAAGACGAAATCATGTGGCTGATGGATTGCTACGCCTTTGCCAGGTGGCGGGTGGCCCCGAAGATAGGCGAGGCAGAGCTCCTGCGAATAGCCGTAGTCGAAAGCCATAGGCGTTCAGGTATGGCAAAACACCTGATGGGCGCGTGTCTGGCGGACCTTGTCGCCAGTGGATGCACAGCGTTGCGCTTGGAAGTTAGGGCATCAAATACTCCCGCCCAAAAACTGTATGAAACACTGGGCTGGCGGCGGATGGGCACCAGAAAGGCCTACTACAGCGATGGCGAAGACGCGCTGGTGTACGCGCTGGAACACCTGTCTGCGTTCAGCCAAGAATGAACATGCTCTAGGCCTTTCTGAACAGCACAATGCGGTTGGTGTTGGTGCCGCCTGCGTTGTTTGAAACGCCCCAGATGTTGGCAGTCTTAGTGAAAGTCTGTGTGTTTATCAGCACCCCCAGTGGTTCGAAGCCGCTGTTGAGGCCCAGGGGGAGTATAGTTTCTTCCAGTCTTACGGTCCCCTTTTTCACTTCGCCCACTTCAAAGGCGACGTGGCCGCCCGGCTTTGTGATGCGGTGCAGCTCGTTCAAAACACCGCCTATGAAGTCTGCCCAAGCATCAAGCGTGTGCGCCATTGTTATGCGTTTGCCGATGGATTTGGCGTCCAGGCCGCAGAACCAGCACCTCAGCCAGTTGTCTTTTTCATACTGGATGACATCCAAAAATGGCGGCGACGTGACTGTCAGTGAAATAGAATTGGGTTTGATGTCGTGCGTGTCCCTTGCGTCGCAGGTCAGGAACCGCGCCGATTTGGATGCGCCGCGCAGTCCCTCTAGTTCCGCGCTGCTCAGGCCCCGTGTCAGTTGTCGGCTTTTTTTGACTACGAGGCTGTGCGTGTCGCGGTATTCGGGGCTTTGGCCCCGCTTTTGGTTTAGCTCGATTTGCTTTTCGCGCGTCACGGCTTGGTTTGGGGGCAGGGTATAGGCACTGAAAAAGCCGGGGCTGTGGCCGGTCAGTCTGTTGGTGGCCACCATCCTTACCCATGCGTCCAGTTGGTCCAGCTCGCCCGATTCCCTGCGCTGCGCAAACCATTGCCGCATGGCCCTGAGTTCGCCCTCCGTATTTGGATGGAAGAACATCCCAAGGTCGCAGTCTTCGTTGTTGCTGCGCGGGACATCGGCCAAGCGGCGTTGGACGTCGTTGGGGCTTGGCGGCGTAAGGCGCGGCTGTGCAAGCATTTGGCTCAATGGGTTGATGTCGTTGGATACTACGCGCCTTCCCAGAAGCGCGGCCTCTAAGGCGGTTGTGCCGCGCCCCCCGAAGGGGTCATACACCGGTTCCCCCGGTGAAGTCAGCCTTTCGATGAAAAAGCGCGGCAACTGCGGCTTGTAACATGCCCTATAGCTGATTTCGTGTAGGTTGCACGCCTGTCTCTGGCGCGACGTCCAAAAGCCCCTGCTGACAACCGGGAATGATTGGTTGCCATGCGCCAGTTCAGACCAAAGTCCGTCGGGGCCAACCACAGCCGCCAGTACTGCCCGCCGCCTATCAATGCTGCTTGTTGATCCCATTAAGTTGAAATACTCCATGCCTATTTCAAGGTACTCTGTTTGTTCTGGTTCTAAAATAAAGATTGCGGGGCTTTTCATTTTGGTGGCGCACTAGGCGCGTCCCCGCCGCGCCCCTTGTTTGGGACTGCGATGAAATCAAAACGCAACGCCGAACTGACCCGCCTCTACTTTGCGGCGGTGCTGGCGGCAGTCAGCTACACGTTCTTCAAGCTGTACAAGCTGTTCAGCTACTCTGAGGAGAGCGTCCTGGGGGCCACCCGCTGGGGGGGCCTGCTGGCTATTGGTCTGGCCAACACCCTGGTGATAGGGCTGATTGTCTTCATGGTGGCTAGGGCGCTGGCCAAGACTTACTTCGAGGGGCGCAGCGGCGTACTCGGTTCCAAGATACGCGCAAAGCTGGTGATAGCCTTCCTGGCGGTTGGCATTGTGCCCAGCGCGATGCTCTTCGTGATGGGGCGCCCGTTTGTTTTGAAGAACATCGAAAGGTGGTTTGCACCCGAAACTGACCGCCTCATACACGACGGCGGCGTGATTTCCCGGATGTACAGGGACGAGACGCTGGCAAGGGTCCAGCGCGAGGCAGGCGCCGCCGCAGGCCTCCACCAAACGCCGCAGACCGTTTTGTCCGAACTCGATCTTGACCTCTGCTCAGATTCAAAATACACGTTGGTCAGAGATGGGCTGAACGCGCCTGTTCTGACGGGCGACGCATCCGTGGTTGACGCCGGTGTCTCTGGTGCCTGGTATCTGGGGCGGCACGGGGCGTGGGTTGTGGGGCGGCTGTTGCCCCGCGAAGTGCAGGATGGTTTGGCGAGGCTGGAGCGGAGGCAGGAAGAGGCCCAGCAAATCAGGGGGATGCGGAACGCGCTGGTGGAGTTCACGGACAATGTTCTGCTTTTTATGACGCTGCTCACCATTTTTGCCGCCGTGTGGACGGGGCTTACCCTGTCGAGGGCCATCGCCGAGCCAGTGAGGGCACTGGCAAAGGCGGCGCAGCGCGTGGGCATGGGCGACCTGGATGTCGCGTTGCCGGAAAAGGGCCAAGACGAGTTCGCCTTTCTGGCGCGCAGTTTCAACGCCATGACCCGCGACATCAAGACCGCCAACGAAAAAAATAGGCACTACGTTCAGCGGATTGACAGCCAGAGGGCCTATCTGAACCAACTGCTGGACACGCTTCCCGTTGGCGTCATGTCCGTGTCCAACGACGGGCACCTTCGCACTTGCAATAACACGGCCCAGGCTTGGCTCGGCATGGTGTCGTTTGACGCCGAAGTGGACTACTGGGGAGACTCCAACTGGCGCTCCCGATCAGGGAACTTGCCCGACCTTTTGGATGGCGTCAGGCAGTCTGGACAGCCGCGCCGCGAGGAACTGAGGATAGGCAGCGACGCGGAGGGGCGGCCGGTCAACGCTACGATGGCCCCACTCTCAGACGGCGGAGGGCTGGTCGTTTTGGAGGACCTGAGCCTAATAGCCCAGGCCGAGAAGCGCGCGGCCTGGCAGGAAGTCGCCCGCAGGATGGCCCATGAGGTGAAAAACCCGCTCACGCCGATAAAGCTGACGGCGCAGAGGTTGGCCAGGAGGGTGCGCGAGGGCCGTCTGGAGCCGCAGGTCGTTTCCGAGGGCGCCACTACAATCCTTGAAGAAGTTGAGAGCCTCTCCCGTTTGGTGGAGAGCTTCACGCGCTTTGCCAAGCTGCCCGTCCCGCAGCCCGCGCCGTGCGACGCCTGTGAGCTGATGCGCCAGGTTCACGCGCTCTATCTGCCCGACCAGGAAAAAGCCGACCTCGAACTGATGCTGCCGGATGGGCCTGTGGCGGTGAACTGGGATGGTGACATGGTGAAGCGCGCCCTGTTCAATTTCACCGACAATGCCATGCACGCCATACAGGGCAGGGGGAAAATCACGCTGGAGGTTAAAGCAACTGGCAATAGGGTGCGGCTCTCCGTCACCGACAATGGCCCAGGGGTGCCGCAGGAGGCCAGGGCGCACCTCTTCGAACCATACTTCAGCACGAAACAGCGCGGCACGGGCCTTGGTCTGGCGATAGCGAGGAAGATAGCCGAGGATCACGGCGGGGTTGCCACCTATGAGGCACTGGAGCGGGGCAGCGTGTTTTGCCTTGAACTGCCCCGCAATTGCTGACAAGGCACGAATAGACGAAAAGCCTATTCTTCGGGCCCCCAGCGTTCCCAGAGGCCGAGGAGCAGAATCCCTGGCAGCGCGGCGAAGGCGCACATGGCAAAGTACCCTGCCCAGCCGTAAAACGCGGCGGCGCTGCCCACCACTGAAGCCACCAGTGTGCGGGGGAGCGCGGCCACGCTGGTCAGAAGGCTGAACTGCGTGCCGGTGTAGGCGGGGTTGCACAGGCGCATGATGAGCGCGACGTAGGCACTGGTGCCCATGCCGAAGCCTAGGTTTTCCATGGCGATGGTTATGCCCAGCAGGAGGTTGTGCTTGGGGAGCATGGCCGGGAGCAGCAGACTCAGGATGGCGAATATCTGGACTACGCCAAATGCCAGCAGCGAGTGCCTTATGCTCCACTTCCTCATCAGGAATCCGCCCAGCAGGCCGCCGACTATCAGCGCGGGCAGGCCCACGCCCTTTGTTATTGTCCCGATCACGTCTTTGGTGAAGCCGCAGTCCAGCAGAAATGGCATCGTCAGGCTTGTGGCCAGTTGGTCCCCCAGCTTGTACAGCACTATGAAAGCCAAGGAAAGCAGTGCCCCACGGCGCGTGAGGAAGTCCCTCCACGGCGCGACAACAGCCTCTTTCAGCGTTTTTGGGGGGCGTATGTCCGTAGGCTCTTCGGCAATGAATGTGCCCATGGCCCCGACAAAGGCCAGGGCCGCCATCAGTTGGTACGCTGCCTTCCAACCAAACCTCTCGGCCACTATCAGGGCGCCCGCGCCTGTGGCAAGCAGCGCGACACGGTAGGCCCCTATCCAAACGGCCGATCCCGTGCCCTGATGGACCTTTGGCAACGCCTCGGTCCGCCAAGCGTCGGCAACAATGTCTTGGCTCGCGCTCAAAAATGCCACCCCAAGGGCCAGGCCCGCTATCCACGCTAGGTCGCCTGAAGGGTCTCCGTTGGACATCCACAGGAGCGCGCCTGCCAAAAGTATCTGCGTGAGCAGCATCCATCCCCTCCGCCGTCCAAAGAGGGGCAGGGAGTACCTGTCCAGGAAAGGCGCCCACAGGAATTTGAGGTTGTATGGTATGCCGATCAGTGCGAAAAAGCCGATGGTCTGTAGGTCAAGCCCAGCTTCCCGCAGCCATGCCTTGAGCGTGGAATCCGTCAGCGCGAGCGGCAGGCCGGAGGAAAATCCCAGCAGCGCAAGCGCGACCCATCCTCTGTAGCCAAAATGGCGTTGTTGCGGAGTTGCGTCCATAGCCATTGAGTTTACACCATCAATGCGGCTATAAGTGAATAGAGGATTTACCACAAGGAAGCACAAACCATGACCAACACCAGTCGCCGTGATTTTCTCAAACAGAGCGCCTCCGCCCTCGCGCTGATGGGCGGGGCGGGCGGTATAGCCATTGGCGCGTGCCAGGACAACAGACTGGCAATCGTGCTGAAGGGGGCAAAGTGTTTTCTGGATGGGCGTTGGCAGATGGTCAACGTCGGGGTCACCGACGCGGGGACTATCGAAATCGGTAGCGGGATGCAGGGGAGGACAACCCTCGACTGCGCCGGCAAGGTGGTGTCGCCTGGCTTCACGGACGTTTTGAGCGACAACAGGAAGGGCCCCTTTGAACTGTGCGAAAGGTACAAGGTCACGGACGGCGTTACGACCTCTCTGTGCATGCACGGCGGTTCTTCAAACGCCAGTGCCTACTATCAGTCCATGGCAAAATCGCCCCACTGGGTGAACTACGGCGTTTCGACCTTCGCCACAGAAATCCGCGCCCAGACAGGCGCTCAGGCAGAGAGGCTTCGCAGGATAGAGGCGTGTCTGGATGCCGGCGCCCTTGGCGTTTCCTACAGCGTCGAATATGCGCCCCTGCCGTACGGGGACCTGCTGGAATACGCAAAACTCGCCAAGAAATACGACCGCCCCTGCTTCCTGCACCTCAGACATTCTTCCAAAGAAAAAGAGCTGGACGGCGTGAAGGAGGCCATAAACCTTGCAAAGGACTGCGGGGTGCGCGTCCACATAGACCATATACACAGCACCGGCGGCACGTACAACATGGAGGAGGCGCTTAGGCTGGTCCGCGCCGCGATAGCCTCAGGCCTCAAAATCACCACCTGCATCTATCCGTATTCCTACTGGGCCACGTATCCCCCGTCGGAGCGCTTTGCCCCTGGCTGGCAGCAGCGCTATGGCATCACCTATTCCGACCTCACCGTTGTTGGCACGGGGGAAAAACTGACCGAGGCCAGCTTTGAAAAGTACCGCAAGATGTGGAGCGTCCTGGTGGCCGTCCCCGAAGGCACCATGCCGATGAAAAATACGGTTGACCTGGCACTGCGGGAGGATTTCTGCATGATAGGCTCCGACGGCGGCATAGAGGGCGAGCCAAGGGCCAACAGCCATCCAAGGGGGGCCGGCTGCTTCGCCACGGCCCTGCGCTACGGAATGGGCATCGGCATACCCCTTGAAAAAATGATCGAAAAAATGACGTCGCTTCCAAGAAGCGTCCTGCTGCCGGCCATGAAGCAAAGGGGCGTCTTGGAGAAGGGGGCCATTGCCGACCTTGTGGTGTTCGACCCTGAGACAGTTCGCAGCCCCGCAAGCGTCGAAAACCCGAACCAGTTTTCGATAGGGATAGACACGGTCATAGTCAGCGGCCAGATTGCCTACAGGGCCGGCAAGCTGCTGGCAAAGGCCGGGAAGCCGATAAAGGCCTGACGTGGACTACAGACAAGCGCTACAGGGTCTCGACCTCCAGGTGTACACGGCGCCCTGGTGCCCCGACTGCCGTACGCTGGACAGATGGCTGGCGGCAAACGACATAGCGCACTCCAAGGTTGACATAGAGGCCGTTGAGGGCGCCGCAGAAAGGCTGGAGCGCGAGACCGGCAAACGGGCCATCCCCTTCATCCTTGTTGACGACCGGCGATGGGTGCGGGGTTACCACAGGGAACTGCCTGGCAGGTTCAGCCCGGACTTATTGGTCAAAGAACTGTTGGAGACCAGTGTTTAGCCTTACTTCCAGCACTCTGTGTTTTTGATTCCCAGCTTTTCCGGCTCAAAGCAGAGAGCACCGCCATTGGCCATTTGCCTTTCGTAGTCCCTCAACACTTTGATGGCGACGCCGCCCAGCGCGAGTATGGCAATAAGGTTCAGCCACGCCATTAGGCCCACGCCTATGTCGCCTATGGCCCACATGAGGTCAGCCTCGTGCATTATTCCGAAGAACGCCATGCACAGAAGACCCACGCGCACAGCGGCAATGCACACCTTGGAGGCGCGGCCCCTCACTAGGTAGGCCATGTTGGATTCCGCGTAGTATGCGTAGGCCATGATGGTGGTGAAGGCAAAAAAGAACAGCGCCGCGGCCACAAAGCCCCCGCCGATGCCGGGAAAAATGGTGTCTATGGCGTTTTGGGTGAACATAGAGCCGTGTTCCACCCCAGGGATGTATTCCTTCAAAAAGCCACCCTTGCCAAGCACGTTGTATTTTTCCGTCAGCAGCAGCATCAGGCCGGTGGCCGTGCAGACGCCCAGCGTGTCAACATAGACCGAGAAAGCCTGCACAAGGCCCTGCTGGGCTGGGTGCGCAACCTCCGCCGCCGCGGCCGCCTGCGGGGCGGTGCCCTGCCCGGCCTCGTTGCTGAAAATCCCGCGCTTCACGCCCCACGCAATGGCGGAGCCGACTATGCCCCCAAAGGTGGCGTCCACGCCGAATGCCGAGGCAAAGATGAGGCGGATTATTTCGGGTATGCGGCGGAAATCAACTGCTATGACTATCACTGCCATGACGATGTAGGCCAGTGCCATGAAGGGGACCACCATCTCGGCAACCCTCCCTATCCGCCTGGCGCCGCCGAAGATCACGAGTGCCAGAAGCAGCGTGACCACAATGGCCGAGACCAGCAGGGGCACTCCGAATCCGCTGTGGCAGGCCTTGGCGATGCTGTTGGCCTGGATGCCAGGCAACAGCAGCCCACAGGTTAGTACGGTTGCAATGGCGAACATTATGGCGAACCACTTTAGCCCCAACCCATGCTCGATGTAGTACGAGGGCCCGCCTCGGTATTCGCCCGTCCGCTTTTCCTTCCAGACCTGGGCCAGCGTTGACTCTACAAAGGCCGAGCCAGCTCCCAAAAACGCCAGCACCCACATCCAGAACATGGCCCCTGGTCCGCCCAAGGCGATGGCTGTTGCCACGCCCACTATGTTGCCAGTGCCGACGCGCCCGCCGAGCGCCATGGCGAAGCCCTGGAAACTGCTGATGCCGCTTGCGGAGGACTTCCCCGACCACAACTGGCTCACCATCTCCTTTATGTGCCGCAGTTGCAAAAAGCGGGTCCAGACCGAGAAAAACAAGCCCGCGCCAAGGCACAGCAGCACCAGCGGATACCCCCAAATCCAGCCATCGACCATGTCAACTATCGCTTTGAGGTCCATCGTGGCTCCATTCTCGGTCGAACATCATGCGAAACGTACGTTTCGCAGATGGCTCTGTGTGCTATTATGCTACCAAAGGAATCGCACTTTCCAGCCGCAGGGGGACACATGACCTACTTCTACAACGCCAAAACACAGTCGCCCACGGCCAAGGGCGTTTTCACCATCCTTGCCGGCCTGATTGTGCTGGTGGGCCTGTTCAACACGTTTTTCACCATTCGCTCGGGCCAGAAGGGCATCGTCTTTACATTCGGCAAGATAACCGACATCAGGAACGAGGGCCTGTGCGTCAAGATTCCCTTCATCCAGAGCGTTGAGAAAGTCAGCGTCCGCACGCAGAGGAGCGACGCCGACGCCGCCGCCGTGTCCAAGAACATGCAGTCGGTATCAACCACCGTGACGCTTAACTACTACCTGAACCCGGCCGAGCTGAAGAAGCTCTACTCCACCGTTGGTCTCAACGTCGAGGACAAGATAATCTTTGGTCGTGTGCAGGAGACAGTCAAGGCGGTCGTAGCCCGCTACACGGCCGAAGAGCTTGTAACAAAGCGTCAACAGGTCAAGGACGAGATTGTGGACAGCCTGATGGAGCAGCTGCGCGAGTACGACATACTTGTTTCGCCGGGCGGCATCCAGATCACCAACTTCAAGTTCAGCTCCGCGTTCAACGACGCGATTGAAAACAAGCAGATAGCCGAGCAGCAGGCGCTCAAGGCCGAAAACGACCTGAAGCGCATCGAGGTAGAGGCCGCACAAAAGGTGGCCGAAGCCAAGGGCAACGCCGAGGCCATCCGCATCCAGTCGCTGGCCATCCAGTCGCAGGGCGGCAAAGAGTACGTCAACCTGAAGGCCATCGAAAAGTGGGACGGCAAACTGCCGACCTACGTGGGCAGTGGCGCAGTCCCGTTCATTGACATAAAGAAGTGAGATAGCCGATTAACAAGAACCGGCTGCTATGCACCGATGCCAACTCCGTAGGGTTTGCCAAACTGTGTTTTGAACTGGTTGCGCTACAATGAGTCATGCAATCCTCAGGAGGCTGGGTATGATCATGCCCAAAGACGACCCAAGGTGGATGGCCCTGTTGAAGGGGCAGATTCAGCACCAGTTCAGATTCGTGGCCGCCGCTATGATGGTCTCCAAGTGCCAGCGCCTCGTGGTATTCGACCCGTCGCCCCAGAACGTCGATAAGACCTTGGACGATCTGCACGCGTACTTCACGAAGTTCGAAAACATGGTCAAAGACGACCTGAACATGATTTTTACCTAGGTATTCAAGGAGAGCGACCATGTTTCTGACACTGCAAGAAACCGTAAAGATGATTGAGGAAGGCTGCCGCCTGGCCGTAGCGGGCGACGAGGGTCTGCTGTCCAAGCTGCCGAAGGGCAATTGGGTCGGCGGCACGACGGCGTACTTTATGACAAAGGACGGCTGCACTGTATCCAAGGAGAAGCTGCTCGTCCGCGATTTCACCGACGCCACGTCGGGCGCGGACATCAAGTCCTACGGGGTGGTCGACCTGCCGAAAATCAGCGAGGACGCCCCGGAAACCGGATTCTCGATAGTGGTGATCCCCGCTTTCAGCGATGCGCACTTTGCCTATGGCCGCGACGCTTCCAACTACAAGGACATTTTCGGCAAGTCCATCCTTGGGTGGATTTCGGGCTTCCACTTGGGCGACATCGGCAAGGCCTCCGCCAAGACGTTCAACGGTATGACGGGGACGAGTTCAGACCAAGACGCCGTTGCCATCCATTGCCCGATACCGTCCGGCAAAATGGCCGTTGTGGAGATAATCAACCTGTTCAAGCAGGGGAGCGGCGACACAATTCAGTTCGAGGAAGACGGCTTCCAGGTCAAGAACTGCCGCGTCAATGGCGTTGTGCGCGACTTCGCTGAATACCTAGTCCAAAACAAGACAGACAAAAAGTTGCCCTTGGTCGCCGACTACTGCGGCGCGATGGTCAATGTGAGCATCAGGTCAGTCGACGAAGCCAAGGGCGTCGAACTGTACGCCCCGGTGTTCAAGGGCGTGGATTACAAGATAGCCGCGCCCATAGGCAGCTACACCGAGAGTTTCCACAACGCCCTGCCGATGGGCGCGTCGCCCATCTTCACCTGCAACTGCGTCCTCAACTTCCTGTATTCGGAGCTGGAGGGTAAGGTCATCGAGAAGATGAGCGGCCCCATAACATTCGGTGAGATAGCGTACCAACTGGTGAACCAGACAGTGGTTTACCTGGAAATCCAGTAGCCGCGCCAAACGGCTGGGGTATGCGCCAGGGCTAGAACGCCTGGTCTATGAACTCTTTCAGCGCGGCTTTGGCGCCGGCGCCAGACTTTTGGGCCACTTTCTCCCCGTTCTTGAACAGCACTAGGGTTGGGATGGACACTACGCCGAACTGTTCTGCGACGCCCTGGTTTTCGTCGATGTTGATCTTTGCAACCTGCAGGCTGCCCCCGTACTCATCGGCCAGTTCGTCCAGAAACGGGGCAATGGCCTTGCAGGGCCCGCACCACGGTGCCCAAAAGTCGATCAGAGTGACCCCAGTTGCTACGGCGGTTCCAAAATCCGCGTCGGTGATGTGCTTGACGAAATCAGACATGCGCCCCCTCATTGCCAGCGGCTACCATTGTAACTTATCCAGTGGTCATGTGTCGTGCTGGACAGGATGTCGTTTGCCTAGTATCATTTCCTGTCTCGGAGTAAAAACATGTTCGGCTTCGGCAAAAAAAAACCAGCAAAATCTGAAGCCAAGGCGGTCAAAAAAGTAGTCGTAGTGAAAAAGGTTCCGAAGAAGAAGGACCCGAAGAAACAGGTCGAAGCGGCAAACATCACCCAGACCGCCGAAATCCAAGAGAGGACCCTGAAGGACATAATGACGGAGAGGGCCACGAGCGACCCCGAGTCCCTGGCCACAATCATGAGGACCATGCTTTTGGAAGAGCAGAAGGAAGCAAACGTCAAGCTGAAAGAGAAACTGGCCCAAGACTTTGGAATCAAGGGCAAAAGTTAGCGGCGACGCGACACTAATCCGGCAGGCTTTCCAGCCTGACCTGGGTGACTATGTCCAGACCAAAGCCCTTTAGGCCCACGTATTTCTTTTCGCTGCGCGATAGTAGCCTCATCTTGGTAATGCCGAGCCTGCCCAGTATCTGCGACCCAATGCCGATTTCCCGGAAGGTGGGGTCGGGCGTCGGCTCCTGGCGCAGGAAGACCAGCACGCCGCAGCCGTAATTCTGGATGGCGGCCATGGACGCGCCGAAGGCGGAGGGCTCAACGGTGCCGAAGCCCTCTAGGTCGTCGGGCAGGGTTTCCACGTGTACGCGCACCAGTGGTATCTCCTTTGCCGTGTCGCCCATCTGAAACGCATAGTGGCAGCTCTTGTCCAGGATGTTCTGGAATGTGTGGACTGTCACGCGGCCCCACCTGGTCTCCTTTGTGCGGGTGTCCACGGCTCGGACAATAGGGTCTTTTTGCAGCCTATAGGCCACCAAGTCCGCCACTGTCACTATCAGTAGGCCGTGGGCCTCGCAGAAAGCTGTCAGGTCGGGCACGCGGGCCATTGTGCCGTCGTCCTTCATTATTTCGCAGATTACGCCGCTGGGGTGCAGGCCGGCGAGCCTAGCCAAGTCAACGGAGGCCTCTGTCTGGCCGGTCCTTGCCAGCACACCACCAGGGCGGGCGCGGAGCGGGAATGTGTGGCCAGGCATCACGAAGTCGCTTGGCTTCGCGTTTTCGGCTATCAGCGCCTGCACTGTCCTGGCGCGGTCGTGAGCGCTGATGCCGGTGCTGGTGCCATGCCTGGCTTCTACGGACACGCAGAACGCCGTCTCGAATGGGCTGGAGTTGTCGCGGACCATCTGGGGGATTTGCAGGCGGTCCAGCAGTTCGCCCTCCAGCGCGGTGCAGATCAGGCCCCTGCCGTTTGCTGCCATGAAGG
>Ga0268262_10004833_pt1 | contig 13676 bp, 12 predicted proteins | sample TergutNc150P3_FD_190354 | JGI IMG/M metagenome (GOLD analysis project Ga0268262, IMG submission 190354) | Nasutitermes corniger P3 segment gut microbial community from laboratory colony in Florida, USA - Nc150 P3 (SPAdes) (version 2) | ecosystem: Host-associated > Arthropoda: Insects >... | reverse complement strand
GGCGGCAGTGTTAATATGTTCCGGATCGGGGGCTGACCCTTATTTTATGCGGCCTAGAAGACTTGAACTTCCATGCCTCTCGGCACCAGCACCTCAAGCTGGCGTGTCTACCAGTTCCACCAAGGCCGCAAATCCTGACTGATACATTGCAAGTATTGCACAAATCGCAAGTAATGACAAGACCTCTACCTACTCCCCACTCCCAAATATTGATTGGCTATCTCATCTTCGGGATCAAGCTCGTGTACGGCGCGGAAAAAGGCGGCGGCTTCGCCGGCCTTGCCGCTTTTGACGGCAAGTACGCCCAGGTTTGAGATGATTTTTATGTTTTCGGGATCAAGGCGCAGGGCGGCTTCCAGCTCGCGGCGGGCGCCTTTGAGATCGCCGCATTCCATCAGGCAGATGGCAAGCTCGTTGCGGACGTCGCTTACTGAGCCGTCAATTTCAACGGCTTTGCTAAAGGCCGCGGCGCCGTCTTTCCAGCGGCCAAGACGGCGTAAAGCCCAGCCAAGGATAAACCAGCCGTTCCATACAGAAGGGTATTTTTCGATGAAATCGCGGATTCTCAACATTCCGGCTTCTTCTTTTTCCTGGCAAATCAGCTGGTACGCCGCGTTGAGGTTTTCGTCTTCAAGGCCGTTTTCGTTAATATTTTTTACAATGGTATGCGCCTGCTTCTGCTTTTCCTCATCATCCGAATAATCAATATACACTGACAAACATTCCCTGGCATTGCGAAAATCTTTTCGGCCAAGATAAAAAAAACCGGCGTTAAAATACGCTTCGGGGAAGGGGGGCTGTACGGCAAGAACATCCTCGTATGCCGCTTCCGTCTCCAGGAAAGCGGCCTCGGCTTCCGGTTTGCCTCTGCGCTCGAACAGCGACGCGCGTTCCTCCATTGCCAGGGCGCGGTTGAGTTTGACGACGGGCGAGGCAGGGAAAAGCCCCCGCAGCGCGTCAAGTATTTCCAGGGCCGGCTCAAAATCGCAGTTACGCGCTTTCAGGATGGCGGCTTCCGTGAACTCCGCCAGGATATTGGGGCGCAAGGCCAGGACAAAATGGCGGTAGTAGTCGATCCACGCGCCGTTTTCCGCTGAAACATAAGCGCCCGGCCCGGCGGCAATGACATTTAACATTCCCGATACAATCATTTCCCAGTTTAGCTCCTCAAGATTTAACTTCTCGTCATTTTCGGGAATCTCAACAGGGATGGGAATGTCGGGGTTTATGGAAAAACCGCAGTCCTGCGAAAGGTCTTCGATTTTTCCGCGAAGGCTTTCAGGAACTGAAAGAAAATGGATTTTTTTTTGTTGTTTTTCCGCCATGGGGCTACTTCGCGGATTCTTCTTCTGCCTCGGCGTTCTCTTCCGGGTTTTCGGCGGTCTTGTCGCCTTTTGTTTTTTGTTTTACGGCGGGTTCGCGTTCGACCGCGCGGACGGCGTTCATATATTCATTTATCCGTATCTTGTAACCCATAGGAATCTTCGGCTCGTCATAATCCATGGAGAGGGCTATCATCTCCTGTTTGCCAGCTACTTCCTCGGAATTGACAAATTTTCCTTTGACCAAAAAACTTTCTCTTGGGTCGTCAAAATCAAAACGCAGCGCCGTTTCCTTGTCCACAATGAATTTAGCGACGCCCAGCATTACCACTTTGGCATTATAGAAAGACAGTTCCCTCAGTATGCAGCGTCTGGGCACTTCCTGGATAAAAGCCACCGTTTCTTTGGAAAGCAATTTCAGTTTTCTCTGGGAATCGTTTGTAATGAGTATCTTTTCGTCCTTGCGTTTTTTTGAATTTACGTTCGCGTCAAGAACCCTGCCTATGATTTCTATAAGGTCATCGGGCGGGCGCTGGGTAAATTGTATTGAAAGCAGGGAAACGTCGTTGGAATTTTTGTAGGGGGCTACGCCAAGCACGCGGCCGGCTACAAAAAACGTCAGCGGGGTTCCGTCTTCAGGGTTCTTGAAACAATAACGCAGGCTGATCGAATTATTGGCTTTCTGGAGTTTGTCAATAAGCCCGGATTTGATATTGGCTACAATCTTCGCGCCCTGGAAGGAAGTGGAAAAGAAAACACAGGGCCAGAAATCGCTGCCGCATTTTAAGTGCACCTGTTCGGTAATAAGGCCCGTTACTTGTATCATGTCCTTGGTAAAGGTAATGTCAATTCCCTTGAAGGTATTGTAAAACGACTCAACCCTTTGTGTGTTTAATATGCCCATGTCATCCCTTACTTAAATTATAGCTATTTTTTCAGCCTATGGTCAATCGGATCATCACAACCTAATATTCATCGTAATTGGCTTTCGGCGTTGGAGTATCCTTATATTCGTCATATTCGCCTTTAATCTTGTTGATTTGCGTCCCAATAAGCTCCATCAGGCGGGCCTGGTCGAAGATTCCGGCCAGTACATCCGCCTGGGCGCGGGTAAAGTACATGGTGACCGGCTGCGAATAGGTGGCGTCGGAATCGTCCTCTTTGTCAACTGTTTCTTTGGTGGAACGCATAAAGGTTGTGAAAAACGGCGTATTTTCTTTAAACTGGTAGCCTATTTCAATAATCGGGTATGAAACACGAGTTTTGGTAAATTTGGATAATTCCCATTCAACGTGCCCATTTACTTTTCCATAAACAGACTTTGTTCTCCTGTTATTGTTTGACAGTTTTCTGTTTTCAAAATCCTTTTTGTAAAGTTCAAGCGACGCCGCGAATTGCTTTCTTGCCGCTTGATCCCAGAATTGCCTGTAAGTTATCAGATCTTGCTTGAATTCCAGGGAAACATAATTAAATCTGGGATGAAAAATAGCCTCAATTTCGGTTTTTCTGGCTTTTGTAGAAAACATACGGTCAAATTGTGCGTCGAAAGTCCCTACGGATACGGGGTCTAAGTCGGCAACCATATTGGGGTATTTTTTTGATAAATCTACTGTCTTGCATGACAAGACAAGTAGAATCACGGCAACTGCGAGAATGTATGTGGTTAATCTTTTCATGTATACAGTATACCAAAAAACGGAACGGTTGACAACCAGGTTAGGTATGGGTTAAAATGAGTAATAATTACAGGGGATGCGCAATTTTGCCGATAAAGGAAGGGGGAGTAGTTAATGGCATTTGACAGAAAAACCTCAATGTATCCCAATTATGGCGCATCCGGCTCGTCAGAGGAACTGGAAGCTTACGGCGTATGGGTCAAGAGCGAACCGCAGGATATGGCACCCGGTTTTGCTGACGTTTCCGGCTTCCCTGACGCTTCTAACTTCACTGACATTTCAGGTTTCAACGCCTCGTCGGATTTCAGCACCGGGTTTGATGATATTGGATTGCCCAGCGCTGATTTTTCAGGCCTGGAATCCCAGGACTTTGGCATAGGCGATTTAGGATTCGACACCTCGGGTATAAGCGATTCCGAATATGTGTTTGATGAGCCGCAGGATGTGTTTGCCGAGCCGGCGGATGTCTTTAAGGAACCGGACGGCGGCGTTGAACGGGACTCCCAGGGGGGGATGTCCACCCAATTATTGATGAAAATCGCCGATGAGCTTTCATCAATCAGAACCGAGCTAACCACCTTAAAAAAAGAATTTTCAGGCATCCGCGCCGAGAGCGGATATAGCGAAACCGAAGCCGAAAAATCCAAGAGCGGTTTTTTCTCCGAAGAAGATAATGAGGGAAGAGTCGCCCTGACCGGCGATGAGATGGAGAACATACTCAGTTCAGCCGATTTAACAAGCGAGGAAAGCATCCCCTTTGATCCCTTGAGGGAAGAAGACGAAGCCGCGCTTAAGAGACTGTCGGAACAGAATGAAGCGATTGGTAATCTGCCGGAACAGGATGAAGTCTTGTCTTCCGAAGAAGACGCGGTTCTTGAAGAGATAGAATTTGATTTTGAAGATCTGGGCATTAATCTGGACTCGGGAGATGAAGCGGACGAACAGGCCATAGATGCTTCCGGAGCGCTTGATGATTTTCCAACGCTTGATGATACCGACGAACTGCAGGATCTTCGGAAAGAGGGTGTTACTCCAAACGAAGATAATACTTATGTCAGCCTTGCGCCTCAACCAAGCCCGCAGGAAGTCGAACCGGAGGTTCGCAGTTCCCTTCTTAATGACACAGACCTTAGCTTTCATATTAATGATTTATCAATGGATGTATCATCCGATGACACTCAAACGACAGACGAGCTGTCACCGTTAGATGACACGTTATCCCTGGATGACGCGTTTTCCTTTGAAAGCGCGTCCTCTGATGACACCTTATCCCTTGATGACACGTTGTCTTTGGATGATACGTTGTCTTTGGATGACACGTTGTCTTTGGATGATACGTTGTCTTTGGATGACACGTTGTCTTTGGATGACACGATATCTTTGGATAACACTGCATCTCTTGATGACGCGTTGTCTTTGGATGACGCGTTGTCTTTGGATGATATGTCGTCATTGGATGACGCGTTATCCCTTGAGAAAACATCATCCGGTGACGCATTATCTTTGGATGATACGTTATCACCATCACCGGACAGCGCTTCATCCCCGGATGAAACGTCATCTTTGGACGATGCGATATCAATGGATGACACGTTATCTATGGACGATGCGTTATCCCTGGATGACGCGTTATCCCTGGATGACGCGTTATCCCTGGATGATATGCTGTCTTTGGAACCTCTTCCCGCGTCTGAGACTGACGATATCGGTTTATCCGCCGAAAAAGAACCCGGCAGTAAAGAAGAAGAACCTGTTTTGGATGATATTAATCCGGATGACGATACTACGCTCAACATGGATGATTTTAAAATGGATTCCGGGGCAAGCCAGGAAGACATCCTTCCCAAGGTAATTCCGGAAGCTTTTGAAACAGGTTCCGGCGCGGAAACAAACATGCCTCTTGATGACGACATGGAAGTCTTTGCCGACGAGGACCTGTCGTTTGATGATTTAGGGTTAGAGAAGGAAGATTCCCTTGCGGTAAAAGCGGAAAAGGTTAACGACAAGGATAACGGCCTCTCAGTCGAATTGAAAGAAGAGGTAAAAAAAGTGCTTTCTTACATGGATCATCTTCTGGAATCCCTGCCCGAAGACAAAATTGAGGAATTCGCGAAGTCCGAACATTTTGACACCTACAAGAAGCTGTTCAAGGATTTAGGATTGGTATAGCAATGGGGCTTTTGGGTAAAGCCAACGCGAAAAGCGGCAATGCTCCGGGTGAAGATACGGCGTCTGTTGACATACGGGCTTTTTCCATAGACATACAGGCGTTAATTGACAGATTCCATTTTAAAAATGCAATGTTCCATTGCCTGTTGTTCAGGCCCGGAAGCGGCGGCGAACCTTCGGTTCAAAAGCGCGATTTTCTGGAAATTGCCGATATGGCCGGTTCTCTCGGCATTGAATGCGCTTGTCTGCCAAACGGAAATTATCTGATCCTGCTTCCCGGAACCCTGGATATAGAACTTTATTCGCACAGGTTCTCAAAAAGCTCCGGTTCAACGGTAATTACGCAATTCACCGCGGATTCTCCTTCTTTCGCCTTTGAGCAATTAACGTTTATCAATGCGTTATGAGCAATTAGCAATGAATGAATTTGCAGCGCGTCTTCATTCAGGATATAACCCGCAGGCTGAAGCGCGGCGCTATATTGACGCCCTTAAGATTGATAAGGATATTAACTGTTTTATTCTTGTAGAACCCGGCATGGGTTATGTGGTTCCGGTTTTGCGTGACAAATGTCCCGACTGCAAAATTATCGTTCTCCACGCTGATGTCCGTTTCAGGGAATTGTCTGGAGTTTTTCAGGGGGATGCCGTATGGTATGCGGACAGTGAAGCAGGCGTACAGGAATTCCTGGAAGCCGAGGTTCCTGCTGCCGCGCGGACAAGGATAGTGGAGTGGAGGCCCGGCCTGAATGTCTATGGGGACAAAGTACTCGGGCTTGTCCGTGAAAGCGCTGAATTCATAAAGCGCATGGAGGCTGGACGCAGGACGGACGCTTTCTTCGGAAGAAGGTGGGTGCGTAATTTTTTCCGCAATCTGGCCCTTTTTCAGAATACGCTGATGTACAGGAAAATGGATATCCCCGTTGTGATTACCGGATCCGGCCCAAGTCTTGAAGCGGTACTCCCTAAAATTCTCGCTGCCAGGGAAAGCGTTTTTATCCTTGCCGCTTCCTCGTCGCTTCAGGCTTTGGCCGCGGGCGGCATCACGCCCGACATGGTGATCAGCACGGACGGCGGCGGCTGGGCGCTTACGCATCTGTATTCGTTTTTCCGCCGCCTGGGGTCGAAGCGGGGAATTCTTGCCCTGTCACTTTGCGCGGCCGTCCCGTCGCAGTGCTCGGGCGTTCCGCTTCTGCCCATGAACGACGGCAGCCTCTGGCAGGGCATAGCGTTACACGCAATCGGCTTCCCGTCGGTATTGATCCCCCAGCGCGGGACGGTGACGGCTTCCGCGCTGGACCTGGCTCTGGAACTGAGCGGCGGTAATATTTTTCTTGCAGGAATGGATCTGTCAGTCTGCGACATAAGAAGCCACGCGCGGCCAAACGGGTTTGACCACCTGCTTTTTGGCGCCGCCACAAGGTTACGGCCCGTTTATACGCAGTATTTTATCCGCTCGGGCGGAATTAAATCAGGCGGAAGCCTTGATGTGTACGCCGCGTGGTTTAAGAGCCGGCTTGGCTCTTTTCCAAAACGGGTTTTTTCCCTTGGCGGCAACCATGAGGTCTTTGACGAACTTGCCCGGGAAAATTCTTTCGGGGGCAATGGAAACAGCCGGGTTTCGGGGCGGAACCATTTTGAGCCTGTTAAACAGGCTGATATTCCCGAAGGCAGGGCCAGACGCGCCGCAGAGGCGATAATAGCAGCGTTAGGCGATCCACGATACGCTCAAACACTGTGTGCCGAACTGTCCCCTTTGCTGTTTCCCTCGCAAACAGAGGTCCCGGCAGATGAAATTACCGGAGTCCTGCGTGAAATCGCCGGGCGGTACTGCGAATCAAAGCGAAAGGTTTCGAATAGTGACAGTCACCTTTTTTGAAAAGAACCTTCAGATTCTCTCGGCGAAAGATCCGGATCTTTGCTCAAGGCTTTCAGCCGCGCGAAAAATGACGGGACGCTATACATTCATTGAGTCACGGACAGGCAGGGCAGTGCCGGCCATTGTTGACGGCGCGGGACAGTCCCATGCCCTTCATTCGACGGTAGACCCTGAAAAAGAAGCCCAAAGGCTGGCGGCGGCGCTGAATGAAGGCTGGTCTGAACCCGGTTTTGTGGTGTTTCTCGGCCTTGGCGCGGCTTACGCGGCGGAAGCGGCTTTAAACGCCGGTACCGCGTCCCATATCCTGGTGATAGAATTCGACATCAACGGCATAGCCGAACTTCTCGGTTCCCGTGAATATACCGCGTTAGGCGATCCCCGCTTTACCCTGCTTGTAGATCCGGACGCCGGTTTGATACAGCAAACAATACTTGAACTGTATAACCCTTGTCTTTGCGGGGGGATCAGGGTTCTGCCTTTAAGAGCCAGGGTCGAGCAAGACAAAGAAAAATTCATTTTAGCAGGGGAAATAGCGCAGCGGACTATAGAAAAAGTCTCGGCGGACTATTCCGTTCAGGCTCATTTTGGAATGCGCTGGTTTTCCAACATAATCCGAAACCTTGGTATCGCGCAGTCCCTTAACCAAAACGCGTCCCAAATCTGCGCCCCTCTGGCCGCAGCGACCACCGTGGCAATATGCGCTGCCGGTCCTTCGCTTAACGCGCAACTCCCTCTTCTGCGGGAGCGGCGGGAATCGCTTTTTGTCATTGCCACAGATACCTCTTTGCCGGCATTGCTGGCGGGGGGCGTAAAACCCGACGCGATAGTGAGTATAGACTGCCAGCATATCAGTTATTATCACTTTGTCGGAGCTGATTGCGCGGATATACCTTTATTTTTAGATATAGCAAGCCCGCCAATGCTGTCGGGATTTTCCTCCAGTCCCTTTTTTTTCGCGGGCGGCCATCCCCTTGCCGCGTACCTAAGCCAAAAATGGATGCCGCTTCCCGTTCTGGACACTTCGGGCGGCAATGTCACATACGCCTGTCTGTCCCTTGCCCAGGGGTTGGGGGCGAAGCGCATAACGGTATACGGGGCGGATTTCTCCTATCCTCTTGGCAACGCATATGCCAGGGGAACGTATTTCTATCCCTTGTTTGAAAGGAAGCAGAACAGGCTCTCGCCATTGGAAGCCAGCGTGTCATCATTCCTCTACCGCAGCCCCTTTCTGCCCCCAGAGGACGAAGAACCCCACAGCAAAATTTCCCCCTGTTATGAGACAAGCAGTCTGCGTTTTTACCGCAAGAGCTTTGAGGAAAAGGCATCCTTAATGGAAGCGGAAGTTTCTGCGGAACCAGGCCTTGGAATCCCTTTGGAAATTCGGAAGGAAACAAACAAACCAATTTCAGGCGGGCAGACAATAGATTTTGCGCCCGGAAAGCCGCTGATGGATTCAAATGAATTTCTTGCCCAATACAAAAAGGACATCAAGGCGCTGCCTGTATTCGGACATAAGATGAATCTAAACGCCAACGAAAGGCAGGTTTTCACGACGCTGCTCCCGCTGATAGCCGCGCTAAAACGCCGCCATCCCGAGTTGGCTGCAAGTGAGCTTGTCGAAGCGGCGAAACAACATTGCGCTGATGAAATTGAGCGCGTGCTGAAAACTTAGTTCCCGAGTGGTCTGGAATTGCGGAAAATCCTTGATATACGCTACGACGCGGTATTCAAGGGGGTCTTTACCAAGGATACCGCCTATGGGCGACAATAGGAACTTGTTTTTTTTTGGAATGTTTGTATATTGTTATTATGTATGGATTTGGGGGAAAAAAAGCCAAAAATACCCCATATATAGCGTACTCGCATAAAAGCGACATTAGGCATTTTAGGTGTCAGATACTGTGCGCGACCAGCATTCTTGATAGGTGATGCCATATCTTGATGTCAACTCATCGGATTTTACAACAAATGCAAATAAAGGCGATGCAAAAAAAGTTAAGGTAACCAGAATAATCATTTTCATTTAAATACTCCTTTAATATTATTTCCTTACAATTTTGGTGACACTCAGACGCGACGTTAATGCTTGTCAATATTTCTTATTATAGCCGCGATTTGTGGCAGTATTTTACAATGCGGTAATCCTTGAATATGTTTAACAAAATCAGTTTCAGATGGTTTTGTTATTTTCGTTTTATTTGCGTTGTAATCAAACCAAATATGATTGTTTGTATGGATATTTTTTATAAAACGATTTTTATAGCAATTAATCCCGTCATTTGGCCCTCCCCATGAATAAAAAACAAAAAGGAAATCGTTATTTTCAGAACAATCTATTGGGTGATTGGGTAGAAATTCTTGCATCCTTCGCCTTGCTTGATTAAGCAATGGATCACAAAGGTAAAACAGATTCAAAACCTGGATATAGCTGTTTGGTAAAATTTCTATTCCAGCTGCTTTATATGCTTTAATCATAATATTTCTTATAGTAGCCAACATTTTATCATTACCCAACTGTATTCGTTGTAATGTTGAGACTTTGGGGTTAGTTGGTTGTGCCGAACCAGGATTCTTTCCGATAAAAGCGCCAATACATACGTCTGTAGGGGATGGCTTCGCTATTGGTTGTAAATAAACGCGGGTATTAAATCGGAACATTGCTCCGTTTATATTTTCAAATTGCGCCCAATACATTTTTATCCTCCTCGACAACTTGTGTTGTAAATCTTACCATCCTCATTTACCGCCTAAATCTTGATGAGTCCCGATTGTTCCGAGTAATCTGCCTGTGTCTGCGTCCCATAGTTTGACTGTTGTATCATAAGAACCGGAAAGTACCTGCCTGCCGTCAGGGCTGAACGCTACAGACATCACATATTCTGAATGGTCCGAAAACGTCCTGACTTCACGGCCTGTAGTCGCGTCCCATAGTTTGATTGTTTCATCCCAAGAACCGGAAAGTACCTGCCTGCCGTCAGGGCTGAATACCACGGACATCACAAACGATGAATGGCCCGAAAATGTCCTGATTTCACGGCCTGTAGCCACGTCCCATAGTTTGATTGTTTTATCAAGCGAACCGGAAAGTACCTGCCTGCCGTCAGGGCTGAATACCACGGACTTCACAGACGATGAATGACCCGAAAATGTCCTGAGCTCACGGCCTGTAGCCACGTCCCATAATTTGATTGTATTATCACTCGAACCGGAAAGTACCTGCCTGCCGTCAGGGCTGAACGCTACAGATTCCACAACAGACCACAAGCCTGAATGGCCCGAAAACGTCCTGACTTCACGGCCTGTAGCCACGTCCCATAATTTGACGGTTTTATCACCCGAACCGGAAAGTACCTGCCTGCCGTCAGGACTGAACGCAACGGAATATACATATTCTGAATGGCCCGAAAACGTCCTGACTTCACGGCCTGTAGCCGTGTCCCATAGTTTGATTGTTTTATCATAAGAACCGGAAAGTATCTGCCTGCCGTCAGGGCTAAACGCTACAGAGTGTACCAGACTTGAATGGCCCGAAAACGTCCTGATTTCACGGCCTGTAACCGCGTCCCATAATTTGACGGTTTTATCGCCCGAACCGGAAAGTACCTGCCTGCCGTCAGGGCTGAACGCTACAGATTCCACAACACCTAGATGACCCTGCGGATTATTCATAGACACTTCTCCGGTTTCTATTTTCATATAACCGGAAGCGTTAAGTGTACGCGCTTGAATTCCGTTTACGGCAGTAATAACTATGGTTAGTGACGGTGTTAAATCTTCAGCCTTTATATTGGGGAAATTCACTGTTCCTCTAACGCTATTTGGAATTATTACGGTTTTATCTAATGAAGAAAATTTTATTGTTCCCGTATTTAAGGTAATACTGCCGCTTCCAAGAATTTTGTTATTTTCATTCAGAAGCGAGATGTCTACCTTGCAACTGAAAGTTTGCTTACCGTTGAACAACACCGTTCCAGCCGTTTTGGGGGTAATATCCTGCAATGGCCAGTTGGAAAATCCCCATTGGCTGCGCTTTCCTGTTTTTTCAAGTCCTTCAAGCAACGTACTAAGGACGTTAAAACCTGCCTCTGACGGATTAAGGACAATATTCATTCCCAGATTTGCGGTACGGCTTGTATAATTTGTTTCCCCTATTTGTATCAGGCTTGGATCAAAAATAATTTCAAAGGGCGGGTGGTCGTTGAAAAACTTTGCCGTCTCCTTAAACACTTCAAGCCATCGATCCCGCGCCTGTATGTCGTTTACTATTCTCTGGCTGATTGTTCCGCCGCTTATGCTTGTTGAAAGAGTGTTAAGGCGCGATAACGCTTCAAGCTGGGAAGGGTCAAACGTAATGGCCTGTGCGAAGTTGAATAATGCCTGTACCTCCGCTCCGCCGGCCTGGGCGGTAATCCCTCGTGCAAGCCCCGTCTCAGCCTGTACCGTTAATGTATTCCCGGCAAGCAAAGCCCGTTTTCCGGCCGCAGTCAGTTGTATTCCAAGCTGTTCAAGCAGTTCCGCCGTCGCTTCGTTTAGTATCGCCCCGTTTCCTTCAAACTGCGCGGAAGTCCCGTCCTTCATAAAACTTGCCTTTCGTACCCCCGTGCTTGCTTCCGTTACGGAGAGCTGTAAAGAATACCGGCTTCCGGAAAGTCTTTGAACAGTCCCAAAAAGAAAATACTGCGCGTTGGTTAAATTCCCGATGCTTACAAAGTCCTTGTCCGAAAATCTGCCGCTTGCCGCCAGGTTCTGTTCGGCTATTATTTTATTCAGATTCTGACGGTCTATGAGGTTGATAGCGGAAAATTTATTTATGTTATTATTCAGCAGACCTTGAATGTATAAGGGAAGATAAACCGGCACATCCCCCTGGACTTCGGGGGCGAGGACGGCAAGCCTGATATTGCTTCCCCCGTTTCCCGTATACATAGGGCCTGACGGCGCGGCTTCCCTTTGTCCAATACCGCCGCGGGCGGTTATACCCAGACCACCGGCATTAGACCCATTGACAGCGGAACTATCCCCTTGTCCTTTCGCCATGCCTGTTGAGGCGCAAAAGAAAAAAAAGAACGCTGAAAACAATAACATTGTGAAATTACGAGTTTTCATAAATAAGCCTTGAATATTGATTAATAACCGTACCTCTTTTACTCCTTTATAGTCATGAACCTATTTATTTTTTGGAATAAATCTCCAATAATACATTTTACCTAAGTCATATAATTTTTTTGCAATAACTTCTTTTTCTTTTTCATCTGTAGTTGATTCAAATAAATTTTCTAATCGTTCTATCTCAATATTTTTATTGTCAGTATTATTATAAGTCATTGTTACATTTTCAGAGGAATGATTAAGTTCTTCCTTTAGCAAATCTCTACCACAAAATCTACAAATGATTGCTTCTTTTTTAATTGTTTCAGCACAGAATGGACATTTTTTATCATCATAACTATTCGATTGTCCTAACATTTGTCTATTTTCATAAGAATTAAAATTATTATTTGGAGTAATATTTCGAATATTATTATATCCATTATCCTGGGACATATTTAAATTGACATTTACATCTATTCTTTCTTTGTTTTTCTGAGAACAAACAATAATTGTAATTCCAATTATTAATGAAAAACCAAGAAGTATAAGAACTATGCCTAATACAATACCAGTAGTTTTTGAAACCGCATTCCCTATAGCATAACCAATTAACCATTCTATAAATATTGCAATTATAACTATAGTTATAATGATAAAAGGAAACGAATTCATATTGTCTCTTGTTTATTCTCCTTATTCATAGGTCGCGCACAGTGCCTGACACCCAAAAAATCTGGCGTTTTGCTCAAAATTCCGTACATAATTATAAAATACCAACATTCCAAAAAAAAGACAAGCCTCTTTTGTCGCTTATAGCGGTTTTTTCTCCCCAAAAACGCCAAAACAGTGCCTGTCGCCCAAATTCCGTGGTGTCGCTTGCCTTCTACCTACTATTTTTCTAAATCAGCCAGTTTTCCGTCCAAAAACCGCCCTATCTGGCTTTTTACGTCTTTAATAGTAGCTTTACGGTAGGTTTTTATAGCTTCCGGCATCTTTTTCTCTGTGATAAACAGGTCAGTCGTATCAATACCCAATGCCGTGGCTATGCGTTCTATCATTTCAGGCGAAGGGAATTTGTCCCCTTTTTCAATCAACCCAATATAATTGGTGCTGGTATCCACTTTTTCCGCTAAATATGCCTGTGTAAAGCCTTGCGCTGTACGGTATTTCCTCATGTTTTTGGCAAATAAGTCTCTAATTTTGGTCATAATACGCTGTTATACCCTCTATATAATGTAATTGGCTTTTATTAGTTGGTCGCGCCAAGTGCCTGTCACCCAAAACCCCTAGTGCCGTTATGCGTAACAATACGCTACAGGTAGCGTATTTTGCTTAAAACACACGGCAAGGCCGCACGGCTGCCGTCGTGCGGCGGCGTACTTTAACCGCTCGTTAGGCGAAGTATTTTAGCCTACTATTCTACCAATAGCTGTCTGCCATGGAGGACAAACAGCGAAGGAATAATTTTTTATTCCTTTTTTTCCATTAAAAATAAATACTCAAAATTATCTTCATCAACTTCTTTAATCCAATCATGTGT